>BNJV01000929.1_pt1 | contig 34091 bp, 56 predicted proteins | sample 8540591 | NCBI WGS metagenome assembly BNJV01 (sample SAMD00202457, study PRJDB9452) | human saliva metagenome | host: Homo sapiens | reverse complement strand
TATTATAACATAAATAGAGGTAGACAAGTAAAATATCAAAAAAATCTTTATAAATAAAAAAAGCTGCCCGACCTGATAATCAAGCAGCTTAGCCTGTAATTTAATTATACTAGATTATTCAACAAACTCTTTCTTATTTAATTCTTACTTTGTGTGTAATCTTTTAATACGCTCTCTGTATTTTAATATGCCGTTCTGGTTCTCGTATATATACTGCAGGAGATTCTTCATGTTCTCATCGGCGGACTCGGCAGCCTCTTTTACAAAAATAGACTTATAGTCTTTATAAATTGTTAAAAAGGACTCATCAATTGGGTGTTCTGCCCTGAACTCCTCCAGACAATCGTCAAAAAGACTGTCTATCGCTCTTTCAATGTTTTCCTGTTGATTATTCATTTCAATATCCTTTCAATATCCTTTCTTGATAGTTTATTGGCTGTTGGGTCGTACACTATACTCGCAGAATCTAAATCGTCAGCAAGATTATACATTTCAAAAAAACGAGCATCACGATTTTGAAGAGAGTTTATAGAGTAAAATCTTTTATGCGCGGCTCTACGAATCTCCTCCGCACGCCCACTGCAGCGGTGACTGTAACCAGAATAATAGTTGCATTTTATCCATTTATGACACTTGTCACACTGGATAGATGGTTGTATATCTGGGTTCTCAGCCAAGGCGTCTCTTGTTCTCATCTGTTTTTCTAATTTGGATATATCAATTTTAATCTTAAATTCTTTACGCAATTTACTATTGCACATAAGACAGTGTTGTTTGCGCCCAAACATGGGATAATACTCCACCCACTTATCACATTTATCACAATACAACATTATTTCTCCTCCAATAATTCAGAGTTTTTCGTGAATATTACCTATTACTTCACAAGTCTTTTCTGGGTTGAACTCGCTTAGGAATAACCACATAACCGGCTTTCCTCTTTCGTAAACTTCAAACATAAATGCTGCGTGGTCTTCTTTATACGTAATTTTCCCTCGACATCCAGACTTATTACTGCCTAATGACTTCTGAACGATAATGTCACCCTCGTAGATTTCTGTACCGTTCTTGTCTTTTAACCCTGTATATTGTTCAAAGACTAAACGATCGTTATCTACACTATCTGTAAGCTTGAAACTTACACACCCGCCGTAATGGGGCGATGGGTTACGCATTGGGACACCCTCTGGCGGGAATAGATGTATATATTTGAAATTGCAGAAAGTACCTCTATCTTCTGTTCCTCCCCAATCTGCCCCAGCTAACGTCAGATATAAACGGCATTGCCTGTCCCAAACTCTAAATTTGATATCACGCATTAGACTTCCTTTCCATTCTTATAGCATTTCGAATATCCCATTTGACCACCAACTGCTTTTACAACGAGCTTCAGTGTTCTTGTTTTGAATCTCTTGTTCATTCATTTGAAGTTGCCAAACAGTAAACAGGAATAGAGCGACAATTGGTAAGAACATCACTACGAGAATGCCTACTAAGGACCAATCAATATTAAACTTCGTTCCTTTATCTAGGAACCTATAATCAGTTTTCATTCTTACTCCATGATTTAGGGTATTTCGGTATTCCTGAATTGTCTCACGCAAAAGTCTGCACTTCTATACCCATTTTTTTCCAGACATAATCTTTACCAAAGTGCTTTTTGACAAATTTCGTCCCTAGATAGTCCCTTTTTCAGCCCCTATTGAACTGAAGATGAGGAATATAAGGATTCCTATAAACAACGCCATCCAGATAGACGAAAAAATACCCGCTTCCTTTATTTCCTCCCACAACTTAGTTATCCGATTTATTAAACCTTTCATTTAATTTCCTCCGTGTTCATTTCGTGAATATTCCCTATAACCTCCATACCAATGTTGGCGCATTCACTGAACGCCATTGTCGGATAATCTTGCAGCCCATCATAAAAGCCCGATACATTAAAACAAGCCTGCTCGCTATCGTAAAAGACTTTGCCTACGTTATCGTCATATTTTACGATATCGCCCCTCATAAATCTCTGTACCGTTCTTGTCTTTCAATCCTGTGAATTGCTCAATAACAATCTCGTCTGCCTCAACAAGTCTTCGGTCATAAAAAGACCTCTATAAGAACGGCTGTATAAACTCCATTTCCATCAAATCGTAATGATTCAACCTGACACATTTGTTTATATGGCTTGTACCAAGCCCCTAACTTTTAGTTCACGCATTAGATTTCCTTTCTGTTATAGTTTCCTTCATCAAATCCATTGTTTCTTCTGTGTCGTCAATTAGTCATAATACCAATCCTCAATGGTTTTTAACTTAAGCTCTTTTATGACTTCAAAAATATCGTTTGCTACTTTTGCGTCGAGTACGGATTGATAACATTCAAGTCCATCGTACTTCGTATAACCCCTGGCAACATTAGCTGAGCAGCTTGCGTAAGAACTCTGTACTCGAATAATATCTGATATATTTTATCTTTTTGTTTTTTTTATCGAGATTACCCAAGCTCACAACACGTCCTCCGCCTTGATAACCTCTGCATCACCAGCGGAATCTGACTCTGACACATCTCTAACATCGTAATCCCAAATCTTGTCAAAATCGACATCTGCGAGGTTTTGTTCATCTTCTACGCATTGCTCGGCGACTTGTTTTGCTTGCTCAAGATTGTCGGCTTCAATAAAGAGCTTTCCCATTACAGTTTGTTCAATTTCTGCTTCGTAAATCATTGCTATTTCCTTTCTAATGCTTTAGTGTTAATTACCAATCACAAAAAGAGCTCCTGCCCTCTTTCTTGATTTGGTCGTTTCGGCATGATTTTCATCAACGTCATCCATAATTATTAAATTCACTCCAGATGAATAGAAGCTGTTCTGCTCGCTACGAGCTTGAACCCATTTCGGTATACCGTGGATGTCTTTAATGCTGAACCCGTCCTCTTTAATGTTTATGGCTTTTTGCAAACTCTTTTGGTGGTCATTGTTGGTAACTCAGTTCCTACAGGAAGCTGTTCAAAGTCAAGATAGTTAATTTCGCAACAATTCTGCTCGTGGCGGCTCTCGAGTACAAGACCGTTGTCAAACTCTAATGTCCCTTCTTCAGATAAGATTACTTTCATAAAACCTCCTTTCTTGTTTGGTCAAAACCATCCTGTAGCATTTCTTTTGAGGCAGGTTGAGCTGTTATAGAACTGCGTTATAAATTCATAAACACCATCTTGAACCTGATTGACTTCAACAAAGTTGTCATATACGTCAAACTCTTTTATCTAATTCAACTTTATAAATACAATTTCCATCAATAACGATATAGCCGTTATCTTCCAACTCGTATGTGTCAATTTCTTCTACGTCCTTGTAATATTTGTCCCTGCTCTTCTATTGGTATGCTTTTTCCAAAAGTCTTGTAAGTTAGCCTCAAGTTCATCAGCGTCTTTATATTTTTTTTACAAAGTGTGAGTTTTTCCTTTTCGTCCCTACAGTTTCACTCATTATTCTATCTCCTTCCATTTTTTTAACAAGCTTTAAGATATTGTCGGGTTTTTTTTCTACGGAATACTCGGTTAGCCATCACGTATACAGCTTTACATCCGTCCTCAAACTTACAACAGAAGCCTCTAGTTCCCCATATTTTGTAGCGTTTGGCTGATTTAATTCTAGACATTATCGTATTCTTTCTTACGTTTCATCCGACAAAACCTCTTTTATGTAGGAATGAAAGACTATTGCCCATAAAACGAAAAGAAATATTTCTATCAGATAATTTCGTACAATTAGCATCCAAGTTAGTATAAAAAACACAGTTATGAATAATTTGTCTGATTGCTTCATCAGTTGGTTTTCTCCTCTTTTATATATTTCTGCATTTCGACCAAATAATCATAAAGCTTGCCAGCATCCGTAATATGCCACTCTTTGCGGCGTTTTTCGTCAGTAATATAGCAGCTTTCAGGCACTTCGCCAGCATGCGGTGCGTCCCAAAGCCACCAACTAATTGTTTGGTCAGCGTCATTAAACTCATCTTCAAGCGTAATAACCAGATTAGTTACTAGTTGTGTTATGTAGACAGCGGTTTCGTCGGTTATACCACCGAGTAATTGACTTATCTCGCTATCTCTGCGCTGCTGTGCTTAATATGTGCTATTATTTCAATAAATGTTTTGCGTTTCATTACTTCCTCATCTCTTTAATCTTTTCCATCTATAAATCCTTAGTCTAACTTATTAAGTTTAATCTCATATCTGCCATCATCAGGGTAACCTCTGCACGCCCGCCATCTGATATTTTTAAGTATTTCTACTATAAGGCTAAGAGCTAAATTCACTTTAATATCTGATGGCGCTTGTGTCCACATCACCTCTATTGGATGTATTGAAAACATACAATCCCTCCTATTTAGTTATATGTTCTAATTTCAACCGCAGAACTGGTGCTGGCAACCTGTAAGGAGGACACCGATGGCGCGCTAAGCGGCTGATTGCTCGCACCGCCCTCACGCCCCGAACACGTTACCAGTGTTGGCTATATAAGGTGATGATTTGCTGAGTTTTAATTTCCTCACATTCGAGGGAATTAGGTTTCGTAAAGTCACACCACATGCCACGTCGCTTTGCTTTTAAGTCGGATTTGGAACTCCCTGTCACCGAACATTCCACGTTCTGCCCCAAATGCGCAGTTTGAGGACTTACCGTTGGGTATAGCGTCTACCTATTCCGCCACTTATATAGCCAGTTGACAACACCAATTTGTATATCATTAAGTGAGTTAATTACTTTTAAGGATTGATGTTGCCAGTTGAACAGACGACTTGGGTGAGCAAAATGGTCATCTGTCCAGTTCTGCGGTCGATTTTAATGTTCTAAAACCATTTTTTTCCCAAGTGAGAAAAATTGGTCTTCAACTGGGTACGATTTGTACCCGATTGGTTTAACTTTGCCCAGTTTATTGACCCATGGTAGGTCATTGGTTAATGGCGTTCACCTATTTCCTTTCTACGCCCTTTCTTTCGGCGGGCTTTAATCATTGCTCGTGTGAGTTTTTTTTCCTGGTGTGGCTTTTTTTAATTGATGGATATTCCTTTGTTTTCCATCACAATATGTGCCCTGACAATATTCGCTGTCTACTGTCTTGGCTGGTTTTCCGCAAATTTGACAACCTGGATACATAATTTATTCTACAACCTCCAAATCTTTAATAGCCTTTTCAACATCAGCCTTTTTGTATTTTTTACCATTTATTTCGACAGTAGGCTCTGGGTTGGCTAGCTCGACGGGATAGCATCCAAGCTCATCTAATTCAGCGGCTGTATACCAATAGCCAGCAGTGTCATGATTGACGGCGCTAGACAAAAGATAACACCCGTCTATCGCCACCAGCACCCTTTTAACGATAATGCCTCCGCACTCAACAAAATCACCAACACAAAGATCATCTAGGGTTTTCTCAACAGGCTCTAGCATTCCATCGCTCCAGTTCCACTCGTTCTCCGTAACTTTATAATATTGTTCATCAACATTTCTTATTGTGAATACTTTACCAACCATCCTCTCCATGGAATTATTACAACGCACATTGCCATAGAACTTACCTATGATAAGGTCTCTACGAACTTTGACCTTATCACCAACCTTAAATCTTTTTGCTGACATTATTTCTCCTTTCTTTTCCCGTAGGGTACATTTAGCTTTTATCTGTATCTGACGGGTCAATTCCAAAATAAATCTTCCAATCTTCTCGGTTTTCCTCAATAGATTTTTCAGCTTCTTCTCTGGTTTTGTAACGTACGATTTCTCCATCATCATAGTAATCAAGTTCACACACGGCGAGCGTTTTACATCCATGGTCATAATAGACCATCCAGCCGCCTTTTCCACTCTCAAAGTCTGGCTTAAAGTCTGATGTTAGGCGTAGTCTGACTTCTGCTAGTTCGCGGTCAAGAGCTGCTTTACATTCTTCTTCGGTGCGATAGACAAACCCAAAAGCAAGACGTTTATTGTCTGTATAATTGTCATTCCAAATATCTGAACATACACTCCCATGGTCACTAATGTAGAAGTACCAATCGTCATATTTAGGCTTCCAGTGAATACTGTCTGTTGGTTCTTGGATTTCCTCAAACCACTCTGTGAGAATATTCGGGAACTTTTCAAGAGTACCTCTGTGATACATCATCAAATTCAGACCAGTATCTACAGTCTCTGGTTCTTCTGGCGTGCCAGCCATAAGGTTGCCCAGGCTAGACACGTAAGCTAATTGCCCTGCTTTGAACGTCGGTAAATCTTTTAGAAGTTTATAACGTTTCATGCTTTTTCGCTCCTTTCTTAAACACACAATATAGAAAAATAAACGTAATCATAACCAACTCTGCTAGAAGTTCAATAGTACTGAAGGCATATATCGCACATACACCGCCTGTAGTATCATCAGATATTTTGAACCCCCATATGAGTTCTGCTAGTTTTATAGTTATAAATATAAACATCAGTTCCTTCTCCTTAAAATAGCTCCAATTGCGTGGCGTAAATTGCACGGCTAGCTAATATCTGATTTATGCGGTGAATAGTGCGCTCGCTCTCGTTCAGGTCGTTTAACGCACCCTCTTTCATCTCTAGTAAGTCTACTGTGTCGACCTCATCTAATGACTGGTAGTCATCCTCGTAGTAAGGCTTTACTTCTTTTTCCATTTCTTTCCTCTTCTTTCATCCACTCTTCATCTTGTTTAGCTATGTTGTATTCAGATATTACTGCGAAAATTAGCAAGGCTATGACAATTATTATCCAAATTAAGATAAACATTTACTCTCCTTTGTTTTTGATGTCTTTAATTAAGATTTCTAACTCTCCATCCGTCCATTTGTAAGGCTTTTTCATACTTTCCAACAGGTCAACGATATCTTCGCCATAAGTCTTCAACATGAATCTTGTGTAACCAATCATGTTTCCTTCATCAAATCGATTACAAGCTCGACATTGTGCGTGTACATTTCGTTCATCGTATCTGAGAGCCATCCATCGTCTGTTTATGAAGTGTCCAGCGTCAGCCTGTTCAAATGGCTTTCTCTGACCACATGAACAACAAATAAAGAATCCGTCTTCAGAATCTCTCATTCGTATATATTTTGAGAAAATCCTATCAGCTTTTTGAATTAATTTTCGGCTTGCCATCTATCCTCGCATTCTCCAGACTCTGACAAATCTACCATTCATTAAAGGTCGTTCACTTTTTCTCCAACCGACAGCCACAAAATCATCACATCTGAATATGCTACCAGTTGTATTTCTGTGTAAATAAGGTGGTCTAGGACATTCTTTGAGTACGTCTTCAATTGTGATCAGAGATTTATTATCCAATAGTTTTCTCGCTGTTACACGAGCGTTTTCTATCCAAGCTTCACGCTCTTTTTTAAATAAATCTTTCATCACATTACCCTCTCAACAATGAAATTATCTATCATTGTTATTTTGTGAATCGTTCCACCGTATTTTTTCTGAAATTGCCGTGCATCCTTCCTCTTTCTAAAGTTTCGATTTGAATCGTCGCTTTTTACTAGATACAATTTCTGTAAACCCATCATCTTCCCCCTTTTCAAGTCTGCGTGAGACTACTAAGTCATTATCGATAAATGACCACTTATACTTCCTCATAAAACTGAGGTCTGGGTCTACAATTCGAATCGTAAACCCGTTGTCAGTTTCGAGCAGATAAACTCGCTTCCGTCTTGCCATTCGACCTCCTAAAAAGGGATTTCATTCAGATCTACTGGCGTGCCGAGGTCTTCGCTTGGTTTCGCTGCTTGAGCCTTGCCGTCGCTCAAAAATTGAACCTGCTCGACAATCACCTCAGTCGCTTTACGTTTATCACCGTCTTTTTCCCACATCCTAGTTTGTAGTCGACCAGTTACACCAATTTGTTTACCTTTTGGTGCGTATTGAGCTAATAACTCAGCTGTTTTATTCCAAGCCGTCATGTTGATAAAACTTGATTCAGAGTTTTTATCACCGACTGCTAGAGTAAATGAAGCTACAGACTTGTTAGTGTTAGTTTTTCTAACTTCTATATCCTGAGTTACTCGACCGATTAAAGTTACGCTATTTATCATATTCCTCCTTAGAACATTAATTTTTGGACTTCTTTTTCTACTAGCTCAAGAGTAGCGTTTTCTACCCGCTTTACTATTTCGATTTCCTCTTTATAGTCTTCTCGATTTAATTCAAAAATCTGTAATCCTAGTTCTGGATTTGAGAACACGTCTGAGTAGATACAGAAGTAAAGCTTCTTCAATTTATCGTTTACTACAAAGTATTGAAGGATCTGTGGCTTGTACTCAGCAGGTGGATGTTTTTCATAGTAAGCTTTTACCACTTTCCAGCTATCTAAGCATTTAATCTCTACAGCTTCTGTTTCGTCTTCAAACTCTCCATCTGGTGAGCAAATCATATATTCGTTTCTTCAGATTGCCAAACTCGACCAGGGATAATCTTCTTACCTAGCTTTTCGCTGATTAATTCTCTAGCTTCCTCTTCTAGGATTTGACCTCTCAGCATAGCCGAATAAGTAGCTCCTTCTGGTAAAGTGTAGTCATTCGGATTGATTGGCTTAGCGATTCGTTGAGCGATTAACTTATAGATTGAATCGTTTATTTGAACATTCGCATAAAGTTCATTCAATTCATCTTCAGTAAGCATTGCCTTGATATTATCCATGGTCAGATTTTTCGGAAACTCATAGCCTTTACTTTCAGCGAATTCAACCAGCTCGGTTTTTGGTATATATCGAACTGACGAGTAATCTTTTGCTGATGAGCCTGAAATCCTGCCTTCATGAAAATCCAACCATTCTTGACTTCTTTGTTCAAGGTCTAGGATTTTCATTTATCAACTCCTAGCTTTGCCTTTATCTCGTCTTTAACGCCGACAAGTTCACGCGATAGCTTTGGATTAGCTTTGAGAATCTCAATATACTTCTCTTTCAATTCACCTAGAGTTTTACAAGCTCGTAAGGCTTTTTCAGCAGTAGCTAAATCGGCAGACTCTTTGTCGGTTCTTTCTTTGAGCTTGCGTTCAAGGTTACCGTCGTCATCAGTATCGACAAGTAAATCAAGCATTGCTATGTATGAATATCTCTTCATATAAGTGATACCTGAGCCTTGTGTTTGTGGATTGTTAGGCGCACTTTCAACTGGTGCAACATCTTCAAGCATCTCGCCACTTTCCAAGTGAATGAGCTTAGTTCTAATAGCCGTTTTAGTGTCAATATGGCTAATTGTCTGCTTAACCATCAATCCACATTTCTCTAAATCTTCTCGTGTTTCACTAACTACAACATTGTAGTCTGCGTACTTGCTTTTGAAATACGGGTTTTCTTTTGAGGCTTTCACAAGTGGTGTTATTTTACGAAACTCTTGTAAAGCTTTGTATAATTCACTCATCGCGCCTCCTTTCTATAAAAATCTTAAATATCTTCCGTTTGTGTAAACTGACCAAGCCTTATATCCTTGTGATTTCCACACGTGATAAGCACAGTCAATGTTTATTTCTGGGTTGTGCGAATCACACTTTTCCCGACCAGGCAAAATTCGTACCTGAAATAGAGAAACTGAATAGCCATATGTTCGACCATTTTGTGTAAATGTCAGGCTTGTATCGCCTGTAGCGTTTTCATTACACGAACTTTCGGCTTGCATAATAGCTTTCATAATTCGCACGTCCCAGTTGTATTTTTCAAGTAAAGGTTGAAACCTGTCGCAGCCGCCTACACGCCCTGCCTCCACAGCAGGTTTTTTTGAGGTGCAGGCGAGGCTTCAACCCTTGCGGCAGTTTCTTGAGCGATGACTGCCGCTTCGTCATCGCTACTGTTTTGACACTTCAACTTTCACATTTTTTTAACGATTGTCGCCGCTTCAGCTTTGACTTGTTCAGTCTGATTCTTTTGATAGTACATACCGCCAATAAAAAGCGATAATTCCTGTAATTAAAAATCGTGATGATGATAGTTTTGATAGTTTCAATGTTAAATTTTTTTCATTTTCTTCTCCTTGTTTTTGTTTTTTTATTTTTCTTTATTTTCTTTTAGGCTAGACATTGTACTAACTCCTCTCTAGCGCATATATTTACAACTTCGTCCTCAATTCCGTCACAGTCAGGATTCGGACAATAAAATTCAGGCTCACCCTGGCAACCGCACCATTCCGCTTCTTTACCAGAACAGCAAGGCTGAATTACTTCTAGGTTATCGTGGTTGCAGTACCACTCGTTATCAAAGAAATCAAAGCGATAACTCGCTCTAATTTGCTTTACGTTAATTTTCATATTTACTCTCAATCTGCCATTTGATATAATGGCTTTGTAGCCGCTCTTTTGAGCGGTTTTTGCTTTATACTGCCCACTTTTCAGCGCAGGTGTGGGAGACCTGTAGTGAGCAGCGCTGAGCGTTCGAAAAATAAACAAGGACTACAAAGTTGTAAACTTAACCCATCGAACGCCAGCTGAATTAAAAATGTGCTAGCGGCTATCAAACCGCTCGACGCTACCCACTAGACCAAATTGTTAAAATACTAACTTCTACACGTGTTACGCCTGAACCTTCGAGCAATCTGTCACGCTTGTATAATTTTCGTCGTACGCTCTTTTACGGTGTCGCTTACGTAATCGTAATAGTACAGTTTGTTAATTCTGCACGAGATTATCAGACAGCCGATTGATAACCTCGTGGAAATTAAAAAACACCACTTTCGTGATGTAGATAAAAAAAGAACCGCCATAAAGGCGGTGGTTTACAAAACCGTTGCTCTAGCCAACTGAGCTAAAGCGGCGTGTAAAGGTGAAACCTTTATTATCTACAAAGCAATCTTGTAAAAAATACTAAAGTCTTTCAACTTTGATACTCTTATCTTAGCAAACCGCGAGCGTTTTGTCAATATCTTTATTGAACATATCGTAGCGTTCTCTTAAATATTCGTTCGTAAAATGCATATACAATCTAGTGGTAGAGATATTCGAGTGTCCCATTAAAGGCTGAACGTCTTCAATTCTCGCTCCTTTTCGTAGCATATTAGTAGCAAAACTATGTCTTAAAGTGTGCGCGCTTACTCTCTTTTTAATCCCAGCTCTTAGAGCGGTTTCAGATATCATTCTTGAGAGATATTGTCGGCTGAGAGGCTTCCCAAAAGAGTTTGTAAAAACAAAAACAGAGTCCACTTCTCTTTTGTGGTGATATTCTCTAATAGACTTTTCAGTTAGAGGATCGATAAAAGTTACTCTTGGCTTTCCGCCTTTTCCTCTGGAAACTATAAGGGATCTTCTGTATAAATCATCTTCCTTGAGATTTAAGATTTCAGAGGCTCGCAATCCACTGCTTAATATCGTCATAATCAAGGCTTTATCTCTTAGATTTCTAGCCGATTTTATCAAGGCTAACTGTTCTTCTTCGTCTAAAAAATTAGCCTCTACTTCGACGGTTCTTGGTATTTCAATTGCCTCAGGTCTGATGTCTATAAGGTTTTTAGAATACAAAAAAATTTGATAAAAACTTCTAATAACCACGATTTTATTTTTTTGATAGTTTTTCGGCTTGTAGCTTTTTCAAAGATAAGGTGTCGATAAAGTTATCAATCATCAAAATATCTAAGTCGCTAACCGTATCGGCTTTTATCGATTTGATAAAGTCTTCAAGAATACAAATGTAAGTTGCCTTTGTCGTATTGGTAGCTTTACCATGCGCCTCTTTGTGCTTTACAAAATAAAATAATGCACGCTCCAACGTAGTACTTTTATCCATAATTCTCCCACAATTTAAGTTAAAATGTAGGATTTTGAGGTGCCCAACTAGTGTTGCTTTCAGACCACCCACACGGTCATCAACTCGGCAGTAGATATGGCTAAGTTCTTATTTAATTTTGCCACGTCTAGCCGTGTCTGCATAGTGTAAAATTCACAAAGTCCTACTTTATTGAATACCTTACAGCCCGCATTTTTTCTAACTTTTCAGCCTGATATTTATTCGCTAATTGATGCCCTACAGGTATTTCTCCGCCAAAATGCATGTAAGCAACAACGTAATAATTCTTACCTGTCTCCGGTGTTGAGATGATGTAATAACCAATACCAGCGTTTGCATGTGCTATTGATTTTTTATCTTTTTCTACTTTGGGATTAAGCGTGCGAATCACCCAGTTATAACGAACGTAACTCATAGCTTTATCTCCACTTTCGACAGGTCGGGTGTTTCATCTTCCGAGGTAGTGTTAGACCACTTTTCGGCTCGCTCATAGTTTGCAACAAGCCAGTATGGGTCAGTGTCGATTTTCCAGCCACGGTCATTGTTACCTCTGTGAAACTCGCTTTTCGAGATTGCAGTAAACGCTGTTTTCAAACGCTCTTCTCCCAGTTCTTTTAATCGAAGCCTAAGTTTTTTTCTCGACGTTGCTTGCTGAGCTTGAAGCGTACAGGGTCTTTTTTCGAATAGCTCACAAACCCATACATGGAAGCGGTCGAATTGATTACAATTTGACGTATTTATTATTTCTTCTTCTTTTTCTTCTTCTTGTTTAGTGGCTAAGCGTTGGCGTTGATGGTGCGTTTTGTTTGCGTCGATAGATTGAAATTTTTTTGCCAATTACAGATAGAAAAAAAGTGGTCATTTTGTTTGTGCTGAATCATACTATCATGTTGCGTTGGCGAAGTCGGTCTAACGCACCTCTGAGCGTCCCCTGTTTTTAAGTTCAGTTCAGTTGCTAATTTTTTTACGCCCAGTTTTGTATGTTCCAGTACTTTTTATCTACCTTCATAAGCAGCCGAAAAAAATACTACGAAAGCAGTATTATCATTAGACAGTAGTTCATGCTGGTCTGCATTTCGCCACAATTTAATCCAACCGTTTTCCATTTTTTTACCCTCTTTTTTTTAAACCAAAGGAAAAACTAGCACCATCGCTTCCTACGGTGTTTTTTTATTAATGTTGCAAAAAAACTGTTAGAATTTGGTGCAAAACCCTTGACAACTTTTTTTCACGATTTATCGATTTTTGAGTAAGAGGTTATTTTTTTAGACAAAGAAAACCCCAGTCAAAAAAACGACCGAGGTTATCAATTGGCTATCTGATGTTCTTATATTAGCAAACATTGGCGTAAAAAGTCAATACTTACAAGATAGACTTTACGACTATGCCAATTGCAGAAAAAGTAAAAGTAAAGCGCAATGACACAACTACCGATAAACCTGTGAATATACAGTGCGGTACTGCCAGAATATTAGTAACTGCTCGCGCCCTTGAAGCTACCACCGATATATATTTTACAAATCAGTTTAAGAAGGATACATTCCCTGTAGTGATTTGTACATTCATCGGATATACGCCCAACCCCAACGACGCTTGGACAGACACTCCGCTCGATACGTGGGGTGCCGCAACAATGAGTGCGTTAAAGATTACTAACTCATCATTTAAGGCAACTATTCGTCGTTTTGACGGAGCTTGGCTAGAAGGTGCTTACTACTTTAATTGGATAGCAATAGGTCAAGCTTAGACTACTTAACATACTCTAACACAATGCTAACTTCTGAATTACCCCAGGGGTAGCTGCCAGAAATCTCAATATTTGTATTGTCAATTGAAGTAATGCCTGATTGGTGTGTACTCTCTATGTATGGGATAGTTTGCTTTGAAATGTTATCAGACAACGATCCCCCCAGTCGCATAGAGCCGTAATATCGTATAATTTCCCATTTTTTAGTTAGACCTTGAATTCCGTGCGGCAGTAGACCAGTTCTATTGCCAGCTAGGTTTACAGTGCCACGCACGACTTTACGATAAATAGGGCGACCATCAATCCATTTTTGACCAGTGTCCTGTTCAGTAGTCTTGTATTTATTGTCTGGCATAGTCGTAAAGTCTATCTTGTCGGCTGTAATAGACTTATCAGGAATTACTTGAGGCTTAAGTTCAGGTATAGCAGATTCTTTTAGTGTGCCGTCTGGATTATGAGATTTTAATAGCCACTCGACTAAGTCGTTTGCCCATGCAGAAGTAGCCGTTGGCACAACTGCAGCTCCAATCGGATATAGCCTATCCAGACCACCTGTCAGAGTAAGTCCAGCAATACTCCCGTTTGAAGCAGGCACGCCTTTCCATGAAGTTGCCGACCCTGGCACTATATCATTATTAGAATCAGTTTCGAATATGACAAAATCCTGCTCCTCGCCAATTAGCCAACCGTCGACTGTGCTTATGGATAGGTTTTGGGCTCCTCTTTCTTTTTGAGAGGTAAGTTTTGCGGATGCTGGCAATTCGCCTTTTGCTGAAGCTTTTCTAAGCATCTTTTTTCTCCTTATATTTTTCCTTTAACATCTCGACCACCGCGCCTATAACTGGCATCAATCGGCTAATAGCCGCGGCAATAACTGCAATAACTGCTGAGAATACCGTATGTCCTGTTAGACTGTCCAAGCTTGCGATAAACTTGCTAAACTCAGGACTGCTGTATAGCACTGTGAATGCTCCCATTGCTCCCAATAGTCCTTGCAAAAATGTCCTCATTGCTCGACCGTTTTTAGTTTCTGGACTAAATAATAATTTAATCTTTTCCATATCTCCTCCTACTATTTTTCCTCAGTACCGTACACGCCGCGAGATTCACGCTCAACCTTACGATTAGCCAGCCACATAATAGCTTCCTCAATTTTTGTAAGAGCTAAACTGTTTTCACGACAAGGCAATCCTCGGTTGTAGTCTGCTAGTTTTGCGTAAGTTACAATAAGCAAGTCCTCAATAAATATACCATTGCGTTCTGTAGTAGCTGTGCCGCCAGTTTGAAACTTGATTTTCAGCACCTCTTTGCCCGCGACATTAAGAGAAACTTCGTCGCCTGGCGTGCCGCGATTCAGTTCATTGTGCAATTCTTCTAGTGCATTATATTTGGTAGTTTTCATATTTCCTCCTTATTTCTTGAACTTAAAAATACTCATCAAAAAATCGATAATCTTCTCTAATAAACTTTTATTCTTAGCGATATCTTGACTTAATTTAGCGATAGACCTCATAACGTCTTCGTTGGTTGGTTGTGGTGCTACAGGTACAGTTTTTGGTTGATCTTTGGCTTCAATCTTCACGGTAGGTGTAACTACTACAGGACGCCTCTCTGGTCGTGGCGTGCCTGCGTCTCCATTCGCTAATTCGCGTACTCGCTCCGCTAATACCCAAATGCCGTCATCTGCCATTTTCAGTTGTAGATAGCGTTTGTTATTTCGGTAGTTTCGTCTAGTATCTCCGTTGAGCCGACAATTCGGAAGTAATCTCCTGTATTTATCTCGCCGTCTAGTAAATAGCCGTCTTTATCTGTCTTTACAGCTACAGAAACAGGTACACCGTTGTCTTCCCAATCGAACTCATCAATTAGTCGGTTACATCTAATTTGTCGTAAATCGAATACAGTTGCTACTTCGTCTGCATAATACACTTCAGGAAGTGCCACACGCTTTGTTTCTTGAGGTTTACCTACATACCTGTAAAACGCGTATGGTGGACAACCTGACGCGCTCCATAGCCAGTCGTGATTGTCTATTACAATACCAGCTTGATAGCGACAGTTAATTACGTTATCAGCGTCGACAAACATTCCCGTATGTCCTAATGCTCCTCCAGAGTTTCCGCGAATACCCCAGATAAAAATATCTCCACGTTGTGTATCTGCCTCGCCGTTTGCGTCCTCGGACAGTCGTACCCAACCATTCTTTTCTAGGGCGTCAAATAGTGTGTCTGTATTGCCAATCCAATAACTAGCAGGTAAAAGACCTGCTTCTTTTAGAGCGTGATATACGGAGCTTGAGCAGTCGTACGAATTTGGACCATTCCGACTTTCCATTGAGTAAAAAACTCGACCTTTACGTGCGTAAAACCAAGCTAGGGCTTTTTCTATCATATTATTTCCTCCTTACCTGAGTTTGTTGAACTTCTTCTTGTAATTCCGTAACGGCTTTGTTTTGCTGAATTAAGTTATTAGTTGCATAAATCGCCAATCCTACAAGTGCTATAGCGAATAATTTCGCTAAATTGCTTGTTACCAGTTTCCAAAAGCTAATCACGCCTTCAATTTCAGTACGTTTTACGTATTTTTCTTCTGATTCCTTTTCGTGTTCGGCAATGTATGTTTTTAATTGAGCTTGAGTAACATTAGCACGAGCAATATTTTCAATTCGCTCTAGAGTAATAGTATGTTTGTCTACACCCTCTTTGATATGCCTGACGTCTGCTTCTAACGCTCCAAACTCTTTTGCCGATACTTCTGGCTCCATATTTCCCTCCTTTTTGTTTTTATTCATCTTCGTCCTCCTCAAAAATAACTCCTATCGGTATGTGCTGAATTATCACGTCAGACAGCTCAAAATCCGCCCCTGCTTCATTTGCCGCGACTGAGTACTGAATCCAGTTCACGTCTTCGTCAATATCCTTAGTGATTGATAGCCTTACCTCACCGCTTGATGATTTATATTTTTTAGGTACAAATCCCCAGCCTAGAGGGCTGTTCCAGCCTGAGGGGGTGTTCCATCCAATTGGGACGGTCTTTGGGGTAAAGTTTTTGCTGAAGTTTAAGAACGGTTGAAGTGGTTCGTCTTCGGTTTTTCCAGACACTGAGAAGTTAATGGTTCCTGTAGGTTTAAGCAAAATAAACGTAATATCCACTAGGCTTGTCCACATTGCACCGTCTTCAGAAAACTTCACGACCCCTGAGCCTATATCAGTGATAAACGGTTTCCCACTGTCAGTCATTTTTACTTCATCAGTTAGCTCGATAAGTTTATTCCCAATAGCCAAAAGTACTCTAGTCTTTCCGTCGCTACTTCCGTAAACTTTTAAGTCGTTAATGTCGCCTATCACCCAAGGCATACACCAAACACCACCACGCTTCATATCAAGCACCCATAGTTGATTTAGTTTTTCGCTACCAACTGGCACTGCGAAATAAATCATACCGTTCACTTCTAGCCCGATTGATTTATGAATAAAATTGCTGTTTAAGCGTTCGACATCTGGTTGTATATTGTCTGTCAAATTATCTGTAGATAGGACGTTCTGCATTTGAGGTTTTGTCAATGTAGTCTTAAATCCAGTCTTAGAGATATAGATAAGAGCGTTATTGTAAACGACAACCGAATCCGGCGCGTCTGTTCCATCTCGTCCGTTATCATCAATCACGCTAATCCACTGAATATTTGTAGAATCTAATTGCATACTTGATGACTGTAGATATTTCAGGCTTCCGTTACCGTTGGTTTCTGAGCATAGAATCATCGGCACAGCGTCGCCTTTACCGTTTCTGAATGGACGCATAGCAACAGGTATTTCCTTTGACCCTGCATTTATTCTTATGTAACCACCAGCAAATGCTGAAAAATCCAACATCGTGTCAGGGTCAGCACCACCAAAGGTGATCTTCCAAGGGTCGTCTTCGTCGCCCAAAAGATATAGACGGCTAGCTACAAGTACCGATCGTGCAGCCTTAACGCCTGCCGTACTGTTTGAATTTGGGGGTATAACGTTAGGGTTTAAGACTTTTTGTCCAATGTCTTCATAGGATTGTGTTAGAGTATTGTCTTTTATATGTCCGACGATATCCATCATTCGTAAGCTCGTCGGAGAAATACCACAGTATAAAATATAATATTCAGCGTCCTTGATTTTGTTCCAAGTGATCTTTACATACTCTTCAGTCTGACCTTTTGTTTTGTCTACGTTTTTTCCACGCCATTCAGTTCGACTTTTATTTACTCGTACGCTTGCAGCATCACTTCTTGCTGTTTCTCCATTTTTAACAGCCGTTACACAGTAGTACAGAGTTTCATTTGTCCCCGCTATACCTACTGCTTCAGCTTTTACCTCTGTAACTGTAGGCAGTGCTTCTGGGCGTACATTCTTCTTTTTTTGAATATCATAGTAAGATAAATAATCTTTACTATTTGTAATCACTACCCTATCGCGGACTTGAGTAAATGTCGGGTACGATTCGTTGTTGTAGTCTGCGCCTTCAACCTTTACCCAGCCCTTGCCGTCTAGTGCTGTATACGCGTGAGCCCTTTCTCCGTCTTTTTACGATAGCTATAAGTTTGTTTGTTCGCTTGTTGCCAACGACTTCAACATACTCATCAAAACCTAAGATCTCACCTGGTAAATCCTCTCCATATTGTCTAGTGCCTGGTCGTGGAGCAACAGTTCCGTTTTGTTTGAGCATAGCGTTAGTCATTTTTAATAGACCACTATTAGGGCATACGCCCTGCGTCCATAGCAGAGATATAGCCCTTATTCCAAGACTTAACACTCAACCTATCAATATTTGGCTGAGGAGCGCTCTTAGGAGGCTTTATCATAGCCAGATGTCCTCTCTAATTACTTCATCGAATTTGTAACCATTGCGGTTCTTCATTCCTTCCATAGAAGATTGAGCAAGGGTAACCAAATTACCGTATTGATTGGATTTTGTGCGGCTATTTCTAACAAATTCAGCGGCTATCATATAGACCAACCAGTACGGATCATCAAGCTCTACCTTGTCTTCTGGTTCTACCAATTTTTTTTAGTACGACGAATAACTGGCGCAATGATTTTTCGCGCCCTTCATTTCTTCAGTTAATCCATTAAAAATCTAACTTCCAACCTAGCTGTAAAACTCCATAGCAACCGCCCTTAAATAGTTGTGGGGATATAAAAGGCACCGTCCAGCTACTAGACCCTTTAGTCAGTGTTATAAACTTACGAAAATCTACTGTTCTAACGTCTTCTGGGAGCTTGTATGACGTGCTATCGTCAATTACACCTATTTCCCTATCTTCACACAATGAACCCCCATATAACGTCTGGTTCGCTTTCCCATTGCATATTTGCCATGTTGGCAATATTGAGCATACGCTCGTATTTTGAATTGCCAGGACTGAGCGTTTTTGTCTTTCCTGTTGCTGTTTGATAGGCAAGATTAATTACCTCCGATAGATTCATGAAGTCCACCTTTCCGTGGTTGTTCATGAAAAAGTGCCTGGGAGCGAATACACAAATAACCACTTATTATTTTATGTATCCAATCGCCAAGCACTTCGGTGGATTAGAATTATCCTTATTTTTACCACAAAAACTATCTAAATGTAACTACCCTACTTGTCGGTCTGCGTGATTTTAACAGACCACTCTTCTGGATAGCCTTAACTGAGAATTGTGGCAACCCGCCCTTATTCTTTTTGAAGGCATTCATGCCTAGAGCTGTAGCGTTTGACAGTTTAAGGGTGTCTGTAGAAGTCCTAATACCGTTTGATGAGCCACCTCTTCCGCCTCTTCTCCTGCCAAAAACTACTCATATCTACAGCGCCTGCTTGAATATGAGATTCGTTAGTACCTTGACCGTCTGGGTACTTAAGGGCGAATGTTCCGTCTGGATTTTTGACCAATCCATACTTACCTACGCTCTGTATAGCTTTTAGGGCTTTAGGAGATAGTTCTTCTCCCTGCATTTCTGCCAGAGAGGCTGAATTCGTGATGTTGTAAACGTTCAGATCCTGTAGGTATCTAGCAACGGCAGGGTCTCGCCAATTCTTATTTGCCATTTGCATTTTTACATATTGGCTTTGTTGTGGGCGGGTTCGTAGCGGGGCGTAACCTTGAGCTTCACGCACCTTGTTGTTGTAGTCCTCTATTTGCTTGTAATGGTCAGATAGTTCAGGGTGAGCGTCCAGGAATGCCCATTTCTGAGGGCTACTTGGCATATCGTGGTATGTTTTTAGAGTAGCTTGTAGTTCATCACTTACCTCTGGATAAGGTACTCGATTACTCTTTCCAGACTTGAAGTCTTGACGCTTAAAGTATGCACTTCGCTCTTTTTGGAAATCCTCTAGCCAAGGTGCGTCTTGCTTTAGTTTCCTCTGCTCGGCGCCGTTCTTCGGTGAACCTTGTAAGTGATAGAAGTACTGCTGTTTATCTACTGGGAGTTTGTATAGAGGGTCTAACTCTTCGCCTGTTTGTGCTGAGCGCCATTTAGCCGCCTCACTTAGGGCTTTAACTATGTTCGGCTTATTTGCCAGAATTCGGTTATTCATTAAGACGTCGCCCTCTGTTTTGCCTTCTACGTTACCGTCTCCGTTATATTTCCTAGAGGTCAATGCTTGGTAAAGTTCTAAATCACTACCAGACAACTTGTTGTCTTTAGCGGCTTTTTCTAATGATTGATAGAAGTATGAGCTTTGGCTTGTTCCTTTGGTGCGTAGAATCGTCCAACGACTGAATCTAGCATACTTCTACCCTTTATTTCGTCATCAGAAGCCCCTGTAGCCTTTGCTATAGCAAAATCCATACCGTGAAGCAGGTTCTGTCCACCGCCCGCTGTAGACGTTCTAAACGCGTTGTCTATTTGCTTAGGGCTAAGACCTGTAAGTTCACCGACTTTTCGGGCTGTAAGGCTTGTGCTGTTGTCCCACTGGTCTTTTCCGTCAAGGTTCTTCATACCCTCAGGTACGACTTCTTGCCCTGTGTATAGGTTTTTGTTTGCCCAGGTTTCCACAAATGGCTTTACGGCTTGTGGTACATACTGAGCACCTGTACGTCTTATCTCCATTGGGTTCACAGTCGTTACTTGTTCTACAGCGTCCCCGACGGCTTTACCTGTATCAAATTGTTGTCCCGTCATAGCGCTTCTCACCATATTGTGAAGTTGTCTATGAAGTGGTGAGAATTGAGGTGGTACTGGCACTAGGTAGACACCCTCCCATTTATTCTGCTCTTTATTATATTTAGCCCCTGGACCGATAACTACTACGTTATTTTCCTTGACATAATCAGGTAGGTTTTCCATTATCTTCTTATTCTCGTCATTACTGTATGACAGAGCCATAGCGGCTACAGTTGGGGCTACTATTCCAAGTGCGATCTTACCTGTATACCTTGCTGGATTTTCCTTCATTCGGCGTAAGGTGATACGCTGACCTTGAATATTTGCGTTTGAGTAAGGCACAATTGCATTGATTGCTTTACCGTATGTTCCACTTCTTAAGAAGTTTGTAGAGTTCCATCTTGCTTGATCGGCTGCAAATTTTATAGCCTCAGACTCACTCATACCTTTTCGTTTGGCGTATTTTTTGTTTGCAACATATTGTAAGGCGCGCCCAAAGTCTTCACTGCGTCCGATGGTATTCTCTAGGGTTTTAAGAGGGCTTTTCGCATTATGTAGTGAGCGGGTAAGTATGTTTTTATGGCTACGTATTTCATTAAGATTTAGGTCAGAGGCGTTACGGGTTAATTCATAGATATTTCCTAAAACTCCTTCACGTTGCATTTCTACATACAGATCGTCGTTATGGTGAAATGCTGCACCCAAGGCACTTACAATAGACTTAGGGTTCGTTGAATTAAATCCACCCTTTGAGTTAATAGTAGCGCCTACAAAGTCCTTTACGACGTTTGCCATAGTAAATCCAGCGTTGACTGTAGTTGCTCCCATTCTCAGTAAACGGGCAGGCGCTGCAAGGGCTCTTAATATAATCCCCATTTGTTCACGGTTCATATTTAGCAGCTCTAGCTACTTCAGGCGCAGCTAAGAATGTACGCTTTTTACCATTGTCTAAGTAGCTGATAGTTGGTCGTCCGTTTGCACTTTCCCCTGCCTTTAATTCTCGTAGTTGGAATGGATTCTTAGGGTCTTTAGCATAACTTGCCAGAAGTTCGGCTGTTTTGTTGCGTTCACCCTGCTGAATCATATCCTGGGTCTTCGTAATTAATGCATTTAACGGGCTGTCGATTGAGCGAGATGAGCCTTTAATACGCTGGACAATATCCTGCTTACTTAGGCTAGCCTCACCAGCGCCCACTCCGTGCTTCATCTGAGTGTCTATTTCTTTGTCAGAGAATATACGGTCAAACGGTATGTAATCTGGGTATTTCTTCCTCAAATAGTTAGCGGTATCTTGACTAATAAGCCCGTAATCTACTGTCTGTTGTAGGACTTTGTCTGAATACTCTCTAACTTGCTTAAACTCTTTAGCAAATCGTTTACTTGTAGCTTTTATGAGAGCCTGATCCCTTACGAGGTCTCGTCCTGTTTCTATCCCATTAGCTTCTAGCTCTAGGGCGTGTTTGGCGATTAGCGCTTGGTCAAATGTCTGTAGTTCTTTTTTATTCTTAAATCCAGTAATTAACTTATCAAAATTGTTGTCTCGGATAAATGCTTCTGATATACCGTCTGCACGTAAAGTTCGATCTATGGCGTTTCGCATTTCTAATTGTTCAGATTGGTTTTTAAGTCTGTCTTCAATTGGGGCGAACCTGTCCACGAATTTCTCACGCATATCTGCTTTGAAGTCTTGCCAACGCTCTTTAAGGGTAGGTTGCTCACCTTTACGGGCTAGTTTTTGCTCTTTGACTAGCTCGTTTACGTAGTTATCGATATTGATGTCGGCAGGCTCACTGCTCTTCTTATATGCTGGCAACTGTTCGGTATTTCCGAACACTTCATTCCTGAACTTCCCCGTCTCCATTTGAGCATAGAATTGCTTAATGGCGTCTTGTTTACCTACAAGTCCCATAATAGCTTCAGTGATTCGGTCATATATTGCTAAGACTTTTTGAGGAATACCTAACCTAGTACCTAGACGTACTTTATCTTCACCATTTAGTCTTCCTTTGTAGTAATCACTGAATCCGTCGGCTAGTTGTTCTTCTGCTAGTAGGTTTAGGTTATTTCCATATTGACTACCATATTTGTTTATTAAGTATTCATCTCCATAAGACTCACGGATAGAGTTTAATAGGTCTTGTTTGTTTTCTACTCGGGTAAGTAATTTATGTCCTAATTCGTGGTTTAGAGTGTCTTCTGTAAGTTTATTTAGATTGATTTGGTCAGTCTTTGGATCATAGTAGCCTAATGCTTTTTTCTGCATTTCATTTTGCCACTCATTGAATACAAGGTTTTCATCACCTGTTAGTTGTAGGTGGCGTGCTAGTAGTTCTTTTGATTGTTGAACTTCCTGCATTTTAGCCTCTACCTGACGCTTATACCGCATATCTGGAGAGTCTGTTGGATTGAGATTATTGGTGTATTTAGTTTGGTTTGGGCTAAAGGTGATCGCCATATCGTCCATAATCACACCATCTTTGCCAGTGGTGTCTTTGATGTCTTGAGCATATTTTTTCCATTGCCCATTGTCAGTAATATCCCACAACAAATCCATGTCGTTATCGTACATATCATAATCTTCACGATATGCTGGCTCGCCGTTATTTATTCGTCGATGTAGGGCATCATACTGATCAAAGGAGATTGTCTTTTGTTTATCGCTAATTGGAGATGTAATATTTGCATACATCTCTTTTACGTTCTTACCGTAATTCTTGCCTGCGTTCTCATCAAACGCTAAATAGTTACCAGCACCCCACTTATTAGATGATGTATTGTTTGGATTGAATACATCAAACTCTGCATCTGTGCCGTGGTATACAGTCTTCAGATTGCCATTTTCGTCTCGGATCTTAGAGTCCTTGAAGAACGCCTCCTGTTCTGGGCTTAGTTTATACTTCAATCCGTTCTCATCTACTTCACCGATATGATCTCTGGCGTATATAGCTTGCTCTTGAGCTTTACGTAGGTTAATCATGGCTGGGGCGTTTTCACTCATTCCTTGGCCACGCAAGTATTCTTCACGTTGGCGTAGACGTGTTATATGTTCGTTATACGCTCTAACTTGTGCTTCATGCTCTGGGTTGAGCTTGTATTTAACGTCTTCATTGACATTTTGGGCTTCTTGTGCTATATTACGAGTAGAAGCCTCTGTGTTATAACCAGGTTCGATAAGTTCCCCTGGCGACACAGAGGCTTTTCTTATGTTACCCTCATAGAGAGTATTGCGTCCATGATCATTACTCTTAGCTATGTCGAGTGTAGCCGTATAGTCATTACCTCTATATTTGACAGGTAGCTCTCTATATTCAAAACCGCCATCCGCAACACCATGTCCACTTCTATCCTGTGCACTATCGATGAGGCGAGATTTTTCAATCACCTGATCAATGTATGGCGCCAATCGTTGCTTGACAGTGAAGTTTTCATTAGTGGCTCGCGCTCGTGGGTTAGTAAATTTTCTATTTCCTTGACGGCTCAACTCCACATTCATTCCATCGCTTGTTCGGTACGGATTGCCAGTTCGCGCCTTCTGTAGATCACCAAAAAGCCGCTTGGCTGAGACGCTTTCTTGTATCCCCCACTATACCGCCCACAACTTCAGCGGCGTTGTATTTCATCTGCTTTGGGTCTAGTCGATTAATTACTACTCCATTGTCTCCGTTCTGATTATTAGCTGCATTTACTTCTGCCGCTTGCTTGAGTGAGGTGTCGTCTAGTGATTGACCTTTTATGTTGTTTTTGCAAGTTATTTTTCTATCTTCTTTAATGTATATGGATTTGCTATGAAGCTATTTACATGATCTGAAATAGAGTTGTTGATGTTTGATCTGTAAGCGTTCTTTACACCACTAACAGCACGACCAGCACCGTGCATCATACCTCCTCCGAGCGCACCAAATGCTCCAGATTGGATATAAGCATTTTTATCCATGTTTATCTTGCCGTCGTCCGCTAAGTCCTGTGCGAACGTCTGAACTACCTCTTCCGCGCCCTCTTTAAGTGAGTCTTTAACTAGGTTTTTTGTACCATTTAATACTGTACGTCCTATGCCTTGTTTGACGGCTTGTTTTGTCCCTGCCTTGGTTAGTCCAATAAGACTGCGTATAAGCGTACCTGAACCACCAACACCTGGTCCACCGACTGAAAGACCGGCGTCTAGCGCTTTACCGAATCTCTGAACACCATTTAATTGCTTTACTTTGCCATTCTCATCCGCTTCTATACCTGTAATTGCGTTTGCCACTTTATTTGGGGCTTCTGCTATCCCTTGAACTATGCCACCAGGTAGCTTTGCAAAAAATCGTGCATAATCCCACGGGTCGGTCCATTGGTGTCCTTTTTCTTTATCTGAAGAGTCAATCCAGTTATTAAACTTATTAATATTATCTGTGATAGGTTTTTCTACTGTTTTCTTAAAGGTTTGTTGTTGTTTTGCGCCGAACAGACCATGCTCGCCAAATGGATTCAAATAATCGAAATACGTAGGATTTTTAGGCGTAATCATGGGCTTGTTAGCTAGGTTTTGGTTTTGGATTTGCTTGTTTTCTTTGTTTACCCAATCTTGTTGCCCTTGAGGTGTTAGTACCTTAGGGGCGTCATTTATAGTCTTCTGAGGGATTTCTGGCTTAATCTCAGGAATAATAGGCTTAGTGAATTGATTTGCTGTTGGTACTGTATTTACTTTAGGTACTGTATCTGTTTGAGGTTTTTGTTGAAAAAGTCCTTGAGTAGGAGATGGACTGCCAAAACTAGGCGTCTTGTTTAAGTTATTTAAGACAGGATCCTGCTTAAAAGTAACTGCTGGCTTATTCTGAGGTTGCGCTTGAACTTGCTGTTCTTTACGTCGTTTTTCCTCATCACTAACCCAACCCTTACCACTGAAAAAGTTACCTATTCTTTGAAAAAAATCCATCTCCTAATACTCCCTACATTAACTGTTGCTTTTTCTTTTTTTCTTCGTCGCTTAAGATCGGTCGCAAGTTTGGTGAAATCTCATCATTTATACCGCCAATCTCTGAGTTATCCTTGACAGTAACGTCCTTAGGATCGTATGTAGCGAGGTCTGGTGCTTTCCAGTCCACTTTCTGTATAGGAATACTACGATCACGTCCTAATTCGTCAATCTCTGTACCTAATCGGTTGATTTGGTCACGTGTGCCTTGCTGACTTGCAATAGCAGCTGCCATACTTGAGCCATTTGCCGTCTGTTTGCCCACGTTAGCGCTTCTGACGCGGTCTAGCAGCTCGGCGCGGGATTGTGCTATCTTTTGCTTCACGCTGTTTACGCGGTTGTCATATTCGCTCTGAATGTCATCTTTGTTTTTGTTGTAAGCATTCTTCACTGCGAAATAATTGACGTCCATATCTCGGCGGTTCTTAGCGTATGCGTCCTGAGCTTCGCCTTGCTGCTTTGAGGCGGCTTTAGCGATCTCATAAGGTGCTAAGACGTTTGCAAATGAGCTATCTCCTGCTCCACCAGCCGCTAGAATACCCTTAGCTGAGCGAACCTTAGTTGCTGTGTCGCTTTCAATTTGGTCGCGTGTCTTTTTGATGTTGTCGATAGCGTCTTTGGTGTTCATGTTGTAACGACCAGTTGACTCATTAAAGCTGTTTTCGTTTTCTTGCCATGCACGGTCTTTAGCTTTTCCAGCATTAGCAATACCAACGGCTTCCTGACCGCCTAGACGGTTGATAGCTGAGTTAGCTTGGTTAATCTCGTCATCGTATTTAGCGATAGCGTCTGCCTTGTTTCTAGCTTCTTGAGCAGCGAATGGGTTGAAACTAGGACCGTTTGGTCGTTAGGATCTGGGGTAGGGTCTGGATTGTTCCCTTGACCACCCCTCCAGCTGTTATACGAATTAACCCACCACGGCAGAATATTTCGGTTAAGTGCTGACGCGGTATATCCGTTTGATGTTTGCTCGCGGGTTCCCAGTCCTAAGAATCCACCACGCTGACCCGTTAAAAAATTACCGTCCAGCTTACCGTCGTCTCCGACCTTATTTAGTAGGGCTTGGGCTTCTGCTCGTTTAGCGGCTGACGGGTGATTGTTTGCATGGTACTGCAGGTACTGTCGGAGCGATTCATTTCCTTGCATAAAAAATCTCCTTATTTTTTATATAAGGAGAGAGACTTAATAGAAGATGTTATTTAGATTTGGCAGAAGTGCTGGACTGCTACTAGGGTTGTGTTGTTGGTGCTAACGCCAAATCCCGTCTTTTTGTACTTAGGATCTTGTATAGCTTCTCTGTGGGGCTTAGAATTCATCCATCCGTTAAATGCTTCTCTACTAGTCGATACAAAAACATCTGACTTTGGATGATATGCACCAGTATAATAATTTTCACTACTATGAGAGCATTTAGCCCGTTGATATATTAGATAGCGCATTTCTTGTGTGTACATATCACCTAGCCCAGGTATGATATGCTGTCTATAGTCTTTGGTAATCATATCATTTGCCTTGAGCTGAGCTGACCTTTGCATGCTTTCATCAAACTCCAACGGTGCCACACCTACACGCTGGCGTTCAGCGTTAACTAGCTCTAATAACTCAGTAGGATCTGCTGGACCAACATCATATTTACTCTTCGGTTGCTCCTGTTTTTGTTTCTGAGCCATTCCAGCCGCTGTCTGAGCGTCCAGACGGGTCTTTAGCCATACTCCACCGCCAACGCCTGATACAAGCGTTAAAATGGCGGCAATGACTATAACTTTTTTCATACCCTCACACTATCACAACAGAGGTAATTTGTCAAGATGTAGTTTAATATAACCACTGGCTCACTCCACCGTGATGCGAACAAGTTCCTCTTCCAGTTGAATATGACCGTGTACCATCTCGACAGATTGCACCGCCTCTTTCTTGCTGAGATTCCATATACTCCATGTATTCGTCGTTATAGTCTGGTTCTCCCTCATCCATGGCTTCTCTGCAGTCATCATTATATATACAATCATATGCAGCTTTAGAAGTCGGCGTATATCTGACAACCTGATTGACTGGCTGTTTTACAACAGTCTCTTTGTTAGGGTATCCAGATTTTGAGGCTTTACAGACTTGTTTTGAGCCATTCTGACCGACAGTTTCTATGCGACTTGTTTCGTACCGAGATTTACCCTTGTCTATGTTGACAGTGTCGTAATTTATAGCTTCCACTGTGCAAGGCTTGTAATAAACTGGTGCGAAGTAGTCGTATATCTGTTGCCAGTATATGAACCCAAACAGACCTAGCCAAAATACTGCTACCATTAAATATCCGCCAATTTCCGCCCAATCTATGTTTTTGATCCACTGTTTCATCTATCTTCTCCCACAAGATTAAATGATTTGCCATCATTATACTATAGAATGAGCAATAACACACTCTACTAAGTCTCTCTCCAAATTGTTAATCTTCGACCTCTCATTTATCGCGGAGAGGCAAAACGCGGAGAAGGGGCGAGTTTCCCCGCCCCAAAATTGCTAGGCTTTCTTCAGAACCTGAACAGCAGGTTTCTTCTTATCAAAGACGAATGCGTCATAGACAACACGACCGTTGACGTAGTAACCGCTAGCGCTCTCCTTAAACTTACCCTGGTTGTAGTCAGCTAAGTGTTTTGGAGCGGCAGCTGCCATTTCGTGCGTCAAGATAATCTGAACATTAGTTGGTAGGTAGCTATCTGGCACTTCAATAATCAAACAGCCGTCGATACGACCGTAGTTACCGCTTCGGCGGCTCTGAGCGGTCATTTCACTGGCTGGTGTAAAGTTTTGGTCGAGCCTCAACTTTGCGAACTCGGTTGCACTAACGAAGGCAACACGACCTGTGGTTGGTACTAGTGCGTTAGTCTGAGCAACCATCAAGTCGGTAAATGTTTCATATGCGTTTGCCTTAGTTGTAGCTTTGGTTGTTACCTTACCTGCCTCAACTAATGCATTCAAGTTGTGTTTGTCTAGAGTTGGAATAATAACCTCTTCCATCTGCACACGCATGAATTCGCTTGCGTCAAGTGAGCCGTCGCGTGAGAACTTAGCGTCTGCAAGGTCAATTGAACCCGCAAAGTATTTATCTCCTGAAGCTGTTATTATTTGCTCTGAGTTGCCTACGGCTTTGTATTCGTAGCCAAATGAACCTACACCACCACCGCTAGTGCCAGGAGCTTTGCGTGTAGTGTAATCACGCAATTCTTGTGAGTCGGTTGAGAACACCTTAAATGATTTAGTAGTACCACCAACAACTTCATATTTACCCTTAAAGGCAGGTGCTGTTAATGATTTAAGTGTATATCCCTTATCAAGGATTTTTGAATATGCTTGTGGCAAGTTAATAGCCATTTTATTTTTCTCCTATGGTTAGTTTTTTAGATTGAAGGATTTAATCGAAGAATCCATTTACAAATTGTTTCGTCTACTTCTTCTGATGTAGCCGCTCCGCCAGCATTCATTACTGCCGCGGATTGCTTTTGCTCTAGATATCTTCTTACTACCAGCTTTCAGACCTTCTTCGTAAATGCCGTGCAAGTCTGTCATAAACTCATAGAGCTTTTTGTCTGCCGAGATTGGCGCGCCCTCTTCGTTAAATTGCAGATTTGCCGCACTTACGTACATGTCAGCTGCTTTTTTGGTGAAGTCTGCATTGTATTCAGGTGAAGTTTCATCGAATACAGGATAGTCTTTAAGCAGTTCTACTCTATCGAGCGACATATTGTACTGAAGATCAGCAATATCTGCCGATATTTCGTTTAATTCTGCCTGCTGTTGGTCAAGCTCCTGATTGTATAGAAGGGCTTGAATAGCGGCGTCTTGTGGGTCTAACCCTGCAGCTTCTAGTTGTTCTGGTGTTATTCGGCTTTCATTAATTGAGCTTTGTAACTGTTTAATACCTTCGTATTCAGCTACCTCTCGTTTTAGTTCTTCCCGACGAGACACCAACCCTCGAATATCGTCATTCAGTTGAGCTTTACGCTCCTCTGCTTTTGAATATTCCGGCTTTTCTTCGCCCTCTGATTTCTCTTCAGGCTGTTTTTCTTGGGTTTCGTCTATTTTGGACTCACCCTCCGACTGTTCGCCTGAATCCTTATCACCCCAGAAGCCGTCTGTCAGCGATTTTTCATCAGTGTTGTCGGTTGAGTTTTGTGATGTTGACGACACATCTGCCGCACTCTGGCTTGTATTTACGTCTGTAGTGGTACTGTCCACGGTTTTACTCCTTTATTTAGTTATTTACGACCTTTTACATCGGTGCGCAGATGAGAGCTCAGGAGGCGAACTCTTACCTGCGGAGATACTACTAAGGTCTTATCTCTACAGGTAACAACCCGCCTAGAATAACTTCTCTAGTCGATACGCTCCTTTCTCTCCAACCAAATAAACACCCAGCGGTAAAACTGCCGTTAAGCTTGGATCGTCTACACAAATCAAAACCCTACCCTCCTGTCTGAATTCGTGACTAGCAAGTAGTGATTCGGTATCTAAGGGTTGTTCTAGCTTTTCTCTAATGTCCTCAGTCATTTTCTTTTACCTTGTCTGTCTGGGCTTTTATCCACGACTTAAGCTCTATAAGGTCATTCACGCGCCACCTAGCAGCTAATATCTGTACTTTTAGGGATTTCTCAGAAGTTTCAGGATTCATTGTTAATTGATTGATGTTTTGGGCTAGTTGGATCTTTTCATCAATTCCATTGAGCAAAGTTTTTAGTAGGTTAATCTCTTCTTTAGCCGCAATCCTCTCCTTGCTTTCTTTAGTCTTCCGCTCTTCTGGGATATCCAAAGAAAACCCACTGTTTGGGATCAAATCGTTATTCATACTGCTCCTCACTGTCGGCTATGCCGTTATTGTTTTGGTCTGCGTCGATAACCAACTCTTCAGGGTCGTCAACACCCGATTTGTTAATCATTCGCTTCAATAATTGGTCTTTGCGGATAATCTGTCCTAGCTCAGGGTCAGACTGAGCCAACTCTAAGATTCCCTTTAGATTCTCCATAGATTGCTCGTCATCTTTAAGCTTTGAGGTAGAAGCGTCGACTTTGAATTTGAAACCTTTTAGTTTCTTGTTGTAATCGACAACAGCTGTACTTGCGTCAAACTCAGAGTCTTCAAGTTTTCGGCGTTTGATATATTCTTGAGTGAGGTCAACTTCCTGTTCACCTTCAGACAGGGCAAAATGAATATTGAGCATAGTCTCACACACATCACCAAACCAACCCTCGAATTGCTTGCGAAGATGATTATCACTAACGCCAACACGCTCCTGTTGTGCTTTTACTCCGCTGTCTGTCTTTGAGAACCCAGGATTTCCGACCTCAGCAGAAACGCTTGTGTCGTTTGAGTTGTTCAAGTTTAATATTTGGCTCTTAATTAAACCGTAGTTGTTTGAGAAGTTGTTTGTTGCATTAGTTGAGATATTCGCAGGTGAGATACTTGCGTTCTGGTCTGCGCCTAAGTCCCAGATAGCGTTTACTTTGAATCGTATAGTTGAAGTATCAAATGAGCCTCGCTTTATCAGTGGCGGGTTAAGCCCCAAGGCTTGAGCATATTGGTACATCTGCATTTCTGAATCGAGCATGTTCTGAAGTCCTGCCACTAGTTCGACTGCACCACGACCGATTGGATTGGACATATCCATATCGTGGTATATGAAGTGGATTGGAATAATGCCTCTCGGGTCTGGATTCACGGTTGAGTAGACCACCTCGTTATTGTCTGGGCTATACCCGTAAAAAGTAGCTCCTACCCCCTGTTGGAATGCAAATATAATCTGTATACCACCAGACTCAAGACTCTTCTCTCGCTCGGCTGGTGTTTTGCTTTCGTCTGTTTTCTCTTTCGCCTCTAGTTGAGTAAGTTTATCTAGTCGCCAACCGCTCTTTATGCCGTGTTTGGCTAATTGTTTCTCGCGATAAATTAGATATTTAATATCACTTGGTTGGTACCAAGCTCGTAAGAAAAATAACATTACAGTCTTTGTCATAGACTTTTGCCAGCCTCCAAAAATAACGTCCTTGATATAAGGCAGTTTGAAGTCTGCGCCAAAAATAATTTCCGTGCTGCGTATAGAAGCAGTAAGCAGGTTGAGAACCATATGTCATAGCCTTGCTTAAAGCTCCCCAGGATTTTTTTGAATAACACTTCCTGTAGTGTTTGCGTTTGGTAGGATTTCTTCAGTCAAGACCAAGTTAGCAATATCTGCTAGGTCTTTATCTTTATCCAAACTAGTAACTAGCCCAGTCGGCAATTGCTGAATGACGCTCTTAGGTCGAGATTGAACATAGCTAGCTGTAGTTCCGTCTGTAACTGTAGGGTAAGCCATCTGGGATATTTGGCTTAGGTTTATTTAGAGCAATACGCTCAAGCTCATCAATACCAGATAAAAACTGCCTGGTACTTCTGCAAACTTTCATCGTACGCGTCGCCGATGTTAGATTCGTCTATAAAAGAAAAAGCCACTGGTTTCCCCCAACGTAAAAATTACTGTTACGTAATCATCACGCTGGGCATTTCCCAGTAGCTTGTTACTCGTCTATAATATCACATTTGAATAAAAACGTCTATAGCCGTGAGTTTTTATCTAAAATAGTTTTTTTAACCATCTGAGGCAATCCTGTTTTCTTGTCTATTCTGACGTTTAAGGATATATCTAAACATTCCCCATTTTCTGCTTGTTTTATTAAGTCCTCAAACTCTTGCCTGACTTCTGCAAAGGTTGATACTTTCGATGAGATTGTAAACGACCTAATGCTTTGAGCTGTCATATAATCTCTAATCTTTTTTATCTCTTCCACTTCCACCCCCTCCATGGTGTATTTATTTCTTACTTCACCGAATCTTAGCTCCATAATGCCGATAACTCTCCTGACGTTTGAACTACTGGCTTCTGCTCATATTTAGGCTTTTAATATGCTTGATAGCTTATATCTCACAGCATCTAGTGCGTGATCGAATCCACCCTCTGGTATATTGATAGTCTTGCCGTCTTTATCAGTCTGCCATAGATAATTTCTGTATTCTTTAATCAAATTAACACTTCGTTTGGTCATTGATATACTCTGCTCTTGCACATAACCGATTCCCTGCAAAATAGAGCCACTGCCTTTTTTCGCTGCAACAACAGACAATCCATACATCTGTAGCTCATCGATAGACTTCGGCTCTGCTGAATCTGCTACAATCACACCAAAATCTAAGTTATTCATAAATGAGGCGATTTGTTGATTACTCATACCTTTTCTGTAAAGAACCTCATCTAAGACATATCCGCCGTTGTAATAGTAGACTGCGACTACTGCTGTAGGGTCGTTTGAATATCCAAAATCCAATCCATAGCCTTCTAGTCGGGCTTCGTGAGGTATTTCATCTATAATCTTCCAACCTTTGTATATTCTGCCTTCGACCTCACCTAATTGACCTAATCCGTAAACAGTCCACCAGTTTTTGTTTGATTTGTGTGCTTCAATGTCTTTTACGATTGTTTCAGGCAGACCTTCATTGTCTTTATAAGTAACTGTAATCATCTCCACGTCATCGCGTGTATTTAATAAGTCATAGAACCAGAACTCATTCGTTGGGTTCCAATCTAACCAAATCTCTAATCTAGTACGCACTGCTAATTGGTCAAATGATTCATAAGCTACGTTGTTGCATTCATTTATAAATAATCTATCACGACGTGGACCACGCACCTTGCTTGGCTGGTCGGCACTGAAGAACTCTATCTTTGAACCTGTTTCAAATGTATAAATAGAGTCTGTAGCGTTCCAGGCTGATTCCTTCCAATAGCCGTGTTCCTGCATGATGTTTTTAAAATCACGCATAGCACCCCTTTTTAAGATGCGGAAATGATTCGGATACGACACTTGTTAAAGTCGGTTGCTTATCCTTCTGAGCCTTGCTGATAAGTATTTGAAGGATAGATATAGTCTTACCAGCTGATGTTCCACCACAAACACCACGGATACGCTTTGTCATTTTAGCAAGCTTCTTTGTTGAACTGGTCAAGACGAACATTACTGTTCGCCCTCCACCAAATCACCAAGGATTGGTTTAGGAAGTTTAACGTGCAATTCTTTCTTTTCGGTTATTCGCTGTTTGAGTTTATTATATTCACGAATTGCTGCCATTTTAGCCTTGAAGTCCGCGTCTTGTGTGATAAGTTTTTCCATTTGCTTATCGACAAACTGGTCGTTCAATCCGCCAGCTTCAAATAGCTCATCTATCCTCTTTAAAACGTTAGCGTTAGTTAGTAGCACCGAAGCTCGGTTTCGTGCTGTATTATACCAATTAGGTTTTGACTGATCAGGCTCATACGCCTCTATATAACTTTGAACACCATTACCAAAAAACTCCCTATCACTAGCATATAGTCGACAGAATCTTTCTTGTCTTGGATTTAGTCTTCTCAGCTTTTTATCCATTTATATCCACCTCATTTTCAAAAATACATAAGAACGTTTAACTTCAGAGTTGCGTTCTTTCAACTCA
>BNJV01001610.1_pt1 | contig 34120 bp, 42 predicted proteins | sample 8540591 | NCBI WGS metagenome assembly BNJV01 (sample SAMD00202457, study PRJDB9452) | human saliva metagenome | host: Homo sapiens | reverse complement strand
AGCACTAGTGGGCTCCCGGGCCACTTCACGTGACTCTTTCACGGCCTGCTCAGTAGAGGCGGCGTCCTCCATCTCAACGAAGTCGCATCCGGCTTTACGGCGCATCGGCCAGGTCGCAGCCACGCGCTCGAGTAACGAACCGTCTCGCAGTTCCTCCACCCTCCGATCTTCAGTCCCCATCGACCGCCATCTCAGCGCCACCATCTTCCAGGACCCAGATAGTAAATCTTTCCAACCCGTCACGACCACGGACGGTCCTCCACGGATACGCCCTCGGAATATCAAAAGCACTAATGACGGGTCACGCAAGTTACCCAGACTCGGAGGACCGCGTCCCAAGAGTATTCCTCACCTGTCGGTAGATCGAAGCTTCAACGACCTCCTCATCCACACCCCAGCGACGCCACGCCGATCGCCCTCCAAGAGCGGACGTCTCGACCAGGTTCTCGCCCATGACGCCCTCTCATGAACATCGTATCTCGGACGACCCTGCAAGACCGACGCGGGCGGTACTTCGACTCCTTGCGGACCTGGTCTCTCATTGATTTCCGGTGTGCTGCCATCTCTTTTCTTTCTCCGTATCTCGGGGACGTAAAAAGTATATCACACAACGAGGCTATGTCTCATCCGAAAAATAGTTACCTGAAACACATCGACTTTAAGACCACGTTTCAACTGACTGAAGGTGCGGCCTTGTTGCCCGCACGACTCCTGGCAAGGAATAAGAATGATGCAGCCGTGAAACTACGACTTCCAGAGACATACTCAAGACGATGGCGTCGACCGTATGTTGCGGAAGGTCGCTGTAATCAATAAAAGAGAGCAGCGCTAATATTGACAACAGCGACAAAAGGAACGAGGTGAGCATGATTCGACCCACCGTGATTTTGACGTGACTCTTGTAATCGGAATAGTAACTCAACACGACGGCGAGGTGGTTGAAAGTCATCATTGCAAAAACCAGTGCAATGGATATGAAATCAGTAGCCTTCATTGTTAGTCCTTACTTGAAATGGGTGGCAGTAAAAACAAGACGGAGGCGATGGTGGTTGCCCCCAAAGATATAGTTGAGACAAGACCGTCGGCTGTGTGCCGAGGGACATTGTCAAGGTCAGTGGAACAGAACAACGTCACCGAGGAGAGGGCCGACAAAACAGATAGGGCAGTCAAAACTCGACTTGCTGTGATCTTGACGCGATTACTGTGATCGGAGTGCCGAATGACAATCGCGACACCGATGATCGCCGTCATTGCAAAAACCAGCAGGATTGACATGGTGTCAGCGCGAGACATGGCGACTCCTGTGTGTTCTAGTGGTTAGAGGCCAAACTTGGACCTGGGCATCTGAATGGATACGTCCGAATCGTTGACGATCGCAAATCCTGCGGCCCCGCGTATCGGTTACGGTGAAAACCATGTCATTGTGTTCCTCTGAGAGCCAGTACGCTTCCCAAAGCGCCCGGTCCTCGGTCTTCGCTCACACATAACCGAAAGAGGAAATACCGTTGAGGCCATTGACAGTATTTTCGCGTTGCTCGGGTCCGCGTCACCGAGGACCAGGCGAACAACGAACGACAGGGTAAAAACAGTGCCAGCCAGGAAGTACACTGAGCCAGTCTCTCCAGAGGCTCGCATGAACAACATCGTAGAACATGATCGACCATCCAGGAGATCACGACATTCGCGAGAGGAACCACGGACCCAGAGACGACGGACGGCCTCTCCCTTATTCACTCCGCTTCATTCCGTAGTGCAAGCGAAACATAGGGCGATCATGCAGGCGAAAAAGAATCACGAGTCTCACGACAACGGGCGTAGAGGGTATTTTCCACTCCTTAGCGAACCGCTGCCCAGGAGTCTGAGGGTCCAACCAACAATCTTTTCATCTAGGTCTCCAACCAACCAGATCCGATCTAGGTTCCTCCCACCCGCGTAGACGTCTCAACATCGCACGAGTAATCCACGGGTAGCGGCTAATAGTAGCCCATGCTAACGCTGAGATCTCGCCCAGAACAAATCTTCTTTCGCAGTCCCACATCTGCCCGTCCAGAAGTAGTTGGCAACGAGGAAGAAAGTCCACATGTTAGCTAAAAACGTCACCCTCAACAACCTCATCCATAGCAAAGAGCACATACACCCTTTACGGTAAAGCACGCTATCTCAGCAACCGCCACCACATACGAAATGGTCATGTAAACGTTTCTCCAGTCTCTGCGTCGTCCTGGTCCAAGTAGTACTCATGACAAAGCTCAGTACATGCTGTCCCAAGAGCTCCACCCGGGACTCAATCATCACCACCTCCAGGTCTAAAACCCTGAAAATCCGCTCATCTGAAACTGATACACTGGAACCATCACAGTCTCACCTGATTCCTCCTCAATCACTACGAAAACGGTATTTTCTTTTTTCCGCGAGTCTCCATCGTAGATCCTCCGATCCCGAGTCTCTCAATGCCCAACAATGGACCCACGACCACTTCCTGCCCACCTCTTCACCAGGCACTTCGGGCCCCTATTGGTTCTCCAGGCAGCAGCGTCCCCAAAGAAAGAGACCAAACAAAGAAGAAATCGACTATAGCGAGGTAAGTCACACTCGGGTACCACGGCACGGACTTCATCCACGTTAGGCTCGCAAAAGCAACTGACCAGGGATCCCGATCTCATCCAGGAGAATCATCCCACGAAAGAACAGGTAAAGCCTCACCCTGCCCCGAAAGAACGTCCCTCACGCGATAGGCTACGAAAGAGCATGCCAGAACCCTCACGATCAGAAAAAGCAGAGACTCATAAGCTACAACGTTCATTTCACTCACCCTCCGTCACTTACTACGGCTCAGGACCCAGCGAGCGAAGATCGCGGGTCCCTCCTGTCCGCGCTGAAAGACTCAACGACATCTGAGGCATCGTATCGGACGACGGAAACAGTCGCCTCCGGGTCATCCTCGACGTACGAACGAGCAGCTCGAATCCGCATCCTTATCCTTACGCAGCCCTCGACCCAAGCAGTCCCTGCCATTGTAGTTAGTGCTGACGAGGGCGTACCGATCCTGGCACCGATCAAGAGCCACATCTTCGACGCTCGACGTCCCATCTCACGCCCAGGTAACGTGTCGTCACTGCCCCCGATCGGGTAATAGTCCATGAGCGACCACCCGTTCTCGCCAAACACCCTCATCGACGTATTCTCAAGGTAGCCCTGAACAGCGTTCGGGGTAGTCTCCGTCAGAGCCCTCCTGAATATCGACGCTCACATCGACGGCCAGCGTCTCGAGTCCGTCCGCACACGATTACGCTGGGCCAGCCCAGCCGGATCGGGAAAGCCGGACCTGCGGATCCCGCCCTCGGCAAACTGGAGCTGGGCATAGGGCCCGCCCTGCCACGGAGAGCTCGTCTCGATCTTCATAACGCTGCTTTCTCGCGCTCGCGAAGAGCGCAACGATCGTAAGACAATCAGCGCTGAAACAGCGCTGATAGAGACCGACGCGGTCGAAAAGACCGCGAGGCTAGTGCCGTCACCGTGCCCCAAAACGCACCGGCTATCAGGGCCCGACGATGATCAGGTCGGTGATAACCCGACGGCGACCAAAACTGGATCGTCAGGCATCCCTGCCAGCCTCACCGAGAATGGCCTCGACCTCATCAGGAGAGACGATCTCAGGGTAATCATCCTCATCCTCATTGAACTTCATCGCGAAACCGGGGCTGCAGGTCCGAGTCGTTGCCGTGCAAAGTAGCTCCTTCTCGCTAGGCTCATTACCGCCAGTGACGGCTGCGATGATGTAGGCGACCTCACGGCTCCCGTCGTGGACCAGATACGTAGTGCCGTCGATGTCGACCGCCTTGGGGTGATCAAGAGCAATGCTGATAGCCTCATCGAACAGCTCCTCCCGCGACCGTCGTCCTCCCTCAGCAATGTGGCCCTCTCTATCTCTAACGATCTCGTTCCATACCTCGAAGATGTCCATCTGCCTGTCTCTCTTTCTGCTCGCCTTAGTCTCGCTGACTACTCTTAAAGTATATCACACAATAGAGAGCTGTCTAGCCGAAAAACGAAAATGCTGCTTACAGCTATTCACCCACCCCTTCAGACTCACACGTCTGCGCCCGTGAAGATTTGCTTCTGAAGGTGCCGGATGAGCTGTTCGTAGGAACAGTTATCGAAGTATGCCCATGCCTCGTAATCGCTGCGAATCTGCACGCAGCTCGTGCTTTGTTCTCAGAGATCCCAGGCCAGTAGTATGCGACATCAGCTTCTCAATCGTCGCTCGCTTTCACCGACTCCATCTGGCTGCGTAATCCACATCTGTGCTTGTGCGCCGTAGATAATCGGGGCAACCGGGGAATATCCAGGCATGTTAAACCCCACCAACATGTACTTCTCGTAGTGAGACTGCGTTGCCTTGCGCTTAGCGTACTCGTCGGGAGCGCAGGCTGGGAGTTGCAAGTCCCTTGGGCATGTGAACGTACATCTCGGGTAGGGTGTCAACAAGGCTGAGCACCGGCTTGCGTACTGACAGGAACAGGCTCACGCTCGCTGTATTCGACGACGCACCGAACTGCCCATTCTCCCAGAACGTAGGGGATTACCACAGGGTAGCTATGGTAATCCCTCCAGAACAGCGCGCCCTTGATGGTGTTATCGCACCAATCAGCGGTCTGGAACGTAAGCCTGTCCTTCTTACCAGGCAACAGGACGATTCCCTTGACCTCTTCGTCATCGTAGGCGTCAACTGCAGTGACGAGCATACTGTCGTGCCCAAGCTGAGCGATACGACCTTCGCTGTGATAGTAGCGAACATTCTCTAGGGGCCTGCACCAGCTCACGCCCTCATTAGTGCAGCTGAGAGCTGCGATGTATGCGTGGGCGAGTTCGTGATTGACGTTCATTGCGTTCCTTCTCGGGGCCGGACCTCCTAAAGTATATCACACAATGGGAAACCGTCTAGTCGAAACGGGAGGGCTCGTTTCACGACTTCATGACCGGCTCTGTTCGAGAGAGTCTGAGGCTAACCCAGACAACATCACCGACATCTCCAAAGAAACGGCCATTGTCCTTGATGACAAGAAGAGTCGCGTTCAAGTTGTCGTCGATGCCAGGACACGGAACGTCGCCTCATCGTCCCCTCCGCCTAACTGACGATGTCACTGATAGGAGATTGAGCTACAACCTCAACTGGGCGCTCAGGAGAGACTCATCAAACTCAAGAACGGCGAGCTCACTGGGAATGAGCGAGCGCCGTCAATAGACTTAACCCGATACCCAGCGCGCAGTAGCAGTAGGGTCTCAGCTGACCTGATGCCGAAACGTTTCATTTGATCGTCCCTTTCTGTTAGTTCAAACATGGAGATCCCCATGCGACATATCGCACGACCCATCAAAGACGATTCCGCGATCACGGAAGGTGCCCTGAGTCCTCGGTCCAACCCCGTGCCTGATTCATGCCAGAGATCCCCTGACATACCCTGACCTGGTCATAGCTGGGCACAAGACCAGTGACTACAAACCGGGAGCCATCCCCCTCCGATAGACATATCCGACGCCTAGCTTTTTCTCCGTCCACGACTTCTCTCCTCTCTATAGATAGGCTCAATACTATCTCCAAACAGCGGCATCCATGATCTCGCGACGAGAACATACAGTGATATACTTAAAGTCCAAGACATATTCATCTGAGGTAAACATCATGCCCTGTCAAGTACGCGGTCATCTCTCAGCCCATGAAGGGCATCGACCCTGACAAGGTCAGGCTCCCAGCGAGAAAAGGCCCGCCGCAGTCAAGCTCCCAGCCACGAACCCATTGACAACATCTATCGAGACGACTTCAACTACGACCGCTGACGAGACTGTCATCAATCCCCAGCATACCGCCTGCACTCGCTCGCCTCTCCTGGGCACATACGATTTACATGTGCGACGGATCGTGATCCCACCGAGGTCCCCGCATCCAGCATCAGGCCGCGGTCCTCGGCGTCCCCACCACGAGGCCGTTCCACCCACTCATTACAATAAACGCCAGGCTCCCACTGACTGGTAACAGACCATGCTTTATCCACTCCTGTTAATTATCCAGTCACGAGGCAGGTAACGCGAAGCATCTCTCGTCGGAGAGGGTTCCGTGAACCCACTCCACAAGAACCATCTCCGCAGTTGAACGCCACGTACACCCCAACCAATCTCTATCGCTGGTCAGGGAAAGAGGACCCACCTCCCAGCCCTGAATCAAACCCGACCGCTCATCTCGACCAACCTGAGGGGAAGAACCCACTGACCAAAATCCCAACCCTCGCCCGCCATCGTTAGCGGGACCAAGACGGCCACCTGACCGACCAGTATTCCTGGAAGAAGCGGTAGACCGCCCTCCATGTCCCGCTAAGCATATCGACGTACTGAGTCTCCACGACCACGCCCTCGCATCTCGGTAGACGCCATCTTCCTCCAGCACGGGGATCCCGTCCCAGATCCACGACGAACGCCCAACCCAACCGTTATCTCCATTCTCCACCTCCCTATCAACCACGCCCACCTCTGTCGAAAGTCCTAGTGGTCTCATGAGTCGTACTCTGTACATACCCTCCCGCATGTCCTGATAGATAAAGTATATCACACAATAGAGGGACCTCATCCGAGGCAAGGCATTCAATCCCCCGGTCTCGGTTCGCGCGTCTCTAATCTGTGATATACTTTAGGGGAACGAGGGAGAGGCCCCTCAGATACGGTCAAGGAGACAGATCACCCGACAAGGCTACTGAGCTTCAGAACGCATACCAGGCTTACCCCGACGCACTCGGCACGCAAGAGGCTCCCAGCCAGGAGGAGTTCAACGAGGCATACAAGGGAGCGTATTCTCGCTCCATGAGTTCGTCCACCAACGGACTCATCGACCAAACCCAACCGCCGACCCCACCGGACACGGCCAAGAGGTACTTGACAAGAAGAAGTACATCGAGGAGCTCCCAGCTCTACTACCTCATTGCCCGCGGGCAGGAGGAGGCATACCACCACGTACTCCATCCTATACCTGTCTCGACGAGAACTCACATACTCATTCTTAGGTTCGCCGCACGAACCTAAGAAAAATCTCCATCCCACAACTGAATAGTTCACAACAGGATCCCCCAGCGTATTTCGCCCGATTTATACGCCCGGACATTTCTATTCTCAGCATCGCTAGACATGGTCTCCACAGTGTGATATACTTTAGTTATCAAGAGGAAACATCCTAAGAAAGGCAGGCGGTAGCAACGCCTGTCTCCAAGTGCTCCACCAACGACAATCCCGCCCCTACCTCCCTGCTCATCGGCAGGCGTTCCCACACCGGGCCCGCTGGTCGGCAACCCCATCCCAACGAGGCACCGGGCAGGCGCGAAAGATCCGAAGCGCCACAACAAGCGCAGCGAGCGTCAGCGCTCCTGTCAGCTTATTAACCGCCCATGTCCACCATGCGGCCTACCAGACCGTGCATCCCACCGCTACCATCGCAGTAAACCGTCATCGAGACCCACCGTAGGGTGCCCGCGAGTCCCCCCACCACATTGTGTACACGCCCACAGACCACTACGATAACGTCATCGACGGCAGCGTCACAGTGAGAGCCAATCGCTCCTAGGGTAGCATCTGACCCGCCCCCCAAAAAAACGTTCATGAACCGCCCAGCCCCTTAACCCGCCCTTCCTGCCAACGTTCGCGTCCCCCAGTCGATCATGCGACCAGTACTACTCGCAGCGAGCCATCGACGACATCGTCTCCGGGCCCGCCTCGACCCACCCAAACGACTCGACCGGACCTGGGTCCCAGCCACGCATACCCCAGCTCCAGCGAAGATACAAGAAAGAGGTAACAGCAACATGATTCTCAAAGACCTCCATGCAGTCATGGACCAGATCAACAGGGTCCTCCCGAGCGCACCGACCAGTCCCGTCAAGCTCCGTCACAAGACAATCCAGGACTCCATCGAGTTCGCTCGCGAGCGCTCCTACATCCACGAGTCTTCCAAAAGCGACAATGATCTCGGTCTGCCCTTCCGCCGCACTGAACCAACTGTCGTTTCTGTTAAGCTCAACCGCCACACCTTCACCCCACCGCACAGCTTCCAGGGTGGTCGAACAAGGTCACGAGGCTCATTCTCGCTACAGGGAGCGGGAGCTGCATTTATCGTCGGTCTCCAAACAAGGTCATGTACTCCGGCAAGGACAAGGACCAGATTCATCGCCGGTACTCGGAGGACGAAAAGTCCTCCCACCTTCATCATGGCAGGAAACGACCCAGTTTCCGTAGCCCCCGTCGCACGATCACGCCTATTCAGCGACCGATCTACAGCGCATCCGACGAGGTCAGCAAAACGTCCACGGTCCAACCGCGAAAGTCCCTCCCGAGGACCCGCACACACTACCTCCCAACCCCACCACGAGGAGCACTGAAACTTCACCATTCTGAGCTTCCCGTCCCTCTCCATGGAAGGCCCCGGGAGACATCGCCCAGTCCACAGGAGATTAACGGTCATCCGAGGGAGACGTGACCCAAAAGAGGCTGCACGCATCGGGCCGAGAAACCCAGTCTCATTCACCCAAACCCCACGAGCGCGGCGGCGCCCAATCGCCGCCCGCGCCCTCCTGGCAACCCTGGTCGACCGCAGAGGTCGAAAAAGGGTACGGTTCCGCCCCATCACCCATCCCTGCCTGCACGACAAGCGGGACCGTCACCGACGACCGCACCGTTAACGGAGTTCGAGACCTCACGAACGCAGGCGCCCAACCCACCTGACCTGTCGTATCCCTCGGTCAGCGCCCACGGTATCGCAAGCTCACGGGCATAAGTGAATGTCAACCCTGCCCTATAGGCCCCTCTAATCCCCACTAGGGCGGGGTTCGATTATCGCCTCAAAAGCTGCCCACGCCGTCCCCGAGGCTCAACAGACCGCCCATGGCTATTAAAGGGCAGAGTCTTTCCGCTAGACCTCTCTATTAGCCCGTGATATACTTAGGATATCAAGGTACAGAACATAGAGCCTCACTCCACACCTCCGCGGAGAAGACCACCATGACATCCCAACTCATTGATAAGATAGCCAACGCATCGGTCGAGGCTACCGCAAGCTACCAGAGGTCCCAGACGACGTAACGCGCCCAAAGATTCCGAAAGTCCCGACCTTGTTCTCAGAGCAGACCCTGCCCTCACGCGCATCATCGAAAAACTCCAAACCACCTCCACTGGAGGCTCGATCATCTCACCCAACCTGTCTCATACGACCCAGAAAAGCGACCCAGAGGCCGTCCACCCATCCGATCCAAAGGAGTCCCGTACAGCATTGAGCTAGAGGTCGCAGCCCACGCATGATCATTGTCCTTAGATTTCTAAGGGCCCATCTGCTTGGACAGCGATTTCCACTGACCTTATCAACCATGGACTTGTCAGGGTTATTCACAGAATCAAACCACCGACCGCGACGACCTGCGGTTTGTTTTTCCAACCCCGAGAAACAGCTGAAGTCGCCCAGCTTTCCCTACGTAGCGTCTCCGGGCAGGGCGGTAGACGGCCTAGAGGACGCCCAAATGATCTCGGTGCCCCACGCCCAAAGGGCGTGAGGCAAAAGGCTCTCTCACTCGCCCAAACCCGGGCCTTTATCAACCAGCGCCCAAACGCGTTAAGAGCCCCCGAGGTCGCTGACCGTCCATTCACCAACGATTAGTAAACACCAATTACACGAAGAGGTTAAAGCCTCATGAAAACCATAGCTACCACAAACCAAAACGCGCCTGTCAGAAGCTCCGCAAGACCCAAAGAACCATCCTCCGGGCAACCTTTCCAGGTCAGTGACCACCGGGAAAGAGAAGGTTATCACTCGCCGACCAACGACGGTCTCCATTGCTCTCCCACATCTCTGAATACTCCAGAGCCCGCCCACGAGTATTCACCCACCCGCCCCAGAAGAGGCTATCCCCTGCCATTCCCACCAGCGAGGAGGACCCACGTCAGCGAGGCTGGAGTTCCACCAAGGACCAACCAGGAGTTCTACTCCTGTCAGTCAGTCTCCAACAACCGATCTTCATCTCCTTGACCCCAACCATCCAAGAAGCAGGTAGAAACCTGGCCCATCCGGCCCGATCGAAGCGGCGATCATTGCATTTAAGGCCCAGCGTTATCGTCAGCGTCAGGGGACCATGACATTCTGCACCCTGCTCCCGTCTGTCCCAACCACGAGGTACCCATCCACATTGGCAGCGCTATCCAACCCACGGGCCCAAACCACGACCCATGAGTCCCACCGCGCAATAGCGATTATCGCTAGACGGACTACTCATTGTGTGATATACTTTTAGTTACCTAATCAAGAGGGCGTTCTCGTAGCAGAAAGGTTTATCACACCGTCAACCATCACGTCGCACACAACATCATCTCCGGTCTCTCGTTCACCGACGAAGGGCGCGACCTCGTAAATCGTCTCCTGACCCTGCACTACCACCGGGACCCAGAGTTTTTATTCCATGACCCGTCTCATCATCTCCGAAACGAGAATCCCAGCTACGACGATAACAAGATTGTCGAGCGTAGTCTCATCCCTGAACAAAGAACCGACGCTGGACATGAGTTCCTCATTAACAAGTCCCTCCGCACGACGCAACTGAAGCTGCGTCCCCATCCTTCCCTCAAGGACATGGAAGACCACCGAGGTCCCCGACAGCCAGGACGACACCAAGGGCAATTCTCGTACATCGAACCCAGTGTCATCAGCAAGATTACCAAAGACGGCTAACCTGCCCAAGCTCATCCTGCCCGAGCTCGCCCACTCCGCCACTGAGCTCCCCTGTCTCACTGCTTCCAACCCGCCGAGCGTCCCCACGAGAGCCGCCCGTCGCGCGAGGTTCTCAATAATCCTGGCAACGGTACCATACGAACACTCATCAAGGTTCTGAGCGCTGAGATCGGACCCAACCCCTCACCTCCCTCCAACGAGAACGGCGACCTCGCCCAGATTCCGGTCCGTCCAACGCAAGTGGGACGTCGCGCGCAAGTACCACCAGGAAAAGACGGCCCACCGAGTGTCGGGTCCGTCGCCCTACTCAGTCATCGAAAAGCCTTCCAGACCCTTAGACCGGCTACTCCAACCGAGACGTCAAGCAGTGGGAGACGGCAGTTCAGGAACTCCCAGACTCACCCTAAAGTTCGCCAACACCGGGAACCGTCCCGATCACCCGAGACTCATCAACGCGGTTCGCGACCTCTCATACCTAAGCCGGAAGATTCCAACCCATTCCTAACCCGCGACGACAGCAAGCGAAAGCACCCTACCATCCCGTCGTCGCGGGCTTACAAGGACGAGGACATCGACAACGATCTCATCGAGAACGACTCACCGCGACCACGCGCTCTACCTGTCAGTCATGGGTGCGTCTGCGCCCACGGCCTCGACCCCAAGATCCCAAACATGGTCACCAATTACCAACACAGGGACTACTTGACAGCATCTCGCCGACCCGGCCATTGTTCACCCTCGTCAACGACAACTACGAGCCGCACGACATTGAGTTCCAAGTTCCCAGCAGTAGGTAGGCTACTAGAAACATCTGCTCCCCCACAAAGGTCATCCGATCTTCCCAGGGGCGGCTTCATGTTCAACACATATCCATCTCCGTCAAGGTAGATAGGGCATAAAGAGGTCACCTCACAAGGTTAGAATAGGAGGGCTTAAACAAGCAATTCTACCAACCGAGAAAGGAGGGGACCATATGCTAGGACGTATCGCAAAAACGTTCCGTGCTCGCTGCAACCGCAGCAATCGCAATCTCTGATTACGGCAACTGGGGCATCGGCTCCCACCGCAGTCCCGTGCCCAACGGCTACAAGCTCACATTCTCAGACGAGTTCGATCGAAAACTCGCTCGACACCCTCTAAACCGGGGATACCAGTATGGTGCTTCTGATCCCGCAGCGGTCGCAGGTGAACTACACAGATAGTCCTGAAAAACGTCTCTCGCACGATGGGTACCTGAGCTTCGACTGCGCGGTACTCGCCGACAAAGACCAAGTGGACGGTAGCCAGATTCTGCGCACGTGCAAGGATCGCAGCACCGTGCACGATGCGCCGTTCACCTCCTGAAACTGATCACCACGAAAAACGAAAGACGGTACTGTGCTGCACGCAGCGCCGGGCACCGGCTTCATGCCGAGGCGCGCATCAAGCTCCCTGAGCGCACGCTCGTCCTCGCGGCTTTCCCGGGACCGGCACCAGGAGGTCCTCGCAACGGTGAAATCGACATCTTCGAGGCCATAGGGCTACCCAACCCTAGCTTCTCCATGACCAACGTTCACACGCCTCGAATCGGCAACCCCTAAGAAAAACTACGCAGCATCAGGGTATGACCCACGGCGACACTCCCCTCATCGCAGAGCGAGTCGCATACCCACGGCCTACTAAAGACCGCTCGATGCCATTGAGTTCTTCTTTCGACGGTCAGATGACCCATCGTGAAGACCAGCTGACATCAAGGGAGACAACCTGTTCCTCCAACCCCATTAACAACCTCGTTCTCAAGTCTAAACCACATGGTCGGTGGCAGCTATCTCGCTAAGCACGACAACCGGTCCCGACAAGACCTCATGCCGATGCGTCTAAGTCTCCCTACGACTACAAGGGCGGTGCAGACGGCACAGACTTCTCCGTCTGACTATCCCACGTCCCGACCACTGCCCACCCAGCTGAGTAATCGAGGCAGATCAGCCCTGAGCTGACCCTCCCACTCCCTGAGCAGCTCCCACCATCTTCCTGAGCTGACGCAGCCTCTCCCAGCAGCCAGCTCCAACCTGGCCCCTGAGCCCCGAGACTCCGCAGCCCGCGAGCTGACCCTGGCTCCCACTCCCAGCAGCTGACTCCTCTCAGCCTGAGAATCCCTGACCCTGGGTAACGACCGACAACGCAACGCTGTCTCAGCCTCGAACAGTCTGCCACCCCGGCAGAGCTCTAGCAACCCCGGGAGCAATGATAACTCCAACCAGGAGCTGCCTGTCACTAAGCCGGACCAACAGCAAGCTCCAAACCGTCCCAACCAAGCTCCGACAGCGACGCAGCTAAGCCTAGCACTCCTGCTAAGTTTACGCCCGAAAAAGCCGTCTCAGCCTCGATAACAACGGCAAGCCGTCCACCTCCTTCTCAGCCCACGACCCTTTCCAGCACGCTCCTCAACTGAAAACGCTCAGAACTGAGACGACACCAGCAATAGCGACCGTCTGACCACCACTCCTCAAGCCCGGCAACAACCAGGGTAGCACTGACAAGCAGGGTTCTCGTGGCAACAGCGGCAAGCCTAGCTGTCTCCCAACACAGGTTCGTCTCCGTCCTGACTGACCCGCATCCCAAAACAGCTTCCTGACCGCCAACCAGCCCATGTCCAAACACTCACTATTCATAGTATAAGAAAAACCTGCATCTCATTCAAATTTGAGTTTTCACCCAGCTACCCGCCCTAGGCCGAATCATACGCTCATATCTAGAGAATCCTAGAGAACTCAGCTAAGCATGAGCAACTCGACCCACGACCCGTCCATAACGGACATGGGGCCAGCTGAAACAGCCCAGAAGATCTGAGAGACGATCAACCCTCCGTCCCATGGACAAGACCCACGAGGGCCTCCTCCTGCAGAGTTCACCATGCCTTCCATTTTGCACCTCAAACAACTCACCTCTACCGTGACAACCCAAAGCGAGGGCAGCAAGATAAGGTCATTCAGGCTGACACAGCAACCGACGCGATCTTCCAGCCCACGACTACGTAACCTGCCCGCCTCAAAGCGACACCATCACACTTAGCCTCCCAGTTTCGGGTACTCAGTGAACATCATGAGCGGACCCAACCCAGGGCAGAGCGTTTTCAAGGTCTACGCGGAAGTAGACCCATATTCGGATCCCGCTCCACAAGGCCGACTCGTGCCAGGACTTTTCATTCTGCGACAACTCCCGACGCGCCGGACGACGTGCCCGAGAGTAACCCGGGACGAGAGGCGGCAGTTCTCGGGATCGTCTGCCACATGTCCCTATCTCAGATAGTCTCTCGGCTTCAGTCATCCAACCAAGATTTCGACGTACAGGCACCTCGTCACGAATACGGATCCCGCTCGATCAGGTCCATCGGCTCTCCAAGGGACCCGCAATCCCCTGTTTCGGGTAGACAGCGCTCGTCTTCATCCCGATATACTTTAGTTATCGGCGGCGGGGATAAGAGATTCCTGGCAAAGACGAAAGACAACAGCATACAGTACACTTCGTGCTGAAACCGGGCAGACACACTTCATTCAAAAATCAGCGCCCACGAGGCTCTGGGTCTCGACTCCCACCGAAGGGACCACCAAGTAACCGGACAGGGCCCCAACCAACCAGGGCTTCCTGCCCGCAGTTGATCGCGCGGATCGGGCCCGTCCACCGGGGATCACGCACGGGTAGCACCCCAGAGTCGGCATTGCGCACAGGCGTCGCACGATTTTCTCGCCGACCCAAACAGCATCCCCACCTACGGAGTCGCGCAGCTTCGCAGCGCATCTGCTTTGGGAGCAGAGGGTCGCGGGTTCAAATCCCGCCACTCCGACGAGCTTTATTCAACCAAATCAGCGCTTACGGGGGGTAGCACCTCATACGGCATTAGTCGTTAGGGTCATCCAGACGCCCGACGATTCTTACTGCACGTGTCGTAGCGACCTCGTACCCGGGTGGTTCCAGGTGAAATACCCATCCGTAGCTTAATCGCAGAGCTTACACCCCTTTAGGTCTGATTTCGGTTCGACTCCGAACAGGTGGGTTAAACACAAGGGGTCAGTGCGCCGAATCATGAAGGCACCCGGCTCCAAACCGGGCACATCAGAAACGTCCCGTGTCTGAGTCCCCCCGACCCACAGAAACTACGTTAGCTATTCGAGTAGACGATGCTCGCCATCTGTGATATACTTTAGTTATCGGCGGCGGGAGATCCCCGCTTAGCGAGAAAGGTCAAACGGACATGAGCAACACGGCAACGATTTCCATCAACGGTCAGCCTGTTACCATTGAAATCAACATCACCTCTTCCGACGAGACTAAGCTGGAGGGCCCCAGGGCGCACCGATATCCACGGCTTTTATCCAAATCACTACTGACCGCCACCGCTCAAGAGGGCATCCGATAACAAGTGGACGAACGCCCAACCCCGAGTCTCCATGGGCCCGCACGTACATTCAGAGCAAGGTAGGGGACCCCATCTTTAGGTCGGTCACCGGGATGATCCCACCCGATCCACAAGATCGGTAACGTCCCTCTAGCGCAGAGGTCCTTCATCATCCGCAACGCCTTCAATCTCGTCATGACATCTACTTTCACCACTTTCTCCACGGACAAGGCAACGAGCGGCGCGAAAATCGCCCTAGCTTAGTCCATCACGCTAGCCTCCGTCCTCCGATAGGTGATATTCTTTAGCGAGAAACAGGAAGCATAGGCCCCTATAGCTCAGTTGGTTAGAGCCCCAGACTTTAATCCGATGGTCGCAGGTTCGAGTCCTCCCGGGGCACTTCAGCAAAGCCGCATCATCTAGGGTGCCAGAGGGCAAACCCACCCGTCTCCGAAAAACGGAATACCCGAGGGTATCCAGGGTTTCGAGTCCCATCCCACTGCCACAATAATCGTCGCAGACGAAAGGTACAAGAGATCCCACCCAGCGATCAGGCTTTCAAGCATTCTCGTCCACAAGCAAGGGACCGTGGCACCCTGTCCCGATCTCGATAATATTCTGCAACGACTGCAAAAGATCGTAGCAGCATTTCACGTCGGCTATGGTGACACGCTTCATCCCCGCCAACGCAATTACATGGCAACGACCGCAAGTTCCCATCTCGTTCAGGGCCCACGTCCTCGGCGATCATCCTCGTAGTAGCAACATTTTTCATTCTGTACTCCCACCCACCCAATGCGCCACCCACCCGAGCTTCAGCGATACTCCAGCCCCTCATCAAGGACCGCAAGAAGTCGCCTGACAGGGAAGACCCTTCCAGCAGTAACCTGATCATCATCCCTCGAGAGGCCGCAGATCCAGTGATCCCACCCAACCAACTCAGAGGCGATCCTGCACCCTCAGAGTGCTAAAGTCCATCAGGTTTTTTTCGTCCAAGCCCAACCATCCCGAGACGCTCTGAGCAAATCTTCCACCTCCAAACGGGCTCCACCCAGCTTCTCCACCTTTCCCAAAGAGTCCCATGAGCATGGGAAGATCCCGTCCTGCGTCCTCAAGGAAAGACTCAATCCCTGACATTCTCAAGAGGGAAGTTCGCTGTCAAGTACTTTAGCGACGGTACTACGCCAGCATGATATTCCCAAGCTCCACCCAGTCTAGACCCGCCCCATCCCAAAGTGCCTCCAAACCATTAAAGGTCATCCTGACTCACGCCAACTCCACTGGTTTCTACGGTCGATCAGGTTTTTTCCCGTGACCACCAGCACCCCACCAGCCCTATCCAGAAATCTGATGATAACTGAAGGGGCCCTCGATTACCGCGCCCACATACTTTCACCCAAAAGCATCTCGGTACTGTCCATCAGGCTAGCGCTACTGTCATCCACCGCATCCACTGGTAGACATCTCACTGTCCCCACCGGTCAAATAGGACCGCTAGGGCGATTTTCGAGACCCGGCGGGGATTATCCGTCTAGGCTGTCAAAACGCTGCCACGCCGTCAAGGAGCCGTCAATAGCCCATTCCATGGGTTAATTAACTGGCGAGTCTAGTCCTGACACGGCTCCCGTCCGTCTGGCTAGACACCAGCCGCAGGCCTAGATATACTTAGCTATCGACGGAGGGAAGAAAGCACCCCACCGGAGCGCGCACGAAAGGGTACAGACACCGACGTTCTCTCATGCCGCATCGACAATCCAACCGCATCCCGCGCGCTCCGGATCACTACTGACGCCTCGATATTTCCGATCCGGTCTAACCCGCGACCGAAGCTGGAGATACCTTCCAACCTGAGCTCTCCATCAAGGAGGCAATCTGAGGGGCCCGAATAACGACCCGCCGCTGCCTATCACCCGTCACCCGGCACCTCCGCACAGCGGGCGTTCGGAGGACACGGACCCGCCACCCTGCCATATCCGGCGCCTCGCAGCACAGAGCGTCAGTTCGACCGTAAGGTTCCGGAGGCGACCCGTCGCCGGAATCCGCAACAACCAAACTTTAAGATCTGCCCTGACGACCTCGTCCAACCGTCCAAAATTCGGCATCAACCAACAGCCATCCATCTCGTAATAGCAAATGACACAAACAACCTCCTAACGTTCATCTACACCGTCGAAGAGGATGGCGTTCTCAGCCTGACTAAGCAGGCATCCTGTGGAGGGACAGCGCTGCTAACAAGGAGGCGATTGCCAACAGTAGACACCTGGCGAACGCCAAAGAGTTCGACAGGGCACAGGTTCATCCTGCGTTCTCTGGGCCTATCCTCGATGAAGTTGCTCGACTTGTGCATCTCCTACGAGATACTCAAGCATCATCCTCATCGATGGTGAAGAGGACAAGTGGGCTTTGACGACTCAACTGAGGCTGAGCGGTCATTCTTCCCTCCGTCTTATCTGATGGGCCTGAGATCACTCAGGCATTTATGTGCGCAATCGAGGGGTGGGAGTACTGACATGAACGACATTCAGTTCTCTGAACATCTCATCGAACAGGACGAGATCATTGACGTGAAGGGTGTCACCTCCCACTCTGTCATCAGTGGCCTCGTGGAGGCGTACACGCTGTTTCTGAGGGAGAAGATTGTTCTGCCCTCAGACGGCAGTGTCAGTGGTCCATACATCTACACGGATGTCATCACAATCCCCTCGCGGTTCCTAGTTGATGAGGATACGCTTGGGCCTAACCTGCAGGGCCGCCATCAACAGGGCAAGGACGGGAGCCAAGTCCATTGGTTATTTTTATTGACCGATGGGATAATAACGACGCATTCGACGTGTACGTTGACGTGCATTACTTCCCAAAGCCCCTTTGACCGACAGCGAGGGCGACATGACATTGCCGTCCGGCAAGACAGTCACCTTCTACGAGGTCAACAAGGATGAGCGTCTCAATCACTGCACTACGTACATCGCCGAGTACCGCAAAGGGAGATGTTTTGGCCCTTACGATGGGAGGAGGCGAAAGCCACCGGCCCATGCTGTCGGAGCTTGAGTCATCGGCATTATTGGCCGAGTCCTGCAAATCATTACTGAAAGTGAGAACTGAAGTGCCCTCCAACTGGACACCTAGCAACATCTTTCCAAGTCTACGCGCCTTACTTCCAGAACGGATGGTCTGGGCTTGACGAGAGCATGGCCGACGACGTTATCCTGACGAACGACAGGTTCGACGGTGACCCGAGTGCCGTTGTGAATAACGACGGCTCTATGGAGTCGTACAACCCCTACACGGGGTACATGGTGCAGGCACCGAGCAAGAAGGCTCTCCTGGCATCTTGGCATGAAGGAAACCAAGCGCCATCTTGAAGCTCGACATCTCCCTGAAGATCGACTTCTCCCGTACGATGCTGCTGGAGCCATGACGCTGGACAGCAGTGATGTCTGATCTGACATCGACATGCGAGTCGTGGAGGACATTCTTGCGTCTCCATGCCGGTCAACGGCGGCACCCTCGCCCTATTCCAGCACAATCTGACTGACTCGCCGCCCTTGGAATCAGGTATCGACCCGACGGCAGTACGTACATTCCTGGCCTCTCCCCGGTAGCAAGAATGGCTAGCTGCGTCGCAGACGCCACCGACCCCCGTCGCCTCTGAGTCTCAACCCGGTAGCGGTCGGCTCGTCATGGATTTTTCGACCCATGGCGTCCACACCCACTACGGGAAGAACATCCTGAAGATCATCAACGAGGCCGACCTCAGTCGCTGACGCTCGCGACAGCTCTACACCGTCGCTAAGAATCGACAGAAGTCGCGAAATCCCGATCGCGCATCTTAGTCATGAGCAAATCATGAACAGCAAGTTCACAATCGACAGAACGATCCACCACAGCGACAAGTCCCCACCCATACTATCGTCGGAAGTCCCACTCGTCGACCCATCAGAACGGGCACACCTATCGAGGAAGTCCAACCCCTAGCGACTTCCGTAGCGTCACCATTAAGACCGCACAACTGCACAGAGATCGAATTCAAGTCCAAGTCGATCCAACCCATATACCGGCAAGGTCATTGAGCAACCCACCGACCTAACCCTGCATCTATTTCTCTCACGGGCGAGATCGAGCGAGTCATCGCGGCATGGGGCTCCAACCACTCACCGAGGACCGCCACCACGACGGTAGTCCTCCCAGTTACAAGACCCTTCCGTCCAACATCGTCCGGACCACCATTATCACCCACACCATGATCAACGCGAGGAGGGGCCACTCATGCTCGTCGCATCTGCGAGAAGTTGCGAAAGTAATCAACCTGATATACTTTAGATATAGCAAGAGCTAAAGCAAGGAGTAGCCATGAGCAACAAAAATCGAGATCGTCTACGATCCAACCGCAGCGAAGTCCCATGACACTATCGTCCATCATTCCATCGTTAAGGTCTCCAGACCGCCGTTCCTGTCGCAGAAGTTAGGCAACACCTCGGTATTCGTAACGTCACACTCCCTAATCGGCCAACGGCACTCGAGATTCACAAATCTCGTCCAACGCATCGGCATCCACGGCCTGAACCGACGAGGCGATGATCCGCGACCAACGTCCCGACGCAGAGTACGTCATCGCAAGCAGATCATCGTCCCGCAGACTCTTTTATCCACAATGACCATGATTACCCAGAAGAGCCCATCTCGCGCATAAGACTCTTCCGAGTCATTGTTCACTATTTTCATCGGCAGCAACGTTCTCGAAACGCGCAGGACGAGGACCCGAGAACGGCCTGATCATGTCCCGTCCAGATCTCGACAGGAGGAAAAGTGACCAAAACGTCAAACGAAGACACCATATTCTCCTGGGGATTCGCCGCCCAATACGGTTCAGCAACAACTCCCGACCCTTGATCAATCCCACACCTTTCAGAAGTTTAACAGGAGCACCCGTCAGTGAGTAACGACGAAAACGCCACGGATCGCAAATCCCACCCAGTGACCTGAGAGGGCCCGTGGCCCCAAATCAGCTGGGAACAACTCCAGTCTCCGATGCAGGCAGAGGCATCCCGAGCAACCTCTACCCAACCGGACAAGGAGAAGCCTATAACTCAAGAAGGAGGAGGGCTGCAGCATACCAGTCCACGAGCCCAACCCATCTCGGCCACGAGAACCCATGAGCTCGTGGCTTCTCTAATGTCAGGAAGCAATCATCATCGACAACTCCTCTGCAGCCTCAATTCTGGCGACTAAGTCCTGTCCTCGCTGATCTCCTGCTCACCGACAACCTGTCAAACGCACGCAGTTAATACCCGTCCGGGCTACCACGTAATACCCGCTTCTCATCTGCGGAAACCACCACCCTGTCTTCAGTGGGCAACGCAGCAGTTCGCTTCCTGTCTCGATAATCACAGACCGGCCCACCACCGAATATGTACCCACCAATCGCATTACCTGTCAGCGGCATGGTCTGTCAGTCCAGGCGTCGTCGAACGCCTCCAAAACGTCCCACCAGTGAGGTAGATACTGACGTCGGACCAACATCCACCTCACCGCCAACACCTACGACAAGAGTCCTACCCACCAACTCTTCATCCCGGAACATCAATACGTGTCCACGCATGGGGATCTGCCTGTCCAACGCTGAAACCATCATTTCAGTTTCTAAGAAAGGCAAATACAGTGAGCGACAACACGTGAACGTCCCACGTTCACCGATAACCGCTGCCCGCCACATTAACCTAGTGAGGAACTCCTATACCCTCCAAGATCACCCTCATAGACTGATTACCTTCCACGCAGACCCACATCATACGACTCCCACGACCCGACTACCTATCTCAACCCCAACGACCACGCCTGCGTACCTCCCGTTCTCAAGACACTGGACCAACCTCAGAGTTTATCAACGATCACGGTGATCCGACTCAATCCAGTCCATGTCGGACCAGTCCTATCCTCAACATCTTGACATCCGACTACGTTCCTGACTGGGGAGACTCTTGAACTCCCACAGGCTCAAGGACATCTGGGGAGCGCTACCGCACCCAGCAAGCAGTACGCCCAACCCACCCGCCCTCAACCTCATTCCGACCAGCTCCCACCTGCTCAACTCTGACCCGAGCCTCCAGTCCCACACGTCGGCAAGCCCATTCGCCTTTTCGTCTAGATGGGCAGTGCATTGTGTGATATACTTTAGCTAATGGTAGGGCTAAGGCTCCACGAGTAGTAGAAAGGCATCGCAAAACGAGAAGGACTCACATCGAAAGGTTCATGCGAATCCTTAGCGAGGACCACAAACGTATAAGGACATCGAAGTCCGAGTCCCACTGAGGCCTGCCACTGTTCTCGGCTCATGGGTTTTACGTCCTCGATGGCGACTCCAAGGTGAAAATCTCTAACTCCGCCCCATACTCAACCTGTAGTCGATCACGGTCAGCTCATAACGAATGGGTACAACGGACATCCAGAACGATCATCGACCAACCATGGATTCGTCCCACATCGACTTCTCGAGGTAGGGCTGCAGTAAGGGTAATGCCTGCGTCAATCTGCATAGCTTCTCCTCCTCCCCGAAAACCCTTCCAAATCGTCTACTCCACACGACAATTCTAATCCCCTGAGATTTTTCGATCCACGAGGCGGATATATCTACGATAGCGCAGAGGTTTCACATTAACGGCGCCCACATATCCGCCCACCACACCCTCAAAGTCCTACGCTGACCCACGTGGGTCCACCCGCACCAAGTCTGCAGTAGCTGCAACCCGCCAAGTCCATCGCAGGACAATACTATCACCACCTCACCACCCAGAGTCGAGTCTCGAGAACGGCAACGTCGCTGTCATCAAGCGCACGGGTAACCTCTGACTACGACGACCATCGCCCACCAGCATCATCTTCACATGCCTCGGTAACCGTCGCCCTAGCGTTACCGGGGGCATGTGATATACTTAGTTATCGACAAAGACGGGACGCACCTGCTCAAGTCAGAAAGGCATGGCAATGAAGATTTTCATTACAAACATCGAGGATAAGGGCGAGCAGGACGCCCTCTCGATCGCACGTCCACATCTGCTTCGAGCCCGTGGGTACTACACGCAGTACCTCGTCTCATTCTCCACTCATGTCCGACCGCGGTCTACGACATCGCACACGACGCTCCCGTCCCACCTACAACTACGACCACGATCCGACATCTGATCCCACGGATACACCCAGACAGGACCGATCAAGAACCCTAGTCCTGTATCCGACATCAAGACCATCGACTTCCCGGACATCGAGTTCTTCCATGACTACAGAGAGTTCCAGGAGGCATGCCGTTCAGATAAGGCGGTCATCCTGGAATATATCGTCTCGCAGAAGGACAAGTACGCGCGAGATCGACGCTATCCGCAGCAAGCTCGGGGTCATTCTCATCGTAGGGTCATCAGGCTCTACGCCGACGACGCCCTGAACCGTACACAAGTACATCGAAGAGTTAACTACCAGGAAGGGGGCAAAGTCATCAAGGATTACACTCACGAGTCTCGACAGCATCAACAAACATTGAAAGGCTACCTGGGAAGGTCACAAGGCATGAAGATCATAGGTTACGTCGGTCCAAACGGCGACAGCCTCAGAGTCTTAATGAGGAGCTACCCGCCCGACCTCCCAAGCGCCGTGAGTATCCCTATTGACGTCCCACGTTCGGATCCAGATCATGACGAGCACTCACCCATCGACAGCCGTCCCTCCCGCCCTCTACTACACGTGGCAGACCAAACCCTCAGCAGTGAGGACGCGACCACACACATCAAAGACCACGACCAGCTCTCGCGCATCCCTGAGGGGCTCCATCTTCCAGACCCAACCGCCCACCCATATACTTTCCAGACTACTCAAGCTCCTCCGCCCAGGCCACCCTCCCACGACAAGGCACCCACGCAATCAAAGTACAACGACCTCCGGCCCAGCAATCTAGCTCCAACCCATCGAGTCCCGATTTCGCGTTAACTGCAGTGAGTTTCCGATTTTTCGACTAGCGTAGATATTCATTCTGTGATATACTTTAGTTATCGGCGGGAGGGAAAGCCCATCCCGTCAAAGAAGAAAGGCATGACAGTGAACGACGCAACCCTCTCAAGGACCAGCTTTTCCACGAGATTAAGGTCGCGATCATCCAGCTCGCGGACAACGAAGAGCAGAAGGAACAGCAGGAGAATCGCTACCGACGACAAGTCTCGATCCCGCATCACCACCGCCCCTGTCAAGAACCTTCTCACTCAAAGTCCCGAAAGAGACCGACATCGAGGAGACTGAGGACGGCACCGTCATCCAGAGTACCTACGGCGTCATGCGCTTCAAGGTGGTCAAGAAGTCTCCTCGAACAGGCTGAGAACTACCCAGTCCAACTGACACGGCAACATCCGCTCCAACATAGAGCTCCCAGTGCATTCGTCCAACCAGTTCGAGAGCTGCGACAACCCTCACTCGAAGTTTCACCGGACCGTCAAGAAGATTTCCGACACCCCTGTCGCCCTCCGCAAGCAGTGAGACCAGCCAGAGGGCACAGCCACCCTCGCATGGAATAGGCAGACGCGCCCGACTTTAGGTTCCAGTGTTCATCACCCAAACGCGGGTTCAAGTCCCACTGAGGGGACAGAGCCTTCATAGCTCAGTGGATAGAGCAGCGGATTCCTAATCCGCAGGTCCGGGGTTCGAGTCCCCGCCCGAGGCACTTCGGCTTCCTCCCTTTCCAAACCAAACCCCTAAACCTGTTTCGACTAGACGCGGGTACCGACTTTGTGATATACTTTTAGCTATCGACGGGGAGAGAAGCCCCTGGCAGAACGAAAGGTACAGTCACGCAGGTCTCGGTCAACAAGCTCCAAAAACGTAGTCGGCGATACCCCAGCTCATCGAAGAGAAGACCACCTGAGTTCCCACCCTCAACGGCAAGTGCCCGTTCTACCAAGGAGCGCTCCATCTCATCGAGATCAAGATCGAGATCCCGCCGACGGTACCTCTTACGTCTCCAGTGTGAACACCAGCAAGTTCACCTATAAGCTTTACAGGCCCGGCCACTCCGACGCTTCCCCATCGACGACATCAGCGAGCTCCAACCAGGCACTTCTGCAAGCTCAACATCACCCTGAGACTTTCGACATCGAGGAGCACAAGTGGCTCCTCCAATCGAGTCCCCAAGGCTATCGTCCACGAATACTCCAGGCAGTACTACCCCGGCTACTCCCTGGCCTCCGCATGAAGGAAACTCGCCGAGCCCAAACCAGTTCGAGGGTCCCAACCAGGCTATTACTCACCAAGAGGTGATCCGCAGCATTAGTACAGCGCCCAGGGCTAGAAAGATCCCGAGGTCTCCCCGCGCTCCCGTAATCATCCCATACTTCCATTTCGCCCAGACGGTATCTACAATTTGTGATATACTTTAGTTATCGGAAACGGGGAAAGCCCTGGGAAGAAAGGGAGACCATGAAGGTCTCAAATCAAGAAGCTCGATCCCGCTATTCACGACATGGAGTCCATCAAGAGCAAAACCGTCTCTTACGAGACGACCCACAGCAATAAGCTCCGCACCACGATCCCAAGTCTGTTTACCGTATCCAGCTCATCTTCCGAACTGCCGACGACAGCACTCACATCTCCAACGCATACGCCCGCTGCTTCGCGTACAAGCCCTGCCCACTCCGTCGCTACCCCATCGACGACCTCGCCAAGTTCCACGAAGCGCTCAGCAGCTAGTCATCCAGGATCTCGACGTTAAGAAGCACGGCGGCATCCCCGACGAGGTCCCCAAGCAGCTCGTTCACTACTACGGGGCATCTCGCAACCCCAACTTCAACCCGACCCGACCATCCGGTCGGTAGCCAATCGTCTCAACCAGATCGGCGATCCCAACGGCGGCCAAGCTGACATCTAAACCGGCGGCCAGCCCGCTGCATCCTCACCGCCGGTAGCCATATCCAACGAAACGAAAGAGAGGCATCCAAGTGGACATCGAGGTTTACACCTACTTCGAGAACGTTCCATTCCACGAAGCCGCCCGTCTGTTACCGCTTCAACCACGACCATGCCCCAACCGCAAGGAGTCGGACAACTCAACCTTATCCGCGCTGACTACATCGACTCCGACCATGGCGCGCGCGATATCTCAAATCCCCACGTCCCCGCAACTTCCACCGAGTCCTCACCGACCTGAACTCTGAGGTCTACCAGGCTACGTCCACCGAAGGCATGCCCCGCGTCGACGTTACTGGGTCGACATTAGCCCACGACTACTACAGCGACAACGTTCCCTCATTGACTCTCCGCCCCTGCTTTCACCCTGGAGTCCACTGGAGTCATCTCGCGTACCATCAACCTGATCTAGCCAAGCGATACGCCTAAGACCCCGACTCCGCTTTCTGAGGCCCTCGTCGCGAAAGTACGCACCCCAGTCGCCTCAACCAGCCATCCTCCAGTCAACAGATAAAGGGAGGGCCAGTAGCAACAACTAGCGAGAGGGAGGGCCAGGCAGGTGGTGACCCCATTACAGCCCGCCCTTTTCACCCGCCCTGTTCCGGTAGACGGTATATCCAGTTTGTGATATACTTTAGTTATCGACGGGAAACAGTCTCAGGGCGAGAGAAGGGAAACCCACGCAAAGGCAAAGAAGAGTACGTACCAGAACCAGACCGAGACCTCCGTCACGCTCTCAAGACCGCCCGTCGGACAAGGACATTTCTCCATTCTCTCCTGCATCGTCGAGATCAACATGAACGCACCACTGCGAAGGCGCCCGTCCACGCGAGACATCATCGCGACGCACCCACCGGGCCCGATCCCGCCCAGGGTGAACCTCACATACCAGCCCTACACTGCATACTACGACTTCGACGCGATTAACATTCACATCTACTTCCTGTTCAAGAAGCAGCCCAGTGGCCTCCGCGGTCGAGGGGTCTGATCAGTACGACATCGACCACGACCTCCCACGCGAGGGCCCACACTGTATCAACCCAGCCAGTCAGCGACCCGTCCAACCACGAACGCTAACGAATCCAAGAAGGTCATCAAGCACTACTCGGAGCCCATCCCTGAAGAGCTCAGCAACGCATCCGATAGCTTCATCAAGCATAACCACCACACGAGGGACGGCGACCCGGAGACCCGTGAACCGTACTTCACGGCAGAAACGCCTATTTCCTACGTTCCGACCCAACAATCAAGCGGGCACTCGCGTCCGGCGCTCCAGCGTATCGCCACCGTCTCACCCAGCTGGCATGCCGGTCGCAAGACGGACGCCCGACTACCAGAACGCTCCTCGCTCTACTAAAACAAGCAAGCAACATCTAATAGGAAGGCATAACAGTGTATTCGGTAGGAGCAGTTAAGATCCGCGATGACTACAAGGTCGGCGTCCCACCAAATGCCGCGAGAGTTTCGCGTCATCAAGTGCATCGAAGAGCACGGTCACGCCATCATCTCCACAGCCATCAAACTCAAGACCAAGTATTCATTCCCAAGACCATCGAGGACTCCCAGCGGGAGCCCCCGCAGAGTCCGATCTATACCACACCACCCTGCAAGAGTCCCCGTCCCTCAGTCTACTCACCCGTCTACTCAGGAGAAGCGCGGCACCAAGGATACCGCAGATAAGCTCCCGTTTATCCTGCAGTTCCATATGGACCCGTGACACGACCCAACCGCCGCCCTCCAGGATCTCCCGCCCTACGCGGGGCACGGCGGTCACCGAGTAGGCAACATCGACTACATGGCAACAAGCATCTCGTCCTACGACAGGGTGAACCCCGCACAACTACGACATCGGCTTCTACGCCGCGCTCCATGACGGCGAGTCCCGTTATTCCAACTGAAGCCCAGCTCGTTCAGTTCTGACTCCTGCCCGACCGTACCGACCTTAACTCCGCTGAATCGGCGCCCAAACATTCCTCCGTACAGTCAAGCATCACGTTAGCCCCCAGTACGTCATTCGCAAAACCACCCCAATACCGACCCTCGAAACCTGGCTCGCGAAAGGCATACCCAATGAAAATCTCCTGAGACGTCAGCCTCAATATCCCAACCCTCAGGAGGGGAGGGAGCACTCGCGGCCATTTTGGTCAGAAGGCATCGACACCTACACCATCTATCTAAACTTCACCACCAGTAACAGTGAGTCGCACGGGTACATCAGCTTCCAGACGCACAAGAACAGTGGGATCCCGTCGACATACCATCTCAACTCGACAATCTTACTGAGACCATTAAGAACATCCACCCTACCGAGTTCCCCTCGACATCGAGTTCGCCCGCGAGGCCGACAAGGTCCACCACGAACCGGGCATCATGAGAATCTCCCAGTCAGAGGAAGAGGAGCGGGAGTTTCCATGCTCTTCCGACCCCAATCCCCGACGCACCATACGATAGCCACGAACGCCTTACCCGACACTCACCGTTACGGCAGCAACCCATAACGCCAGTGTCCACGGCATTGTGGCAACAGGTTCTTTTCCAGAAACGGAGTAAGGAGTCGCAAAGGGCAACGACGAGACCAAGATTCAGGACCCATCTCACAGTACAGGATCCCTCAGTCGAATTCAAGCAAGGTGCCCAGTCGGCGAGCACCCGCAGAGGCAGCCTACGACGTAGCAGACGCATACGGCGACCTCAGCATCAATCATACATCCCGCGGGACGAGAGGAGCGCGAGGGAACCGCCTCAAGGGCAAGTTCCATAGCATACAGCTCCCACGCGAAACCTCGGGGTACAGCGCAATCCGAAAACTCGAATACCCGAGGACCGGCGCATGGAAAGGTCCCTCAAGTTCATCGGTATATTCCTGAGTAACTCCAGTTGTCCCCATCCTTCATGGCCTACCCGCATCTTAACATTCCACAAATAGGACGAGTACTTTTCGATCCCCGCCAAACATGAACCCACTACATAGCTAGGGCGTCGCTCTTCCGATAGACGACAGAGATCATCTGTGATATACTCTAGTTATCGGGAGAGGAAAGACCCTGCAGGAGAAAGAGGACATCACCCAGATCCGTATCAACAAGGTCGAACCCAATCATCGGCGCTCACAACCAACCCGTCCGCAAACCACGAGCATTTCGGAGACGTCAATAACACTGATGCCCTTCAAAATCGAGTTCACGATCTGGCATGACCGACAAGTCTCAAATAGGTACGCTCATACGCGCGTCATCACTAGGCATAAGTCCCTCGACCGCAAGACTCTGCCCATGGCCATTAACGATCTTCATGGGTTTCGCTGCATACGTCTACAATACAGAGCTCCCGCTTCTGGGCCTATCTCAGGTCGCCGGACCTCAAAGAAGTACGCTCTCCCCGGGAGGGTGTCTTCACTTCCTGCCAAGAACTACCAGCCTGACGAAGATAGGTTCTTCAATGAGTACCTATCAGGCTCATCGCGTACTACGCCAAGGTGAGCCTCCCGACACGAAGGGCGCAACGGAACTCCCAGAGAGGCTCGCCCAGACGCTCAGCCACTGACACTACAACAGACTTCAAAAAGTAAGAAGGCCAAGAACATGAACGATCAGGAAATCATCAGGAGTATCCGCCTCGTATTCCTCCGTCTGCCAGGAGCAGTTCTTCCAGCAGCATTTCATCGGCAAACGCTTCGTCTCACCACCCTAGCGCTCCCAAGCATTACGCGATCTCGACGATCGCACCGCTGTCCGTCCCAACGGATCTGACTACGACGAACCTCCTGATATCCGCATGGCTGAAACAACAGGGCACCGGAATCATCGCTAAGGCATACTTCGACATCGACGAGGTTCGCCACTACACCGACAGGTACTCCCTCTCAGTCGAATACCATGATCAACCCCACACCCCACCTCCTCGCAGGAGACGTACCCATACGAACCTTTTCGGGGACAACGAGGTCTCTGTCTCGTTGCGCTCGACAAGGATCGACCTCTAAGGAGGAACCCATGATACCTAGCAACATCGACTATAGGTCTGTCGATGGCCCGAATCTTGAGGTCTGACATCAATAAGCTCCATCGAGCACGCTAAGGCTAATCCCAGCAAGAACGACCAAAGCGACCCACGCCCGACATTGACAGAGGACAGTACATGATCATCGTATCTCGAGAAGCTCTACCATCATTGGCAAGCTCATCCACCTTAACCCTCAGTTCTACCAGTCCCCGGGCAAGATCACTGAGGCACTCGACAAGGAGCAGCTGCTACAGCCCAAGGGCAACAGCAAGCTCCATAAACCCAAGGACTGCCCTGTCGGTACTCTGCCATTCTCCACTCCATCGGCAATCGCACATACTACGTGACCAGCAGAACGACGGGTACTCGCAGCAGATCACACCTCCGTTCCAGTCCTTCGCGGAGGACATCGGTGCAGTAGATCCCACAACGCTCCTCACGGTTATCTACAATCCGCACGACAAGCAATAGACCAATAGCCACTTCCTCGTAAGGACACTACCAACCCAGCCATCCATCCGCCGGTTCATTAACTCCCGCACACCCTCCCGCTAGAGGAGATTCAGCCCTATATCCAGGCGTCCATCATCACGCCGGATAACACGTCATCGACGACATCCCTAACATCGACCTATTCCTCCTGGGCGCATCACCCCAACCCCGAAACTGCAGAAGCCGCATCCCACCCTGTCTCCCACTACCTCAGCGCCCACACCTCTCACGCTCATTGACAACCGGAACTTCACCATCGCAATCCCCAGGCGAGAGGTCGGATTCTCACCGCAGCCCATCCCGGCTCAGATCCAAACCCGCATGAACGCACTCCCACGGGCTCACCAAGTCCTACTACTTCACGCGAGACCCAGTCCAGCTGATCGCCCCTAGAGCTAGGGCAAGCACCTCGCTAGTCCGGTCAACATGTTCATCGCCATCGAAAAACGGGTACCAGCGCAAGACCGATCCCGCCTGTACAGAGTGATCCCTCATTCGCCATGCCAACGTTCTCCACTCACGAACTCCCACTCCCGACGCATCCCTATCTCGCCGCTATACCACTACTACGGGAGCCACGGCAGTCATCCACTTCGACGAGGACCAGCTCAGCAGGAGCAGGACATCTCACCACACTCTGCACATGCACCTGGCAGGGTCTGCAGTTCACATGCCCAGCAAGCGAGGACCCAACCCCACGCCCACTTTGACCCAGAGTGACTAACCCACTGCCCCATCAGATTCCCACCCAAACCCACCCGTCCCACCCTAGATCCAGCCCGAGAGCGAACCCATCCTGCTTTCAAGTAGGCGCTACTGATAGCTCCTGATATACTTTAGATACTGGGGACGACGGTCCCAAGGAAAGAGAAAGAGGACGCTATGACATATCTCAGCGAAGAGCCTATCCATTGCAAATCCCTGGTCGAAAGTCGTCCCCTACGGGCACCCGCACGGAAGGCTTCGGCAGTCCAGATCCGCTCCCTCGTCCTCCAGACCGAACACGCACTATCGAAAGACGCAAAACCAATGCCCAAACATTATCCAAGTCCTCGATACGAGCATCGGAAAGAAATCCATTAACCCAGGATTCTACCCCGCTAATACTTCATCAGATCATCAAACTCATTAGCAAGGAAATCGGCTACCAAGCCTCAGCACCATGAGTACAAGGGTGCCCAACAGACCCGCCAGGTATGGCAATCCAGATCCAGTCTCCCTGGCCAGCCCTCAACGCACCCCTCGTCAAGCAGACCAACGACACTCGACCGAGATCACCATCAACGCATCAGTCGCTTCAGGAGAGCTACCCGCAGACCAGTATTCTCTAGCCACCATCATCTACATGCCACAGTGAACCACCCTAATAACCCCCAAAAAAACACCTCAGCACACAGGTAATAGGAGAAGCTAGTAAACATGCCAGAAATCGACAACATCGACGAGTCCTCCAAGGAGTACACACAACGCAAAAAGGAATACGACCAAACCCTCGCCAACATACAGAGGCCACTAAACGCACCAACAAAGAACACCACAAAAAAAGAAGCGCATACCTACTAACCAAAGAAATCGATCCCATCCATCTTCATCGGTCTCACCGGCTCAATTATCGCTTATCCTATAATCCCAATCATTTTCCCTCATGGGTCTCGTAGGCCCAAAAAGGCTAAAGGGCACCCATGACTAACATTAACCAGCTCCAACTCTAGCCAGTCTTACGACCAAACCAAGCACGATCCAACCTTATTCAGATTCCTCCCACCTCTCCGACAGCTCCCAGTGATACCTCTAGCACTCCTACCAATTCAAGGCATAGCGCGCCGACATTGACGATAGGTACTCAGCTCATCAAAAACATGATGTCAGCCACTCATCCTCACTAGAGAACCACGGTGCCAAACAACGCATACCAACCCAGACTACTCTTAGCGACCCAACGCCCCTCATGGACACACCCACGTCTATGAGGGGCACTCGCATATTCACTCCACCTCACGGTCAGTGTCCCATGCATAACCCCATCGGCAAGCCAGCATCAGCAGCGCCCTGACCCCCACCCCAGCCAGCGCATCCTTTCATTAACAAGAACAGCCATAGAGCCCCCCTGTCCTCTATCCTCATGACGGTCTCCCGCCCTAATCTTCTCCACCAGCCCCGGCCTCCCGCCCATCTCAGGGGCCCCCACGCTCATCCCTGATCCCGCCCCAAATATCAAACTTCAAGGTTGCGCCCAACCCTGAACGCATCTCACGTCCCACCCTGAGCGCCAATGGATCGCATGACCACGGCCTATCGACCAGTTATGCTACTATTCAAACCTCCCTAACCTGCGCATTGTTCTCAGTCCCATATTTAACTGTCCCGCTCAATTAAACTCATCAGAACTCACCGATCGGAATAATACCGTCCTATTCTGTCGCGCCCACATCCCAACCCATCGACCCACACTGTCCCTGGCCCCAGTCCTGCCTGATACCCTCCAAGCTAGCCTGCCCGCCTCGAGGCACGGGAGCGACCACCTGCGGATCTGAGGACCGCCTAGACTTCAGAATCAAGACAGTCATTCTCGAACCCAACCCAAGAGAACCCTTTCATGACCCACCGCCTCATCTAATCCCCCACCATGAGCCAACCCATCCATAGGCCCTGCTGGAGGCGAGCTGCAATCCAGCGAGCGGAGCGAGCAGGAGTCTCACCAACCCTGATCCTTCTAGGGTACCCTGGCCCACCCGCCGAGAATCATGGCAAGCCTGGGGACCTCCGTCCCTGGATACGGCCCCGAGAGAAGCTTCCCAGAGGGGTCCTCAGGCTCTCTCCTACCTACTTATTCCTGCTCCATCCCTCCAAGAGACCCTCCAACCTGTTTCCCCACTCCAAAACCACCAGAGAAAGACCTCCCCTATCTCTCCTACGGTCCCAACCAACCCCGTCCTCCTATTCCCTATCCCACATCCCAACGTCCTCCTCTTACCCAATCCCGTCCTCACTTTACCCTACCCATATAGCCGCCCGACAGAAATAAACCCTCGCAGAACTCCCAGGAAAGAGGATGGCGGGAACGGCAACCCTGATCTGTGGCCCCATCAAGTAGACAAACCATGGGAGTTTTTTTATACTAGAGAAAACGAGGCGACAACGAGTCGTCTCGGACAGCAGCACCTAGAAGAGGAACCCAAGTCAATGAATATCCAGAGATTCTCCCACAGCCGTTCGATCTGTTCGACCTGGCCATCACAAAGAACGAGGTCTCACCCAGTCGGCAGAGATCCCACCGCTCTCATCGAGAAAAAGCATCCCTGATAACGAAGGCAACGAGAAGGGCGCAGATCTCGAGGCCATCTCAAGAAGGTCCACCCAGCCAACAACAACAATATTAGGTCGATAAGTCAGATGTCCACCCTCTTCCCAGACAGCCGAGTACGGGAGTTCCAACCGACATCCTCAAGGACGAGGACGGCAATCCAGTGCTCGACCAGAACGGTAGTCATCGTCACCGCTGACGTTACTACTTTCGAGATCCGCGACCAAACTCACGCTCTACCACACCCGACCCCTTACGAAACCGAGTGGTCTCAGGAAGGTTCACGAAGAGGCGTACCGCAGCGCCTCGCTAAGCGGGAGCCCATGCATCCCCTGCACAGAAGCAGTGCCTCATCTGGTCGCTCCGAGCGATACCAAGGTCATCGAGGACCAGAAGAAGAATAGGTCCATCGCTCCCATGACCGCATTGACGCCCACCCCGGAGCCCAACTGAGGTTGCAGTCCGCCCCGACAGCGTATCTCCAAACCGCATCGATTTCACCGTCGCAGGGTATTTATCCGTCCGACCATGCCACCCGTCCTCCCACATTATTATCGAAGTCCCAAGAACCGCCAGTGCTGACGTCCATCTGATCTCGCCCAAGCAGTTCGCAGCCCCATCCCCTGTTCTTATCCCAGAGTCTGTTCAAGACTTTCTACACAATACCCAACCATATCGACCAAGTAGCAAAGATCAGTGGTATCGATAAGAACCATCTCCTCCCGCGACCCATGGCAAGGTCAGCTTTGGACCGCCCACTCTACAACGATTCCAACGAGATAGTTCCAGGGTCCGATACTGCGGGCCCAATCAACTCATCGTCCCTGAGTCTCTCTCAAGAAAAACCCAACCCTGTTACCTACTGAGCGGAACCAAACTCCAAACCCCGTCGACTGCCAGGGCGTCTCGAGACTATCTACGGTACACGGACCTGACCACCGCCGATACCCGCCCAGGCTCCATGACGTACCGGACGAGCCGAACGGACCAATACTCCACGTAGTCCCCATCCGACGTTTACACCAATGCCCGACTATCAGGTATAAGCCCCACTCACCTCAGGGAGGACCCAAACCGGCATATTCTCAGACTCAAAGAAGGAGAACTAATGCCTGAGAGAGGGCAAGAAACCAATCAAGGAGAGAATATAGCCAAAGACCAACCCCACCTCACCCACCCCTGCCAACTCAGGAAGCTCTGACTACTCAACCAAACCCCGTCGCTCACCACACTCAAGTCAGGAGTCCTGGACAACGCAGCA
>BNJV01000819.1_pt1 | contig 34141 bp, 40 predicted proteins | sample 8540591 | NCBI WGS metagenome assembly BNJV01 (sample SAMD00202457, study PRJDB9452) | human saliva metagenome | host: Homo sapiens | reverse complement strand
AATGCTATGATGCACACATATCTGGTATTCAGAGTTTCGGTATCTATGCGGAGATAGATGAGAACCATTGCGAGGGTATGATACCAATGCGTGACCTCGATGATGACTACTACGATTTCGATGAGAAGAACTATTGTCTTGTTGGTCGTCGTCGTCACCACGTCTACCAGCTTGGTGATCCTATCCGCATACAGGTGGCTAAGGCCGATTTAGAGCGTAGACAACTCGACTTCGCACTTGATGATGGTCGCCCATTAAAGGCTAAGCAGACTGCTGCTGAGTATGCTGTAAATAGGAAGAACGACCGAAAGAGCAGCAAGCGTGGTAGCAAGAGCCGCAGAAGAAAGTAGTTGTCAAGGTGAGACGAAAGATATTCTTTTCACACAAAGAGGAACTATGGAACTCATGGAGTCATAGTGGAGGAATCGTACTGGGCGTAGTGTTCGGTACGATTTTCCTTGTTTGGTGCTCTAAGGAGCGGTCTGGTTGGGCAACAGCGGGTGTGATATTATATCTTGTCGGGATGCTTTTCAGTTATATCACGTCGACCGTCTATCATGCCCTCTCTGCTCATTCTGTATGGAAAGAACGGCTACGAAAATGGGACCATGCCGCTATTTATTGGCATATAGCAGGTTCTTATTCTCCCATAACACTGATAGCCTTGCGCAATCATGGTGCTTGGGGATGGGGCTTGTTTGCCTTTGTATGGCTCTGTGCAATACTTGGCACCATCTCATCCTTCCGTAAACTGCGTGACCATAGTAACTTAGAAACGTTGACATTCATCGGTATGGGGCTATCAGTATTGGTCGCCTTCAAACCATTAGTCGATGCTTTAGAAACGCAATCGCTCGTCTGGATCTTTGCAGAAGGAGTCATGTATATTACTGGTGCACTGTTTTATTCGCTTAACAAGCGTAAGTATATGCACACAGTATTCCACTTCTTCGTACTTGCAGGCAGCATTTGTCATATTATAGCTGTGTGGGGAATCCTAATGGAATACCTATGATTTGTATTCATATAAACACAAAAAGAAATGTTTAAACGTAGTTTCTTGCTTTCCATAATACTCATTCTTGCAGTCGTGAATACACAGGCGCAGGAACGACAATACACTCGTCTGAAAGGTTATTATCGTGTCTATCAGACCACAAACTCCATGCTTAGCTATTTTATTGACGGTATGATGGAGTTTTATATACCGCTTTCTGACACTGCTACTGAGGCTTCAGAAGGGAAGAAAGGATCGCCTTTTGTTGAACGAAAGTTTCTTGGTGAACGTCGTCGTAAGGCTCCGAAAGCCAATGGTGATGATACTTTGCACGCATTTCACTCCCTAATCTGGAACGTCAGACCCTCCTAACAAGTATAAACAGCGAGGAATACTCCACTCGTAACAATGGAGATGTGTACCGATGGGCTGATAAATGCGGTAAGATAAGCAAGGAAAAGCGGAAGATTAATGGGAAGACAGAGGTCGTTACAACCCTTGAGATGGACGAACTTGTCGGACAACCAAAGCACGAAATAGATATGAGTCAGCTGCGTATGTATGGTATCGTGGCTCGTATGACTCAGTATGATGAGAGCGAGAGTTACCTCTCTAACAATCTTCTCCTTGCTTCACAGAAGCATCAAACCTTCTTTGCTCACTACCGTGGAGAGGATGATGACGAACGAATTGACGTATGGAGTGAGTTCTATGTATCAGACCGTATGACTATCACTGAGAGTGAACTCAAACGTATTAAGAAAGAGAAGAACAGCGTTTGGACCTTCTCTATCCCTGCTGTTGTCCCACCATTAGACAAGGAAGTGGCTGAGGCTTGGACTAAGATGGTAGAGTATTGAGGGAGAGAGAGACGAAGGAGTTAAGGAGTGAAAGGGAGTGAGAGGAGTTAAGACAAATGTTCTATAGTTAACTTAGCGATTGTTTTTAGTGCTGGTTATGGGATAATGCTGCATTATCAAGAACCAAGTGCAAAAACAGAAACGGTAATATTGAATTGAAGAATGAAGAAAAGTGTCTTTATATTCTTGACATGTTTTGTGTTAATAAGCTGTGGGCAGCAACGGAGTAGGGTGGATATTCCAAAGGAGAAATTCACGATTGATCTGCGTCTTCCTACTACCCCAGTGAAGGATCAAGGTTCGAGTTCGCTCTGCTGGGTTTATGGAATGCTTGCAACCCTTGAGACAGAGCATATTATGCGGGGTGATTCTGTAAACTTAAGTCCTGACTATGTGGCACGTATGTACCTTAGTGAGCAGGCAAATCGTCGTCGTTTACTCCCTAATAAGATTGTTCAGAAGGAGGCTGGTATCACAACGCGTGGTATGTGTACTATGGCACTCGACCTTATACAAACATACGGTTTGCAGCATTATGATGCCTATCGTCATAAGCCAGATATGGACTATAACGTTCTTTGTCGTAAGTTGGATAAGGGCAATGATGCGGAGAAACTATTGGATAAGTATATCGGTCCGCTACCAAATCAGGTCTTTATGTTAGGCGCATTATACACTCCATTAGAGTTTGCACATAGCGTATGCACTGATGATGAGTACATAGCACTAACCAGTTTCACACATCATCCATACGGACAACGCTTCCCTTTGGAAGTACCTGATAATTACTTTCATGACACTTTCCTCAATGTTCCACTCGACACGATGATGAACCGCATTGTTCAGAGTTTACGTTCAGGACATCCTGTGTGCTGGGAAGGCGACACCTCAGAGCCCGGTTTCTTATTTGGAAATGGTTTTGCAGTGTTGAAACATGAAGATAAAAAGGTGACAGCAGAGCGTCGGCAGGTTTCTTTTGAAGCGCGTCGCACAACCGATGACCACGTTATGGAAATCGTAGGCTTGGCCTACGACCAGCACGGCCGTCGCTTCTTCCTCTGCAAGAATAGCTGGGGAACAGCCAATCGCTACCATGGTTTTATGTTCTTAAGTGAGAACTATGTGCGCATGAAGACCATTGCCGTGGTGCTTCGAGCTATTTAATACAAATACAATACAAGGTGATAGGGACTGAGCACTCAGCCCCTATTTTTGTTTCTATACCCACGAGAGCAGCCCTACTAAGCCTTAACAGCCACAGAATAAGCCTAATGCGTCCTAAGTATCAACTCACCTCCTGTCTGCATCACAGGGACCTCAACCACCGAAGAATACTCCTTATAATTATACTCTCCATATGGTAGACGATACAAGCTAAGCTTACTGTTCTGCTCAACTGCACATGAGATCTCCACCGTCTGACTATGTGTATTCTTCAGTTTCACGGGTTGGTAAAAGTTTAAATAGCCTCTTGCTTGATTAAAATTCTCCGGTATTTGATTCTCCATACCATACCAGACTTTATTACAAATGGCAAAGCTATCCTTCTCGTTAATAGTCCCATTCGTTTCTATCCTTACCTTCACAAGCTGCTTGCGAGGGATGAATATATTCTGCTCATACACCTGTCCTTTTTGTAAACGACCTGGCACTATATAATACGAATAGAAGATCTTTTTTTCTCACTCAACGGATGTACTGCTGTGATATCAGTAGGTAATAGAAACACTTTGTCATCCAACTTACTCAAATCCAACGTCATCTGTAGAGAGTAGTCGGTGCCTACATCAGCTGAATCAGTGGTCAAAGACTTTAATTCTTTGTCGCTTAAGTTGAAAAACATTATGTAGTCACCATCCTTATCCGTCGTTGCCTTGGCCTTATGATATACCTTAGTAGAAAAAATACCAGACATAATCATATAATCCAACTTCACTTCTATGTTAGGAATTGGCTGTCCATCTGGCGTTTTAGCAACCCCTTTAATAATCAAACTCTTCGCATCAGGCCTATCAATAAAGTCATCTTCTTCAGAATGACAGCTTGCCAATAGCAACATAACTACTGGTAAAGCAAGTAGATACAATAATACCTTCTTCATAATCTATTCATTTTTAGTTTTAAGTTAAGTCGTTTTTAGATATCATAGCTTTAATATGACACCATCCTTCTATATTGATTTCGATTTCACAAAGGTATGTAATATTTGAAAAACAAGCAATAAGATTGCTTGTAAAAATATGATTTTAAGGATTTATACACCATGAAGGGTAGTGGAAGTATGCGTATTAGCAAACCCTATCCACAATGATAAACGGTCAAACATTGCAGAGTTTATAATTTATTTTCATGAAAAATAATTCTTTTTCTTCATGAAAATAAATATTTCTTTTCACATAAATAATTCTTTTTTTCTTCATGAAAAATAATTCGCAGAAGGTGAACTCTACTACTACTTTATTCCCACTTATGCAGGCTATATTTATGTGATTTAAAATTAAAAAGGGGGCATATTTGCCCCCAATATCTTATGTCGTCAGTTGTTTGAAACCTACTTTATAAGTAGCTGACGCGCAAACTCCCAAATGACAATACCGGTTGTTACGCTAACATTCAATGAGTGTTTGGTGCCGAACTGTGGAATTTCAAGGCAGCCGTCGCTCATATCCACGACACTTTGCTTTACACCTTTCACCTCGTTGCCTAACACGATAGCGTAGTGGGGGGATGGGTGTTGGGTGTTGGGTGTTGGGTGTTGATGGTTTGTTGGGTTCTGTGTGTTGAGCTCCTGCAGCTTTGTTGAGCCTTCCACCTGTTCTACGCTATACACGAATACGCCTTGACGATGGAGTTCTTCGATGGCATCCTCTGTACGTTCAAAGTAACGCCAGTCAACTGAGTCCTCACCACCGAGTGCCGTCTTATGAATCTCTGCGTTAGGAGGTGTGGCGGTAATACCGCATAGATAGACAGCTTCCACACGGAAAGCATCAGCCGAACGGAAGACACTTCCTACATTATGTAATGACCGCACATCGTCTAATACAACGATGAGTGGCAGTTTATCAGCCTCCTTGAACTCTTCAAGGGAAAGCCTATTCATTTCTATTGTGCGTAGTTTTTCTCATAAGGAAAAGTCTCACCCTGACCTCCCCGAAAGGGAGGAGTCTTAGCTTGCGTGTGGGTTATAGTTGTATAATATTATTATAGAATAAGGGATATATGCTAAATGTTATAGAAACCTCAACAAAGCAAACCCTATATTATTCGCCCTTTGTTATCTGCACTCCCCTCCCTTCGGAGGGGTTGGGGGAGGCTCCTCTTACTGCAAACTAAACCCTACAGCGTACGCCTTAATCTTTGTCACCATAGACAGCAAGCCGTTGCTACGTGTAGGTGAGAGATGCTGGCGGAGACCTATCTTGTCAATGAAATACAGGTCAGCATCGATAATCTCTTGTGGAGTATGATTGCTTAACACACGTATCAGAAGGGCAATGATACCCTTTTGTGATGAGTGCATCAGAGTCAGCAGTGAAGATAAGTTTACCATCTACGTTGTCACACTGCAGCCATACACGGCTCTGACAACCATCAATAAGGTTCTGCTCGTTCTTATACTGCTCCTCTAATGGCTCCAACTCGTTACCCAAGTCAATGAGCATTTGGTATTTATCCATCCAATCAGTGAAGTCCTCAAACTCACCAATTACCGCATCTTGTGCTTCGTTTATTGTCATAATTGCCTTATTTTAATTCAGAATTCATAATTCAAAATTCATAATTATGATTACCTTTGTTGGTAGAGTTTATTGCTACAAGCAACTTACTATATTGTTATTTACCATATAATATTAACCAATAGAAGTAATCATCGTTGTGAATTTGGATTGTGAATTATGAATGTTGAATTCAGAATTATCATAGTAATCATAATTATGAATTGTGAATTATGAATTTTGAATTAATACTAATCATAATTATGAATTGTGAATTCTGAATTATTAATTTATTTTTGTTACTAACTTAAACAGTTTATCATTCGGGCGTACCTTGTCCGGTACAGGGATAGAAACGCGCCAACCTTGTTCTGCTTTTATCAACAGGATTGAGGTCGTAACGGATTTCTTCAGCATTGAGGAACATAGCTCCAGTGCTGTTACCAGTGATAAGAAGCTTCTCCCTTTACGAAGGTGTTAGCCTCAACAGCCACCTCAGCTACGCCAAGACGAGAAAAAAATACTTTATCACCTTACCGATGAGCACCTTCTTCTCTGTAGCCTTATTGCCATAATCCTTTGTCCATTCGCCCATCTTCTGACCTTGATAGTAGCCATCCCAGAAGCCACGGTTGAAGACTGTTGAGAGTCGTTCGTCCCACTGGTCCTTCTTTTTCTTCGGTGAAGGTACCATCGAGTACGCTCTCTATTGCCTCCTTATAGCAGTTCACAACGGTGTGAACATACTCTGGTCCACGCGCACGACCCTCAATCTTAAAACACACGTACACCAGCATCCATCATCTTATCAATGAAGCGAACACTCTTTAAGTCCTTAGGACTCATAATGTATTTGTTGTCAATCTCTAACTGATTGCCAGTCTCATTGTCTGTAACCGTATAGCTACGACGGCATATCTGAGTACAAGCACCACGATTGGCAGAGCGGTTAGAGTCGTGAAGACTCATATAACACTTGCCCGAAATTGCCATACAGAAGGCACCATGGCAGAACATCTCGATACGAATAGGCTGTCCCTTTGGTCCACAGATATTCTGTTTGATAATCTGTTCGTGTATTTCCTTCACCTGATCCATATTCAGCTCGCGTGCCAATACGGCAACATCAGCAAACTGAGCGTAGAACTTCAAGGCGTCAATATTAGAGATATTCAGCTGTGTTGAGAGGTGAACCTCAACCCCCACCTGACGGCAATACATCATTACAGCAACGTCACTGGCGATGACAGCGGTGATATTTGCAGCCTTAGCAGCATCGATAATCTCGTGCATCGTCTCAATATCCTCGCCATAGATGACAGTGTTTACAGTCAGATAAGTTTGTATTCCCTTTGCGTTACAGGTCTCGGCAATCTCTTTGAGGTCGTCGATGGTGAAGTGGTTAGCTGAATGCGAACGCATATTCAGCTTTCCGATACCGAAGTAAACAGAGTTAGCTCCGGCATTGATGGCAGCTGCGAGTGACTCTCGTGAGCCAACAGGTGCCATTATCTCAAAATCATTTGTATTCTTGTTCATTGTTTTATTTTCATTACCAGGCAGTTATCAGGCATTGAGTTTATCAGTAACCTTTAGCCTACTTATCTCTATGCTTTTACTGACCTGTAGCTATCCTTTATTTATTGTGAATGTGTCTAATCGGTCTGCAAAGGTACGGAAAATATCCGATAAAGGGCGTAAACGAGTTTGTAAGTTTTGCAAATCTTACTATCTGATCAACGTAAATGCCGTTTGTATAGCCCTTCTTGATAATAAGTTCCACCTATATTGGTGATATACTGTAGGATGTTTATCCCTCCGCACGTGTGGTGCTAAGCCTCCGCACCATATGTGCTAAGCCTTCGCACCACTCGTGCTGAGCCTTATCACATTGGTTGAATATAAGTAAGACACAGCATAATTGTCGTGATAAAAGAAATGAAATATCACTGGCAAAACTTGTATGAGAAATGTTTATCAAGCGACTTAATTAGATAAAAAGACCGTGTTAGCACGCCATAAGACTCAAATAGTCAGAACGTTTTTCGGTTGTATGCGATAAATTTAGTATCTTTGCATGCTAAATTTTTCGAGATAACAACAGAATGAAGAAACTATATATTGAGACATACGGCTGCCAAATGAATGTGGCAGACTCTGAAGTCGTGGCTTCAGTCATGAAGATGGCAGGCTATGACGTATGTGAGAATGAGGATGAAGCAGACGCAATCTTCCTTAATACCTGTTCTGTACGTGAGAACGCAGAGAACAAGATATACAATCGTTTAGAGGCTTTGCACGCTGAGCAGAAGAAAGGGCGCGACCTTATCTTGGGCGTGTTAGGATGTATGGCAGAGCGAGTAAGAGACGACTTAATTCAAAATCACCATGCCAACCTTGTGTGTGGACCAGACTCCTACCTCAACTTGCCTGATATGATAGCACAGTGTGAGAACGGTACGAATGCTTTTGGATATCGAACCTCTACCACTGAGACCTATCGTGATGTTATCCCACAGCGTATTGGTGGCAATAGAGTGTCGGGCTTCGTTAGTATCATGCGTGGTTGCAATAACTTCTGTCACTATTGTATCGTACCTTTCACACGTGGTCGTGAGCGTTCTCGTGATGTAGAGAGTATCTTGAAAGAGGTTAAAGACTTACATGACAAGGGCTTTAAGGAGGTTACACTCTTAGGTCAGAACGTCAATTCATATGGTTTGTTACCCTAATGGTAAGCGTCCAGAGAATGGTGTTTCATTTGCAGAATTGTTGCATAAGGTGGCACAGAGCGTACCAGATATGCGTGTGCGCTTCACAACTTCTAACCCAGAAGATATGACAGAGGATATCATTGAGGCAGTAGCTACCGAACCAAACCTCTGTAATCATATCCACTTCCCTGCACAGAGCGGTAGTAATAGCGTGCTGAAGGTGATGAATCGTAAATATACACGTGAGGACTACCTTGAGAAAGTAGCTGCTATTCGTCGTCTTGTTCCTGATTGTGGATTGACAACTGACATCTTCATTGGTTATCATAATGAGTCAGAAGAAGACTTCCAGCAAACGCTTTCATTGATGCGAGAGGTTGGTTTCGATTCAGCCTTTATGTTCAAGTACTCTGAACGACCAGGTACTTATGCTGCAAAGCACCTCCCTGACAATGTATCTGAGGAAGAGAAGATTCGTCGTTTGAATGAGTTGATTCGCCTTCAGACTGAAATCTCTGCCGAACAGAACAAGAAAGACGAGGGAAAGGAGTTTGATATTCTTATCGAGCGCTTTGGTAAACGAAGCCGTGAACAGCTGATGGGACGTACGCCACAGAACAAGGCTGTAGTCATGCCACGTGGCAATCATCATATTGGTGAGACGGTCCGTGTACGCATTACAGGCTCGACCAGTGCCACACTCTTTGGAGAAGAAGTGTAAATATACTATATGTATGGATATAAAACCGCAAAACAATTTTGCGGTTTTACTATTTATAGCTATATTTGCAAAATTGATAAACAGATAAGAAGATTAGTTGATGAAGGAATTCATACACGTTTTACGCAGGTTCATACCACCCTATAAGAAGTATCTTGTGCTGTCAATTATTTTTAATATATTGTCAGCCTTTCTCAATATATTCTCCTTTGCTACCCTTATCCCTCTCCTTCAGATTCTTTTTAAGGTAGATGCAGGAACGGGAGCAACACGTGCAATGGCTTGGAGCGAAGGTTCTTTTAAGGAGGTACTATCGAACAATGCTGATTATTACACGCAGATATACATCACCAGTTGGGGACCAACAACCGTCCTGTTGGCTATCGGTTTGATTCTTGCCTTTATGACTTTCCTAAAGACTGGTGCCTATTTCCTTTCTTCTGCATCAATCATTCCTATCCGAACAGGCGTAGTGCGAGATATTCGCAATCAACTCTATGAGAAGATTACATCCCTTTCATTAGGTTTCTTTAGTGAGGAAAGAAAGGGAGACATCATCGCTCGTATGAGTGGTGATGTTCAAGAGGTTGACAACTCTATCATGTCATCTATCGACATGCTCTTTAAGAACCCTGTTCTTATCATCATTTACTTTACCACGCTACTTGTTATTTCTTGGCAGTTGACACTCTTCACGCTCATTTTCGTACCTATCTTCGGATGGTTTATGGGCTTTGTTGGTAGAAAGCTAAAGCAGAACAGTATGACAGCACAGAAGTTGTGGAGTGATACGATGAGTCAGGTGGAAGAGACTTTAGGCGGATTAAGAGTCATCAAAGCCTTCTGTGCTGAAGGAATGATGAACGAACGCTTTGATAAGATCAACTCAGAATACCGCAGCGACATCATGCGTGTGAACATTCGTCAGCAGTTAGCGCATCCGATGAGTGAGTTCCTTGGAACGGTCATGATTGTTGTCGTACTTTGGTTTGGTGGTACCCTTGTCTTGGGTGAATCACCAATTATCAGCGGTCCTACCTTCATCTACTATCTTGTTATCCTCTATAGCATTCTCAATCCATTGAAGGAATTCTCCCGCGCAGGCTATAACATTCCTAAGGGACTTGCTTCAATGGATCGTATTGACAAAATTCTACAGGCAGAAGTGAAGATACAAGACCCTGAGAAACCAGTGCATATTAATAGCTTCGAACATGAGATTGAGTTCCGACATGTCAGCTTTGCTTATACAGATGGTAAGGACGATGAGGGCAAGCCGGAACTCCATTGGGTATTGAAGGATATCAACCTCGTTATTCCAAAGGGTAAGACTGTTGCCTTGGTAGGACAGAGCGGTAGCGGAAAGTCTACCTTGCTCGACCTCATCCCACGTTACTACGATGTGCAGGAAGGTGAGATTCTCATTGACGGAATCAATATTAAGGATTTAGGAGTACACGATCTCCGCCAGCTTATTGGTAATGTAAACCAAGAGGCAATCCTCTTCAACGATAGTTTCAAGAATAACATCTCTTTCGGTGTCAATGCTACAGACGAGGCAATAGTCGAAGCTGCGAAGATTGCCAACGCTCATGAGTTTATCATGCATAGTGAGCGAGGATACGACACAAACATCGGTGACCGTGGTGGACGCCTCTCTGGTGGACAGCGTCAGCGTGTAAGTATTGCGCGTGCTATCCTTAAGAACCCTCCAATCCTTATCCTCGATGAAGCAACATCAGCCCTCGATACAGAGAGTGAGCGCCTTGTACAGGATGCCCTTTATAAGCTTATGAAGACGCGTACGACCATAGCTGTAGCGCACCGCCTATCTACTATCAAGAATAGCGATGAGATTTGCGTGCTGCATGAAGGTGAGATTGTAGAGCGAGGTACGCACGATGAGCTTATGGATATCGAAGGCTACTATAAGAAACTGCATGATATGCAGGAGATATAAGTAATATCATTGAAGATAGATAGACTTCTTGTAAAATGAAAAAAGGACTTTCTTATATTGCTTACGCACTATCATATACCTTTTGGTATACGATGTCTTTGTTGCCAATGAGCCTACTTTATGTCTTTTCTGACTGCCTTTATCTTTTGGTCGGAAAGGTTGTAAAGTATCGTCATAAGGTTATTTGGAAGAACCTCAAGGACAGTTTTCCTGAGAAAGATGAGGCTGAATTGCAGCGTATAGAACGTGGTTTTTATCATTACTTCTGTGATTATCTTGTAGAGACCATCAAGCTTCTCAATATGAGTAAGCGTGAACTTCGTCAGAGGATGGTTTTCACAGGAATAGAAGAAATGAACGAGTTGCTTGAAAAAGGGGTGTCCTGTGCTATCTATTTGGGCCATTATGGTAATTGGGAGTTAATAACATCCTTACCTTTATGGGTTTCTGAGAAGGCACAGTGCTGCCAAGTTTATCATCCGTTGAAGAATGAACGATTTGATAAACTCTTCAAGTCTGTACGCGAAAAACATCATGCACTTTGTATTCCAATGGCAGAGACACTGCGACAGGTAGTTTCTTATCGCCAGAAGAAACAACCTATTGTGATTGGATATATCGCTGATCAGGCACCTTTCTGGAATAATATTCATCATTGGGTAGACTTCCTAAATCACGATACACCCGTCTTAACAGGTAGTGAACGTATCATAAAGAAGACAGGACAAGCCGTTTTCTATGGTGATGTCTCACGTGTGCGAAGAGGCTATTATCAGTGTGATTTCAAGTTGATAACCACTGAACCAGCAAAATATAAGGATTGGGAAATAACCGATAAATACTTCAGTTGTTAGAAGAAACTATCCGTCGACAGCCAGAACTTTATCTTTGGAGTCATAAAAGATGGAAGCGTACGCGCGAAGAGTTTAACTTACGCTATGATGAGAAGACTGGAAGAGTAAGTTTGGAGCCACTGGATGAGATTATAAGGAAAAAAGATAAGGAATGATTTTTGTAAGAGATAAAGGGCGGATGTGTAATAACATTCTGCAATATGGACATCTGTATGCTTGGGCAAGGGCGAACAATCGGAAGACGGTTTCAATGCGATTTGCTTACAAGTATCAATACTTTCATATCTGTAGGACTCGTTGGCATAATTTTTTTGTTTATCTTTTTGCAAAGTATGCAGCCCAATTAAAGCTAATACCTACCGTCACATTTGATACACCTGACGAAAATTTAACTGAAAAGGAAAATGCAATGAGGCGTGGATGCCTTGTTGCTGAGGGGTGGTTTGCTCGTTGGTATGACCTTTTCTTGCAGTATAAGCCAGAGATATTATCCTTATTTGCCTTTGATTCTCACATAGAAAGCAAGGTTACTTCATTACTGGAAGTATCGTCTAAAGAGGCTATTATCAAATTGGGTGTACATATCCGTCGTGGTGATTATGCCACATGGAATGATGGTAGATTTCTCTATGACGATAAGCAGATGATTAATATTATCCGCCAATTTATCCTCCTTCATCCTAATAAACGTGTTGTAATCTATATTTGTGGTAATGATTCAAAACTCAATAAGCAAGCTTATAGCGAGGCTTTTGGGCAAGAAATGTCGTCTTTCCACAAGGTAATCCAGGCGAGGACCTGTGCCTTCTATCTCATTGCGACTATCTGATCGGTCCACCGAGTACGTTTACACTCGTTGCATCAATGTATCGTAACACTCCATTGTATTGGATTAAAGATATCAACAAGCCTTTACAAGAGGATTGCTTTGACTACTTTGATAATCTCTTTCGCAATATCATATAGTCTTTGAAGCCGTAAATAACATAAGAAAACTGTAATAGTTCATCAATATTCCGTAGTGTATGGTCATACAATCGACTTCTGTTAGTGAATTATTTTCATGAAAAAGAAAGAATTATTTTCATGAAAATAAATATTTATTGTCATGAAGAAAAAGATTTATTTACATGAAAAAAAATCGCAACAAGTTGTTGAGAAGACTACTTACAATGCATAACAGGAGTAGAAATAACGATAAAATCAATGACTCTCGATGCTCTGTTGTTACAGAAAACATTCTATCTTAAAGTCGAAATAAGTAAGAACAAACCCCGAAATAAGTAATAAGAAATAATGTATAAGAACTTAACATATCTGCTAAAGCACTCTGCTGTCATCCTTGTTATCCTATTTTTCGTTCGCATTTGCTTTGCTATTGCGTTTGTTCCGATGGGTCTTATAGGCAGCAATTTAACTGTTCTTCCACGTTTACTTTTCAATGTCCTGCGTTTTGATATGCAGGTAGTTTGTTACGTTTTGTTGCTTCCAACGGTTCTGACCTTTGTTTTTGCAACCCTTCGTAAGCCGTGGACTGATCGTGTATTGAGCCGTTTCCGTAAGGTTTATTACGCTATTGTCAACATTCTTATACTGGCACTCAGCGGTATAGATTTGGGCTTCTTTTCTAATTTTAATAGCCATATTAACCTCACTTTCTTTGATTTTTTCAATGAAGGACCAATGAGTTTGATACAAGCTATATGGGAAGAATACCATTGTGTTTATGAAGGTTTAGCCTTCCTTTTCCTCTCATTATTGATCCTTTATGTCATTCGTAGAATAGAATCAGATAAGGTGTTGGCTCGTCAAACGAACTGTTCTTTAGGCGGTCGGAAGACTTCACGCTGTCAACTTATTAAACTTTCGGTTATTATCTTACTGTATATTGCTTTTGTAGTTATTGGTATGCGTGGCTCGGTATGGCGTTTCCCTTTGCAGATAGAAGACACCTTTGTGTCAAATCAGAAGCTTCTAAACGACCTTGTTCCGAATGCTATCTACATGTTGAAGAAGGCTTGTAAAGAGAAAGCTAAGGCCTTTAAGGTTGAGAATACGGATGACTTATTAGCACAATATAAGTTTAAGAGTTTGCAAGAAGCATTAGATGTTTATACTGATGGGCAGATAAAGATAGCAAAGAACGACACGCTAACAGCCTTGCAGCGTGCATTATTCGCAGAAGTGGGTGACAGTTTAAAGCAACCACAGCCTAATGTTGTAATTATTTATAGCGAAAGTTGGAGTAATTATCTTTTCAATCTCCAACAGAAGGATGCGGAGATGAACTTCGGTTTGGACCGTCATTTCAAAGAAGATTTGCTTTTCCGCAACTTCCAATCGGTTCAGAATGGTACGATAAATTCGCTTGAAACCTCTTTGTGTCTACTCCTTTTCCACACTTCTTTACTTCATCTTATCGTTTCAATACGCTTCCTACGTCGATTGCCTTACCTTTCAAAGCCAGTAACTATACAACGATGTTCATGTCGGGAATGGATGCTGCGTGGGAGAACTGTGCTGAAGCATTGCCTCATCAGCAGTTTGATGCAGTCTATGATAAGTTCTTTCTCTTGAAAGACTATCCTCATGCGACTTATAATAGTATTGGTGTTTATGATGAATACCTCTTCCAAGCGTTGTTAGATAAGTTAAATAAACCATCAAAGAAACGGCAGATGATAACTGTGATGACGACGACAAATCATCCACCTTTTGAATTCCCAAAGGACTTGAAACTTCCTCCTTTGCCCGATTCTTTCTATGCTAAGAAGTGTTTTGCAGAGCATAATCGTAAGGTATTAGATAAGTATCTCACGGGATTCCGCTATTATAACAAGACTCTGAACGACTTTCTCAATCGCTTCAAAGCCTCTGCAGCAGCAAAGAATACGATACTTGTTGTCACAGGTGACCATAACGTGCGAGTTATTCTCAATCATGATGTAATCGATAAGCGGTATGAACACTCCGTTCCGCTCTATGTTTATCTCCCACCTTACCTACGTAAGGAGGCTTATAACAGGCTAACTAATCGATGGGGAAGCCATGATGATATCTTAGCAACGCTTGCCCCCTTTGCTTTCCGTAATACAAAGTATTTCAAGATGGGTAAAAACCTCTTAGATACGTCTGTTTCGGACAGTACTTATTATAGTGCAAACGTTGACCAGATAGAAGCTATACCAAGCTATCAAAAGAAGGCTGAGCGACTTACGGCAGCTCGCAACCTACTGCGTCAGGTGTATTTTGGTTTGTATTGGAGGACTCAACAGTAACAAAACAATAGAGGGTGTAAGTTTTGAAGCTTACACCCTCTATCGTTATAGGTTAATGATTCGTTTATTTCTGCTCGTCTTCATTCTGTTTCTTTATCCTTGCCTCTATTACTTTCGCAACAATCATAAACTGGTAGAAGCCGGTCATAACACTATCAATAAAGCCTGTAACACCGTTTCTTATTTCTCCATTCATAAAGTAGGATTTGAAGAAACGCCAGAAAGGACGGAAGAGTAATGCACCAACTCCATAGTTCTTGCCCTGTTTTTTGAGGACTTCGTTAGTGGTATAGCGGTTGCATTTCTCTAACATATCAGCTAAATAGTTCTCCGCTAAGTGAATTAATTGTACGTTGTAAAGATGGTTATTGATGTGTTCAACAGGTCCTTGCACTTGTGGAATGGAGTGTATGTATGGAGGCCAGACGGTCCCTTCACGGATAAAGAAGCGCAGTTGATAATCCTTTGAAAACCCTTTCTTAGGGGTATTCATAAATCGGTTCTGCCTTGGAATATAAAGACCTTTCGCACAGTTGGGCTTGTTGATGTGCTGATAAAGATAAGTTCTCAGTTCTGGTGTCACCAATTCGTCAGCGTCAACGACGAGTACCCATGGGCTACAGGCGCTCTGTATGGCAAAGTTTCGGGCTGGTTCGACACAGGTATGATTACCTTTTGGGAAGGTGACAATCTTACATCCGGCACGTTGAGCAATCTCTACGGTATGGTCAGTACTCTCCATATCGCAGATAACAACCTCATCGAAGTCCTTAACGGAGTCGAGTACACGCTGCAGGAATTTCTCTGCATTGTAGGTATTGATAACAACTGATATTTCTTTTTTTTCCATCTTATGGGCAAAGATACGATTTTTTTCTGTACATTTGCATTATGCCAATTGAAAAAAACAACGCATTATCGGATTTGTTGGAAAGTATATTTGAAAGATAGAAATACCTACTGATTCGCTAAAAGCAATGTGTTTTACTGGTACAAAATGTGTTTGAATAATTCATTACTATGACAGAAAGCCTTTGGTGACGGTCATTACCGTTTGTTATAACGCTGTATCACTGATAGAGAATACTATCCGTAGCGTTTTGGCACAGCAGTATGAGCACATTGAATATATTGTTGTTGATGGCGGTTCTACCGATGGTACGATAGAGATAATTCGTAAGTATGAAGCTCGTATCAGTCATTGGATAACGGAACAAGATGAGGGTATCTATGATGCTATGAACAAAGGAGTTGCAATGGCTACAGGAGAATGGTGCATCTTTCTCAATGCTGGTGACACATTTGCTGCTGATGATGTTTTGAATCGGGTCTTTCAAGTTCCGCGTGAGGCTGATGTTATTTATGGTGATGTCGTAAAGAATGGAACTGTTAAGGCTGCAGAGCCACCGCATAATAGTCATAGAATGTACTTTTGTCACCAAAGTTGTCTGACACGTACAGCCTGTCTTCGAACTTTCCCATACGATACAAGTCATCGAATGTCGGCAGACTTCAAGTTGTATAAGCTGCTTTGGAAAAAGCATTATCGCTTTCTTCAACTGCCTTTTGCTATTGCCAACTTTGATACAACGGGTGTTTCCAATACGAATCGATCACGAGGACTGTATGATAACATACGAATCATCAGAGAATTAGACGGCTGCTTAGAGCAGATTCGACTTCTACCACGTCTTTATTTCGTCTATTTCCTCTGTAAATTAAAGAAGCAATAAGTTAGTAACAATCAATAACCCTATAGCTATGATACCGAAAGTTATTCATTACTGTTGGCTCAGCAACGACCCATATCCTGATAAGATACAGAAGTGTATGGACACTTGGAGGAAGGTGTTGCCCGACTATGAGATAAAGTTATGGAACACTGAGAACTTTGATATGTCAAAGGCTCCAATCTATGTGCGCGAAGCTTTCGAACAACGTAAGTGGGCTTTTGCTGCTGATTATATCCGTATGTATGCGCTCTATACCGAAGGTGGTATTTATCTTGACTCTGATGTAAAGGTGTTGAAGTCGTTTGATGAATTCCTTAACTATAAGTTCTTCACTTCATTAGAGTATCATCCAAAGCAGATAGAGATGACCGGTGCGATGGATATGATTGATAAAGAAGGTAATCGTATCAAGGATGATTTCGTCTCAGGAATACAGATTCAGGCTGCTGTGATGGGTTCTGAGGCTGGCTGTCAGTTTGTGAAAGACGTCTTAGACGACTATGAGAAGCGTGAGTTTATCTATCCGGAAGGCTCTAATGGTAAGGGAGTAATTTCGCCATTTGTCTATGCAAGGGTAATGGAAAAGTATGGTTTTAAATACTTGGATAAGGACCAACCACTCGAAGACAATATGATGGTATTCCGTTCGGAAATCTTTGCAGGTAACAAGTATGAGGCAACACCAGCTTCATACGCCATACACTATTGTGCTCATAGCTGGAAACGAACCCCGATGGAGAAGTTAAACCGATGGTTGAAAAGGAACATCCCTTGTCTGTTTCCTAAGAAGTAAAAGTAATGAAGGATAAAATAAAACAATTCATAAACTATCCCCTGTTTTCTAACCGATGGTTCTTGATGGGCTTATGGTTTATCATTGCCCTCGCAGGAATGCTGAAGTACAATCGAAGTTTCAATAACTTCCTTATCTTTCGTGGTGTTTATTGGCACACAGTGAACCAAACTTCACTCTATACAGCCTATCCTGCGGAATATTGGGATGTGAATCATTATGGTCCGGTGTTCTCACTTGTTATCGCACCTTTTGCCGTTCTGCCTCTTTGGGTTGGTATGTTGCTGTGGTTATTGTTCCTAACAGCGTGGCTATACTTGGCTATTGTCCGTTCAGGACTACGTGAACAACAAAAGATATTCATACTTTGGTTTTGTGGAATAACGCTTCCTACCGCACTTTTTATGCAGCAGTTCAATATTGCTGTGGCTGCAATGATACTCTCTTCGTTCTTCCTTATTGAGAACGAGAAGGACGGTTGGGCAGCTTTCTTCATCGTCTTAGGTACGTTGGTGAAACTGTATGGTATCTTGGGGTTGGCTTTCTTCCTATTCTCTCGGCACAAACTACGTTTGTTGATGTGGCTTACAATATGGTCAGTCGTACTCTTTTGTGCGCCAATGGCTATTAGTTCGCCATCTTATGTCATAGGACAATACCACGAATGGTTTACTTGTTTAGTGGAAAAGAATGCAGAGAACCTTGGTTCTATACAGCAGAATATCTCACTTTTAGTCTTGTTCGCCGTACAACTGGTTGTATGAACTATTCTGACCTATGGCTGATTCTGCCCGGAATGGCACTCTTTGCCCTTCCTTACCTACGTTTCTCACAGTACAAGAACCTTGCCTTCCGTGAGACAATACTCGCCTCTGTACTTTTGTTTGTCATACTCTTTAGTACAGGTAGCGAAGCCAGCGGATATGTGATAGCCTTGTTAGGCGTTTGTATATGGTACACCGCTGCTCCTTGGAAGCGTGGAAAGTGGGCGATAGCATTGATGGTATTTGTCTTCCTACTCTCTGGTATGGGTAGCAGCGACATCTTCCCGAAGTTCATCCGAGAAACATATATCAAGCAATACGCCCTCCGTGCGTTACCAATCAGTATTCTCTGGCTGTGGCTTTGTTATGAGTTATGCACAAAGGATTATACTCCAATAGAAAAGGTTGATGCTCATGAATAAGAAGATAATAGGTTACGATGCTAAGCGAATCGTAAGAAATGGTACCGGATTAGGTAGCTATGGGCGCACGCTCATCAACGACCTTGCCCCGTTGATGCCTGAGACAAACTTACGACTCTATGCTCCTGATGCTGGACGTGACGACCTTCGTAATCAGGTGGAACTGCGAGATAACGTGCAGTTTTGCTATCCTGACCACCTTCGTTTTCCGTCTGCAGCGTGACTGGTGGCGTGTGAAAGGGGTGGTAAAAAGACCCTAAAAAGCAGATGGAGTAGAACTTTATCACGGTCTTTCGGGTGAACTGCCTTCAGGTTTGGCAGCAGCCGGCATCCCCAGTGTTGTTACTATTCATGACCTTATCTTCCTACGTCATCCGGAGTTCTATCCGGCTATTGACGTTTTTCTTCTATAAGCGGAAGTTCTATCAGACACTACGTGAGGCAAGCCGTATCATTGCGATTAGCGAATGTACGAAGCGTGACATCTTATATTATGGTGACTTTCCAGAGGACAAGATAGACCTTGTTTATCAAAGCTGTAGCATTCACTTTAATCAGTCGGTAAGTCCTTCACTGATAGAGGAAGCCCGCCGTAAGTATCAACTCCCACAGCGTTATATATTAAATGTAGGAACGGTAGAAGTGCGAAAGAACATTCTTTTGGGTATTCGTACAATGGCAAAGCTACCTTCCGACTTACATCTTGTCATCGTAGGACGGCAGACTAAGTATCAGAAAAAGCTCGATGCAGAAATCAAACGTTTAGGAATTGGCGAGCGAATCCATTTCCTTCAAGGTGTACCTAACGACCTTCTCGCAGCTATTTATAATCAAGCTGAGGCTTTCATTTATCCTTCTCGTTATGAAGGCTTTGGTATTCCAATTGTCGAAGCCATACAAAGTGGATTGCCAGTAGTAGCTGCTACGGGTAGTTGTTTGGAAGAAGCGGGTGGTCCTGATTGCCTTTATGTAGGTCCAGACGATGTCGACGGCAATGCTGCTGCTATCCTTTCAGCGATAGAGCATCGTAAGGAGATAGTCAGCAAGAGCCAACGCTTCGTAAAACGATTCGAAAATCAAGATGTAGCCTCTCAGATTCTTGAAGTGTATAATAAGATATAAAGCATCATCCCCAAGCCCTTTTCTTATCATAAAGAGCTTGGGGATGAGTTTTTTTCTTCCCTTTTTCTATTGCTGTGTTACTGCTTAGCACCAATCGTGCGAACGCTCCGCACCATGTGTGCGGACGCCTAACACCAATGGTGCGGATGCCTAATACGAAACTCACAAATCATCAACACCCACCATTCAACACCTATCACCCAATCCTGCCAACCATCAACACCCACCATTCAACACCTAACACCCATCACCCTTTCTCCCTTTTACAAACACAAGACGTAGTAAAACGAAGTTGATAGGAACAACTATCACCATCACAAGGATAGGCGACAGCCATTTGCTGATACCTAACCAAAGGAAGAGATGTAGCAATCCTATTTCTAAAAGATAGTTGAGTATGTGGCTACCAACGAAGCCAGCAACATTATTTTTTGACGGTTTTCCTTTAAAAGTAAAGTAAGTTGTAAGTCCGTAGTTACAAAGAAGTCCCACTCCGTAACCAGCTGTATAAGCTATGGTTGTATTCGTAAAGAGTAGAAAGAGACAATAGATTCCATAATGGATAAGCGAACATATAGTGCCCGTTATACCAAAACGGAAGAGTCGCCAGAAGTCTTTTCGCCAGCGTTGCCAAAGCTCTTTAATGCGTATCGCCATGTGAGAAGGGATTAATCGAGTATTTGACTGATGTTATAAAGTGGACGCTGCTTTACCTCTTCATATATTTTGGCAATATAAACTCCCACTGCACCGATAGAAATCATCAGCATAGCGCCCACGAGCCAGATACTAAGAATGAGCGAAGCCCAGCCCGCTACCTCTGTATGATTGACGAAAGCGTGGATAACGTAGATACCTATGCACAAGGTGACGAATAAGAAGGCGATACCGAGATAGATAACATAATAGATTGGTTTCACGGAGAATGACGTGATACCATCCAATGCCAAGCTAAGCATCTTGCGCAAAGTGTATTTAGAAGTACCAGCTTTACGTTCGCTGATACGGTCGTCAACAGTTGTAGACTTGAGTCCAATAGAAGGGATAAGACCACGCAGATAGAGGTTACGTTCCTTATAGCCAGAGAGTATCTCTAAGGACTGACGGCTCATCAGTCGGAAGTCAGCATGATTGAAGATACTGTTCACGCCCATCGTTTCTTGTAGATGGTAGAATGCCTGTGCAGACATACGCTTCAAGATTGGGTCTGCCTTGCGCGAAACCTTCACCCCATAGACAATCTCGTTACCTTCCTCAAAGGCTTCAACCATCTGCGGAATACATTTCTTATAGTCATCTTGCAAGTCGGCATCGAGTGTGATAACAGCGTCTGCCCAGTCCTTTGCTGTCATCATTCCTGCCATAATAGCATTCTGATGACCCACGTTATGAGCGAGATTGATACCCTTTATACGTGGATGCAGGCTGTGGAGCTGTTGGATAATCTCCCATGTTCGGTCACGGCTTCCGTCATTGACAAACACAATCATCGAGTCATCAGAAATCCTTCCCTGACTGATGAGTTCGTCGAATAACTCCATGAGCTGTGCTGCTGACTGTTCTAAAACCTCTTCCTCGTTGTAACAAGGAGAGACCGTTGCAAGTTTTATCATATCTTATATTCTGCTTGTTGGGGTGTTTATAGGGAGTGTTTCTTTGCCTGCTGTCTACTGTTCAGAGCGGGAATCGAACTTATTTCTTCTGTCTGTTGACAAAGTCTACGTAGGTAATAAACTCCTGCTTGTCTGCCTTCATTGCTTTGATAAAGCGGTCGAGTCGCTGTTCTAATTCGTGTCCACTATGGTTCTTGATAATAAAAGGCATCTTGAACTCTGGATGTGACTTGAGGTCATAGAACTCCCATGGGTGGAAATAGGTCACGAAATAGCCATCGTGGCGCAATACTTGTCGAACTAAACGAAGATAAAACCACTCTGGGAAGTTGTGCATAGACAGCCAGAAGAGTGGAATGCGTAGGTGAGGGCTAACGCTGGCAGGTATCTGCATGACCTTCCCTTGCATAACCATGTGCGTGGAGTGGTGAGGTGCATGTATCGACCCGGTATGAAAGCAGGGTTCAAAGAAGAGTTATAAAGGTAGCCAGCCTTCTCTATATCCTCATCCGATACGGGGAACATACGTGGTTGACGATAGCCCGCAACCTTCACACCTGTTACGCGTTCGATGATTTCCTTAGAACGAAAAACGTCCTCTGGTTTGGGTTGCCAGTGGTCAACACCATGACAAGCCACCTCGTGTCCTTCGTTATTAATACGCTCCATGACCTCTGGTGCCAGTTCTGCAAAGTTGCCAGTGCAGAAGAAGGTAGCGCAGACGTTATTCGCCTTCAGTATGTCGAGGATGCGATTCGTACCCTCAATGGATACCTTCATGCCCTCTTCAAGGGAGAAGTCTACCCCATGTTCACGTGGTACATCAAACTCTTCCGTATCGAAGCTTAGTAATATCATTTCTCTTCTGTTTCTTTATTTGTCCAGTTTCCTTCATCAAAAGAAAGCTATTCTACAAACCCTTTTCCCTTTTGAGGATAGCCTTAACAACGGCTTTGACCATGTCTTGTTTTATTGTTGTAAGCTTTCATTTGTGGAAAGTATTGCAAAGTTACAATAAAACTCTGATATTATCCCTCAATTCTACAGCGTAAAATCTTTTAAGAAAGCCAAGTGTTTGAGAAACAAAGTTCTCAAGTCACTTGGATATGTCAGAATATTCTGAACCTACATACAAATAAAGCCTATAACTTAGAGTTCTTCCTTGAATAAAACAGTATTTCATTGTAGTTGTCATACTTCCCATTGGATTGGGGATTTCATACTTAGTCAAGCCTCGAGGAACTCTAAAAAAATCCTGAAATCAACTGATAGAGTTCCTCAAAGAGATATTTTAATAGATAAATTTTTTTCTCGTAAGGAATAACGTTGCGGACTTAAAGTATATTATGAATCACTATTTTTTTGTTCTTCGGTAGTTTTTTTGTGAGATTTGTTCTATCTTTTTTTCTCGTCTCGTGCAACCTTGCGTTCCAGTTTCTTAATATCTTCTGCAGGAGGAAGGTCTTCTGGCTTGATACCACGCTGTCCCAACATATTACGCACACTATAGTTGTTCTGTATGTGTTCGCCCGTACAGGTAATTCTCCGTGCAGGTCTTTGTTTTCTACGTTGTAGTTGGTCATCTCTGTGGCAAGGTTCTTGGCAGCTATGGTAAGGGTGGGTAGAAAGTCTGCCAGCGGTCTATTAGATTTCACTCCCAATCGTTTCTTCATATCTTCAGTGGTGTGTCCTCCAAAAAGTGCCGTGTCACCCTTAGAACGTATGCGTCCGAAGCCTTTGTCATCAACTCCTCGCTGATATATGTTCTGCGATAATTGCTTTTTCAGCCATTCTCAGTTTATCACGGGTTTCTAAACGAGATAGCAGGTTCAGTCGCTCTTCTATTAATTCTGCTTTTTCGTGTTTGTACGGCAAAGTAGCTTTGGGCAAAAGCAATTTCTTCTTTCTTTGGGTCACCGTTTTGGGCGATAAGATAGCAGGCATAGCGAGTAAGCATAAAGTCAGATACTTCTCGTTTTGCTCCTTTGCCTATTTCTATCATTTTCGTGACCTCACGAAAATGATCATCAAGATTGATTCCTTGTGTTTTACACGAATCTACTGCTCGTCGTATGGCAACAAGAAAAATTCTCCCATCGCGCATAGCCTAATATTGTTTGTAGTTCGCGGGCAAAACCAAACTTCTATCTGTTCTTTGCTATCATCGCTCTCAATGTATCTGACAATGTTGTCGAACGATAATTTATATTGTAAAAATACTATTCTTGTCCATTGTCTTTTTTTCTTCAATCCATTTTATATAGTTATCATATTCTGTTTTCAGCAAAGTTTTCTTATCTTCTTTGCTCATTATTCCTTTTTTTAGCTTCATATCTCATCCCATGCCATTCAAGAGCAAGCCATGATTGCATTAGTGTTATGAACCTATCAATCTCTTCTGCTTTATTCTCTGCTTGGACTATTTTATCAATCATTTCAATAGCTTTCCTATCCCAATGCTCATTATCCTTGTCAGCAGGATTCATCAACAATTTTAATTTATACGACAATTCTTTTCAACTTATCATTATCTTTTCTTTCAGCAGTTACACAAAAACTCTTCAACAGCTTTTACGAAGTTCTGCCATATATTCTTTTCGAGCAATTGTTATGGTATTGATAAAAAGTATTTTTTTACTTGATTGTTTTATAGTTGCGGACATATTTATTGTGCTTACAAAAAGCTGTAACTATTCCTATTATTAAAGTTGCTTCTACTGATCCTAATCCTACTTTTTACCGTTAATAAATTTCCTATTCCTATTCCTATTAATGATAGAATAGCTATTACATTGATTATATTTTCTTTTTTTCCTTCCGATAGATATTAGTTATTTTTTTATCCAGTCCATTTTTTTATCTTATAATTTAATGTTAATCTCTATTTACTAACTTATTTACACTAATTTCTACTATATTAAAAAAATGTAGTAAAAAACCACCTTGCTGTGCATCCTCTTGAAATTATCTTGTAAGACAATTCCTGCTCTTTGCTAAATACTGATTAGCAACGATTTTAAATATTTGTTTTTTTAATCATTGAAGTCAGATTTATAGCTATGATTGGTGAGGTCTGCGGATAAGTCTTCGCTTCTTCTTTCCTCAGCGAGTCCTTCTTCACTTGAATTACGTACTTTGTCATATTGATTAGAATTAAAGGGTTTGTAATGCTACAAAGATACAAAAATTTCATGAAGAAGCCAGCATAGGATACAAACTTTCTGCTAAAAAGAGTTTGATAATTTTCTAATCTCTACTAAAGAAGGATACTATGAAGAACTACCATTTATTATCTAAAGAAGGAAATGATTTGGTTTTTTTATTAGCCATCAATAAAAACGTGTTAAGAGAGTTAAAAAGGAGTCTTTATACTTACTTTTTTTGAGGGAATAAGTCGTCTTTGCCGAATTATTTTTCATGAAAAAAAGAATTTATTTACGTGAAAAGAAATATTTATTTTCATGAAGAAAAAAATGTTTCTTTTTCATGAAAAATAATTTGGTGATGGAGGATTGTGAGAGTTGAATGTTGGGTGCTGGTGATGTGAATTTGTGGTTATTTAGGTGTTGAATGATGTGTTTTAATGAAAGGTATAGATAGTTGATAAATATTATCTACATAATATTCATTGGTTTTATATATTTTTTTCTCTTGTAGAGTATTTGCAGTGTTGTTTTTGCTGATGCTTTTTACTCGTAAGATATAAAAAAATATATTTTTTTCTCCTCAAAAGATTTTTGTTTTTCTCAATAATATTTCGCACTTTTTGTCCTCAGAATACACTAACGTAAACAAAAGATAATCTAAAAAACGGAAAGTCGAGAAAGCAACGTGGGGAAATGTAGACCTATGTTATGTCAAATTCCTTATGTTTTCATCTGTGCTATAGGATGATTCTATGCTTTTCAGATCGTACCGCTTCAGATAGATTCTTCATAAAATCATGTCACAAAAGAAGAACAACAGGAGATTGCTTGCAGTGCTTACAATGGCATTGTTTTCCATAATATCCTTTGCACAGGGAGTCAGGTTGGCTGATGGTGTTGAGCCATTGCCAGCGGATGCAGAAACTCCGGGCTCAGAATATACACTTGTCTTCCATGATGAGTTTAATGAGCCGGATGGCACCTTGCCTAATACAAAGGTGTGGAGATACTGTACGCGCCGTCCCCAAGTGACATGGGCACGCTTCTTGAGCAACTCTCCTGAGGTCGCTTTTATGAAGGATGGTAATCTTGTTCTGCGTGCCATTCCTAATCCTGATAGGTCAAAAGATGATGTGGAAATGCTTTTAGGCGGTATCGAAACCAGTCAGAGCTTCACCTTTCGCTTTGGTCGTGTAGAGTGTCGGGCTATGATTAATCCTTTTGTAGGTAATTTCCCTGCTATCTGGATGATGCCAAAGTCAAAGTTTGGATGGCCGAAAGGCGGTGAGATTGATATCTTTGAGCAGATTGATAATGAGCAGCGTTGTTATGCAACCGTACACTCTGCATGGACAAAAAGTCATGGAAATGAGCCACACTCTGGCAATCTTTGGATGTCGATGAATCGTTATCACACCTATGCAGTAGAGTGGGAAGAGGACGTGCTGACCTTCTTTGCTGATGGTAAGCGCGTGTTCCAATATAAGAAACAGAATGATAGTCAGGAGCAATGGCCGTTTGATAAGTCTAATTTCTACCTGATTCTCAATCAGTCAGTGGGCAATGGTTCATGGGCGAAAGGCAGATGTCAACCATACCTACGAGATGCGCGTCGATTGGATACGTGTCTATCAAAAGGAGAAACATCTTCCTACGAGTATCAGTGTTCCAATGACAAAGATACAGGAAAGCGCAGAAAGCGATGATATTTATTCGTTGCAGGGTGCTAAGATAGGGACTCATGAGAGCGAATTGCCAAAGGGAATCTATGTTCTTAATGGTAAGAAGTTTGTTAAATAAGTTTTACCGCTATGGTGGAAAAGCTAAGAAATACAGAAACGATTTACTAACATAAACAAGAAATAATCTATGGAAGAACAAATCGAAGTGAAAGAACTCGACAGTGTTGTAGTGCACTTTTCTGGTGACTCAGGTGATGGTATGCAGCTTGCGGGTAACATTTTCACCACTGTCTCGGCTACAGTCGGCAATGGTGTATCTACTTTCCCAGACTATCCAGCTGATATCCGTGCCCCGCAAGGTTCCTTGACAGGTGTGAGTGGATTCCAGGTTCATATCGGTTCGGGCAAGGTTTATACGCCTGGTGACCTCTGTGACGTTCTTGTAGCAATGAATGCCGCTGCGTTGAAGATGCAGTATAAGCATTGTAAACTAACAGTACAATCATTATTGACACTGATTCATTCGGACAGCGTGACCTTCAGAAGGCTGAATTCCGCAGTGATGACTATTTAGGCGAGATGGGTATCGACCCTGATCGGGTAGTGGCTTGTCCGATAACAAAGATGGTGAAGGACTGTTTGGCTGATACTGGCATGGATAATAAGTCTATGCTAAAGTGCCGTAATATGTTTGCCTTGGGTCTTGTCTGCTGGCTTTTCAGTCGTGACTTAGAGTTGGTAAACAACTATCTTGAGACAAAGTTTAAGAAGAAACCAGCCATTGCAGAGGCGAATATAAAGGTAGTACGTGCAGGATATGACTATGGTCATAACGTACATGCTTCTGTTCCTAATACCTATCGTATTGAGTCAATAGTGAAACAGCCTGGCCGTTATATGGATATTACGGGTAATAAGGCTACTGCATACGGTCTGATGGCTGCGGCTGAGCGTGCTGGCTTGCGTCTTTTCTTAGGTTCTTATCCTATCACTCCAGCAACAGATATCTTACATGAGTTGTCAAAGCATAAGTCAATGGGTGTGACAACCGTACAGTGTGAGGACGAGATTGCTGGTTGTGCATCGGCTATTGGTGCTGCTTTCGCTGGTGCTTTGGCTGCTACTTCAACCTCTGGTCCTGGTATCTGTTTGAAGAGTGAGGCAATGAACCTTGCACTTATTGATGAGCTTCCATTGGTGATTATCGACGTACAGCGTGGTGGTCCGTCAACGGGTATGCCTACGAAGAGTGAGCAGACCGACCTCTTGCAGGTGCTTTATGGTCGTAATGGTGAGAGTCCAATGCCTGTCATTGCAGCTACAAGTCCTACCGATTGCTTTGATGCAGCCTATAACGCTTGTAAGATTGCATTGGAACATATGACACCAGTAGTGCTCCTTACCGATGCTTTCATTGCTAATGGTTCTTCTGCTTGGGGAAACTTCCAAACATCGAAGATTTGCCAGAAATCCATCCACACTTCGTCACAGAAGACCAGAAGTATAAGTACACTCCATACAAACGTGACCCTAAGACATTAGCACGTTACTGGGCTATCCCTGGTACGGAGGGCTATACACACATCCTTGGTGGTTTGGAGAAAGATGGTGAGACAGGTGCTATCTCAACCGATCCAGAGAACCATGACAAGATGGACCACATCCGTTGGAACAAGGTGGCACGTATTTCTGTACCTGATTTGACAGTTTTAGGCGACAAGGATGATGCTGATTTACTCATTGTAGGCTTCGGTAGTACATACGGTCATCTCTATTCAGCTATGGAGGTGTTGCGTGGTAAGGGACATAAGGTTGCTTTGGCACAATTCAAGTATGTGAACCCATTGCCAAAGAACACAGCAGAAGTGCTTAGTCGTTACAAGAAAGTCGTTGTTGCAGAACAAAATCTTGGTCAGCTTGCAGCCCTCTTGCGTATTCGTATCAACCACTTCGCTCCTTATCAGTATAACCAAGTTAAGGGACAACCATTCGTTGTCACGGAGTTGGTTACTACTTTTTTTCGAGAAACTCCTCAAGGCTCCACTGCCAAAGGAAGAAACTGGTACTTTCTATACAAAGATACTTGAGTAGAATAGTTGACGAGTAGACAAGTTAACGAGTTTACAAGTTGCTTGCGACGTTGATAAGTCTACATGTTGACGAGTTAACGAGTTAACAAGTTGTTTGTTAAGAGTTAAGCGAATAGAAGTAATCATAATTGTGAATTATGAATTATGAATTATGAATTAATGGTAATCATAATTATGAATTATGAATTAAATTAAAAGTCATGAATCAATATACAGCACAAGATTTTAAGAAGGGACAACCACGTTGGTGTCCTGGCTGTGGCGACCATTTCTTCCTTGCCAGCTTGCAGAAAGCAATGGCAGAGTTAGGTGTTCCACCTTACGAAACAGCCGTTATCAGTGGTATCGGATGCTCAAGCCGATTACCTTATTATGCTAATACATACGCTATGCAGACCATTCATGGTCGTGCAGCAGCCATCTCTACTGGTGCAAAGGTGACCAACCCAAACCTTACCATCTGGCAGTTTCGGGCGATGGTGACGCACTTGCTATCGGTGGTAACCACTTTATCCATGCGATGCGTCGTAATGTGGACCTGAATATGATTCTTTTGAACAACCGTATCTATGGTCTAACGAAGGGACAGTATTCACCAACCAGTCCACGTGGCTTCGTTTCTAAGTCAAGTCCTTATGGCACTACGGAGGATCCATTCCACCCAGCAGAACTCTGTTTTGGTGCGCGTGGCAACTTCTTTGCACGTAGTGTTGCCAGCGACAATACCGAGACAATTGAAATCCTCAAGGCTGCTTATCTACATAAGGGTGCTGCCGTGTGTGAGATTTTACAAAACTGTGTTATCTTCAACGATGGTTGTCACAACTCTGTTTATACCTCACAAGGTCGTAAGGAGAATGCTATCTATGTCAAGCATGGCGAACCATTGATCTTCGGTCCCAACCAAGAGTTTGGACTTGTACAAGAAGGCTTCGGCTTGAAGGTGGTTAAAATCGGAGAGAACGGTATTACTCGCGATGATATCCTCGTACATGATGCCCACAGTCAAGACAATACCTTGCAGCTGAAACTCGCAATGATGAGCAATGAAGACGGCTTCCCTGTAGCTCTCGGAGTTATCCGTGACGTTGAAGCACCTACCTATGACGCTGCTGTCAATCAGCAGATAGAAGAGGTGAAGGCGCAGAAGCATTACCATACCTTTATGGAGATGCTCGAAACCAATGATATTTGGGAAGTAAAAGAGTAAAAATTTAAGACGAAATACACTTGCACGAAAAGAGGAAAAGATGTATCTTTGTGGACAACCAACCATTTAAGACATCATGAGTAGACTAACCTCATTTCTACATAGCAGGTGTACGATACAGACAAATGCCACTTCCTGGCGCACGAGTGTTGCGTTAGGAGTTGGCATTTTTTTGTTTCTTTACCTCCTACAACCCTTTGGAATCAGCCAGTATCGGGGTAATACATTCCTGATGTGTCTTGGTTTTTGTGTCATGACTATCTTCGTCCAATGGCTTTGTGCCTTTCTTTTCTTCAAAAGACCATTACGAAAAAATGTCCCAATTACCAATGGTTATATAATTCTTTATAGTATTGCTATTGAGTTGGCAATGGCAATCTCTATGACGCTCTATGCTGCTTTCTTTTTCCAGATGTCATTAACATGGCGGCTATTCAGTATATTCTTTTATTGGACTTTCCTTGTTTGGGTAATCGTTACAGCTATTTTTACGTTGGTAAACTATAACCGTATGTTGAATAGTAGACTGGAAGAAATGATAAAGAAGACTACGGATGAGCAGGAGGATATCCTTATCACGCTGCATGATCAGAACCTGCGAGGAACCGATCTTACCTTACCTATCAACAATCTACTCTATATCGAAGCCCGAAAAAACAATGTCTGCGTATGTTATCTAAAAGAAGGTAAGATACAAAAAACCGAACTTCGTTCTACGTTGACAGCCTTGAAAGATGACCTCCCTTACGATAATATCTTTCAGTGTCACCGTTCCTTCCTTGTGAATATCAATAACATATCTTCTGCAAAGGCAATTCCAACGGCTATCAGCTGCGACTTTCAGGTTGTGATGACTTCATCCCTGTTTCTCGCACCTTTGTTCCCGGTCTTCGCCACTTCGTTGGTTAATATCTATCCATTAGCCTGTTCTTCCGTCTTCTACAAGTAACTTATTCCCTTATCACTTGATATTTGTAAACTATTTTCATGCACATCGAAATCAATCTATGCTCTTTTGGCTTCTAAAAGACGCCTAATTGACTTGCAAAAGATGCCCTTTTGAGGTCCAATTAACGCCCTTTTGAAGTCCAATTAAGCACCTTTTCTTCTACTACCTTGTAACCGATTGATTTCCTGTCGGTTATAAACCTGCTTTTTATGCGTGTTTTTATCCTTGTTCATAGCTGTTTTGTTTGATAATATGTAATGATTTTTCAATGCACAGTCTGTATTTTTGAAGTATTAAGATGAGAAGATTTCCTGTTGTCGTAGGATGATAATAGAGTAGACACCTGAGAGACTCAGCTATGTTTTTCTCAAATGAGCAACTTCTGTTCTTCCGTCAAAGCTATACGAAAAGCAGGTTCTTCCGAAATCTGGAGTGATAAAATAAAAGTCTTATGTAATAGGCACACGGAGTCACGAAGGGAACGGAGGTAAACGCAATGTCACGGAGGTGCCGACGGCACAATGAGCGACGGAGGTGTAGCGTACAGATTCTTGATAACTTTTGGGATAAATGCTTTGGGTATAAAGTTACTAAAAAAGTGTGCAAACAAGCTTCGTCGCTCTATGCACCGACGGTGCCTCCGTGCCTTCCACTGCTTTGTTTTATAATCCTCCGTCCTCTCCTTTACTCCGTGTGACATTTCGTCAGAGACCTAACCTTAAGTGGTAAATCTTATCACTCCAAAATCCTGAAGACCCGAAAAGCATTCACACATTTAACGGAAGAATTCAAAAAAAAGGCACATAAAAGACTTTATATTGCTTTTATGCACCCTTCAGTGTTTTATTGACGTGTCCCGATAGGATTATACGTTCAATGCTGTGTTCTTCTGTAATGCTTGTGATATTGTTGCAAAGAAGTCATTTATCTCTTCTTGCTGGTCTTCTTGGAAGGTATTTCTTTTCCTGATCTTCAGTTTAATTGATTCTCCTTTAATAACGAGAAAGAAGTGTTTCTGCTTTTCATCAAAGCCAGCCTGCTCTATGCTTGTCATAGGATAATAGAACATATCCCATTCAGCTTGCTCATTAGATTTGATTCTGTAGAAGCCTGGTATAGGCTGAGGGAGAGCAGATATTATATACAGGTCTTCATTATTATAGGCAATAATTGCTGGGTCTATCTGTCCTAAACTCCCCTTAGGAATATAAAATTCTACACACTTGATATTGCTTGTATTGATAGAAGGGTACTTCTTTGTAATAAACTCCATTGCCTTTGCTGTGTAGACTCCCTTACTATTCTTCCCTTTTCTACGGACATAGAAAATTAGCGAAAAGGCAATGACGATCATTGCAATGAATATGAGAATGAATGGAAAAAAATACTTTGATCCATAATCTTAATGATTTAATATGTTATTAATAAATTATTTCAACTTAACTTTTACCCAAGGGCTCTCGGGATGTTTCAAAAGCCATTTCACAACGTTACAAAAGCCTAAGACATCACGCTCCTCTGGATGAGAAGTCCAACAACAACGTCCGATGATATAGGAGCGTCCAAGTTCCTCCCATGTGTCGAATGTTCTGATGGCTCTTTGGTAAGCTTTTTCCAGATAATCCCATGCCTCGTCAGAGTTGAGGTATTTCATTTCCACACCAACACGCACGAGATAGGCTGCGCGCCCTATATCCCATCCTATAACATCTTTTTCTGTTATAGCATCCCATGAGGTAATCAGTTCATTAGCAAGTAGACTATCTTGTGCTGCAATATAGTTGGTTAGCATATTAAGCAAGTCACTTAAATCTCCAGCTCGTGTAATATAATGTTTATCGACAATACTTGCCATAGACCATATACGTCGTACCTCGGTGTTGATTCCGCTATCTTCTTGTACCTCTGCCATCATTTCTTCTTTTATAACAGCAATATCAAGTGAGCGGCAACGTCCGAGTAATTCCTCTATCGTATCGCATAATTCTTGTCGATTTGTGATGCCCCAGCCTTGTTCGAGAAGTACTTTTTGCACGTGAACCAATCTTAGATGAAAGTGTAAAATGGTCTCCTCCCTGCTGTCCTTGATATTGTGCACTTAGGGAGATGCGGCGTAATTGTTCGTCGGATAGTTTACTTGAATAGTTGAATAGACCCATTATTGTGGCTTTAAAAAAATATAAGTTCAAAGGTATGAAAAAAATCATTAGAAATGACGAAGCTATTATTTTTCTTTTAACATTTATATAGAGGTTGTCTACTCTATTCTTCTCTGTCTATCGTAAGGTAATTCTTTTAGAATTGAGTTTCCTGTCATTGCTGTCATGCGTTATGATGACTTAACTTATTAATTTACAGTAGGGTTATGCGAAGTGTTAAAAGTGACAGCAAACTAAAAGTAAAATTATTCTTGTAATAATGAGTAGTGCGTGTCTTCTTACTTTAGTCAGAAATATAACATCATTCTCTTAATCCTCCAACGAACTAAGCGTATTAGTTATTCGTCCCAAAAGATAGTATTTCAGCGGGCTTGATAGTTATCTAAACCACTTTTTTGTTGTCTGTCCCCAGTATTTGGAGGCAATGAAAAGCTTTGATACATTTGCAACAGAAATCATTGTTTCACTTTTTAAAATCAAAGCATATGAAAACTTTAGTTTCTAAAATCATCGTTATCGTTGCCCTTATGTGCGCAACCAGTATGAATGCACAGAACAACAATCAGTTCGATGCACAGTTAAAAACCACTTTAAGTAATGTCAAGGCAGACGAACCAACATCTATTGTAAAGGGAATGAATGATTTGAAGCGTATGGAAATTCAGTATCCTGATGCTTGGCTCCCTACCTATTACCGTGTGTTCTATGCCCTTCAGTATGCTGCTCGCAACCCACAGAGTGATTATTCTTCCTTATTCTTAGACGCAGTGAAGGCTGATCTTGAGGCTTTACAGACAAAGAAGGGAGTTGACCGTTCAGAACAGTACACATTGAAAGGATTCTATTACACAGCCCTTATCACACAAAACCCTGTTGAGAATGGTAGGCTTTATTTCATCGATGCAATCTGCTGTTACAAGTCAGCCATTGGCATTAATCCATCAAACCCTCGTCCTCGTATTCTCCTTTACATGTTCTTTGATAATATGAGTAAGCAGACAGGACAGCCAAGTATGAATAGTCCAAAGGATTTAGAGACTATTAAAGAGCTGTTTAGCAAGGAAAAGCAGAATGGTTTACAGCCAGCATGGGGACGTAACCTGATAGACTATTTTAAGTTGAAGTAATGTTCTAAAAGGACTTAATTAGTAAGTGTAAGGGGGCGTATAAGGGTACGCTCCCTATCTTTGTAATGCCTTTGTAGAGTTTAGGAACTATGCTAATTGATGCTATAATTTATCATGTTGAGTTTATAAAACAGAAGATAACGGGTATAGATTTGCTCTCTTTAAGAAAAAAATGTATCTTTGAAGCCTAAAAAAACAGATATTATTGAAAAACAAAAGACAGATTTA
>BNJV01000694.1_pt1 | contig 34276 bp, 34 predicted proteins | sample 8540591 | NCBI WGS metagenome assembly BNJV01 (sample SAMD00202457, study PRJDB9452) | human saliva metagenome | host: Homo sapiens | reverse complement strand
AAAAAGGTTGTTTCTGTATGATTAATAATTTTGAGGCCATTATAAAAAGGCTTAAAACTATTTTTATGTTTCAAATATTACCTTAATTCCGCAGCATAAATCCTTGTAGAGAACTCCAAGTGTCTTGAGAAACAAAGTTCTCAAAAACACTTGGATATGTCGAAATTTCACCTATCTTGGTGCTGCAAACATAACAAGTAAGCAAAAAATCTGACATGACAAAGGTAGCAATTAAAACGAGAATATCACTTTCTTTTCGGTGGAATTTATCATATTATGGACGTTTTTCTCAAAGTTGGGCTTTTGAAAAACTTACCGAATCTGTATTGAGGCAAACGTGGAGTAGCGGCAAAGCATTCTGTTATGGAAGTATTTTTGTGGTTTTCATAGCTTCCCCATTGGTTTGGGTGGGGAGTTTTATGATTATGCAAGAACCAAGAACCCCTAGAAAATCCCATATCAATGGATAAATCCCCAAAAATGTCACTTCAATATATAAAAGTACCTCTGAGGAATAATGCTGCGGAATTGAGGATTCTCATAAATATTTATCAGAGTAGAAAATAACCCTACTTTGATTAACTTCCAACATCACCCATCCTATCATCTATAGATAACGTTACAAGCCGATAATATTCAAAAGATAATGCAAAAGTAAGACGAATCAAATGCTTGTCACAATACTAAAGATATATTGCCACATAGAAAAATACGTTCAAAAGATAAGGCACATAGAACTACATATACCTCATTTTAGGGTATTGCACGCTCTATAGAATATTAATACTTTTTGCAAACATTAATTAACACTCATAGAATTGTATTTATATGAAAAAGAAACAATTTATCTATCTCTCGCAATGCTTGCAATGGCAACCACACCTTGTAATGCACAATCAGAAGAGATTAAAGACTCCACACAACATCTCGAAGAAGTAATAATCAGTACTACACGTATACCTGAAATAAAGCAGAATGCGGCTGCTACAGTTACGATTCTTGACCAAAAAGCAAATAGCAGAAATGAGCAAGGCGGCTCCCGATATCACTCACCTCTTAGGCATGCTCACGCCTGGTATGGCTCTATCAAGTACTACAAGCTCTCGGTCACAATCACTTCGTGGAAGAAGCGCACTTATCTTGATTGATGGTATTCCTCAATCAACTCCTTTACGTTCAACAGACCGTGACATCCGAACCATTGACATCGCTGCTATCGACCATATAGAAGTAGTAAAAGGCTCTACTGCTCTCTATGGTAATGGTGCTATCGGAGGATTGATAAACATCATAACTAAGAAGAATACCACCAACAAGGCTGTAGCTGGAGAGACGACTCTCTCCGGGGTTCAACTTATAACCTCTTCCGTCACGGGAAAAGGGCAAGGTTATCGCATCAACCAGCAAGTTTATGGTCGTGTGGGGAGCAATTTGATTATCTCGTAAATGGGGCTTTTGGACGTACAGGTAGTGCTATTGATGGTGATGGAAATTTATCTCTCACGCTACGGACTCGGTGATACTTATACAACAAACATACTTGTTAATCTCGGTTATTCCCTATCTCCTAAGAACAGAATAGAATTGATGTATAATTTCTATCGTAGTTTGCAAGACTACAAAATTGATTCCTTTCGGCGGAAAGTACCTCCAAAAGTCCTTCTATTGGTATAATTGGTAACAAGGGACCCACAGGCAGTTGACGAGGGAACAAGATACAATCACAATGCTTACCTCAAGTTTACTTCAAAGGATATATTCAAACATACCGACTTAGAAGCATCTGTTTATGGTTCGGGAATATATACTATCTTCGACTTCCGTAAGGCTAACCCTGCGCAGCCAAGATGGGAAGAAACAAGTGGACAGTCGGCTGTTAAGGATCGTAAGTTTGGTTTCCGCACCCAGTTTAATACTCGACTTGTATTCTCAGAGAATGCTTTTGCACACTTAGCTTATGGTTATGACTACCTTTATAATAAGACATCACAACCTTTGGTAGATGGTAGATACTGGATGCCATGGGTGACAAGTAACAACCATGCGCCCTTTGTTCAAATGAAGACCACACTATGGCAACATCTAAGCCTCAAATTAGGAGGACGTTACGACTTCATTAATATAAACGTACCAGACTATGATGTATTGCGCAATAAGCTCTCCGACCCACAGGTTCAGGTCAAAGGTGGAAAGCTAAAGTATAATAATATGTCTTTTAATGTGGGTGTTTCTTATAACAAATATCCTGCTTTTCAACCCTTCGTAGCCTACTCTCAAGGTTTCTCTATCTTTGATTTAGGTCGTACATTACGTGCTGCTAAGGCCGATGTACTCTCTAAGATATCAACAGAACCAGTAAAGACAAACAACTACGAGATGGGTGTTTACTCTGATATTAACCATTGGTTGCAGTTGAATGGATCTGTTTTTCTACACCCTATTCTAAGCTTGGAAGTGACCTCAAGATAGAGAATGGTTTCTGGGTAGTAAACCGTACTCCACAGAAGGTGTATGGCGTTGAATTGAGTGCAGATGCACAACTTCTCCGTAACTTAAAGGTTGGTGCTAACTTCTCATGGTTCGAAGGTAAGCTCAAATCAGCTACTGGTGATTGGGACACATATATATCAAACATTTCATCCCAGCCGCAAAGTTGGCAATGTATGTCAACTATGCTCCTATCAAGAACACCTATCTCCAACTGCAATACATGCACACCGGTAAGCGTGACAGATTTACTCCTAATGCTTCAGGAGTATATAACGAGGGTGAAGGTATCGTAAATCGTATCAACTTACTAAACCTTACTGCAGGCGTAAAGATGAAGGCTTGCGACTTAAGTTTGGCTGTATCAACTTATTGAACTACACTTATTACACACCAGCATCTATGATGATGGCACATGTCTGAGTATGCACATGCTGATGGACGCAAGATAACACTCACTGCAGTGTTCAAATATTAATCCTCAAACACTCGATAGACTTATTCTCAAGTGCTGGAAGGACATTAAAATACCAAGTAAAGGTGGATAAAGTTCACCTCTTGTGAGTACGCAAGGTTCCCTTCTAAATACAGAAGCAGCCTATAGTGTATCATAAACTATAAGCAGGGAAGACGGAATGCAACAAGTATCGTATCGTTTCCCTGCTTTTCTTCTTCTCAAAAAGCCCTAATTATATCTTTACACCTCATATAATACCAACATATAGACTGTCCATTATTACTATATAGTCTACCCTTAAGCCTAATATTCCGCTGATTCATAGTATATTATGCTATAAATTATTTGCAAATATCTGCAAGTTTTTGTACCTCCACTATAATTCTTGCAGATATTTATGTTAAACGATACATCCAAACAGCTCTCTATGTTCTCTTCCTTAGAGGATATGCTTAGTCATCAACATCCCTTTTCAACTTAGTAATAAGATTAATTGAGAACGTTTTGAAAATGCTTTTTCTCCTTTATATTGCAGCACTAACGGTCGCCAGCTCATCCAATTCGCCTGATGTGTAGGTCTTTTAATTTTAAAACATTTGCGTAATGTGTCGGATGAAATGGTTGTTTTCAATAGACGAGAATGCTTACTACCAATATTTCTGTGGTGGACTTGAGTTGTACCAAAACAACCCTGTGACGCTTCCGAGTTAGTTCACTTCAGAAATCGTATAGGTGAGAAGGTATAGAGTTAATATTAGCAGAAAGTATCCGTGTTAATACCGACCATGATGACGAAGATCATTTTGATACTGCTTTCATTGATTCTACTGTACGGGAGAAGAATATAACCTATCCTACAGATGCGAAGTTGCATAAAAGATAATCAAAAACGTTCTGGAGATGAGTTCATGACAAGAGTCTTCCTCTGCGACAAAGTTATACGCGTACGTTGAAAGATTTACCGTTCCCAACGTTTTTCGTAATCATCCCAAGAATCGTAAGAAGCTCTTAAGGCAGATAGACAATACTAAGAACCATAGCAGGAAGATTGGTAAGAGAGCTAGAGCGTAATCTTGGGGGAAGGAAAGGATATGAGGAGATGTTTGAGCTATATTACAGAGTTCTTTCTCAGAATAGGAAGTCAAAGAACAAAGTATATTCTCTGCACGAACCAGATGTAGTTTGTATCAGCAAAGGTAAGGAGCATAAGCAATATGAGTTTGGCAATAAAGTATCTATTCTTCGCTCATGGTCTGGACTTATTCTTGGTGCATGTTCTTTTAGGAATGAATATGATGGACATACTATTGAAAAGACGTTGGAACAAACCCAAAGGATGACAGGAAAGCAGGTTGATAAGTTAGCAGGAGATAGAGGGTATAGAGGTGTAAAGCAGATTTGGCGAGACAAAGATACTCATCCCAGACACTCCTAAAACTAAAGACAGCTACTACCAAAAGAGAAAGAAACACAAACTATTTTGTAAACGAGCAGGTATAGAACCAACAATAGGACATCTTAAAGCAGACCACCGATTATCTCGCAACTTTTATAAAGGTGTGAAAGGAGATGCTATCAATGTATTATTAGCTGCAGCAGCATATAACTTCAAAAGAGCTATGAGAGTTCTTTTTGTACCTTATAAAAAGAATCAGCATAGAAGCTTGTCAATACAAACTTTATACTGAAATATAGTTTTAAGGGACGACTATATAAGGAACATGCTACCATCTCTTTATACGTCGAAGCCAATAGTTGCAACTCTACGAAAAAGGCTACTTACGCAGAAAGCAACTATTAAAAACAGTTAAACTTTTTGATAGATACCTTAATTCCGCAGCATAAATTCTTGTGAGAACTCCAAGTGTCTGAGAAACAAAGTTCTCAAAACACTTGGATATGTCAGAAATTTCACCTATCTTGGTGCTGCAAACATAACAAGTAAGCAAAAATCTGACATGGCAAAGGTAGCAATTGAAAACGAGAAAATCACTTCTTTCGATGGAGTTTTTCATATTATGGACGTTTTTCTCAAAGTTGAGCTTTGAAAAACTTACCGAATATGTATTGGGCAAACGTGGAGTAGCGGCAAAGCATTCTGTTATGGAAGTATTTTTGTGGTTTTTCATACTTCCCCATTGGTTTCGGTGGAGTCTTTTATGCTTAGAAAAGACCCAAGAAACACCGAAGCACCTCATATCAACATATAGAGCCCCAAAAAGACATCTCAACATATAAAATTTTCTCACAAGAAAAAATACTGCGGAATTGAGGTATTATTTAATTCAAATAATTACAGATTCTGAATTAATAATTATTTTTCTAACAAATAAATATTCTTTGTGCCTGGTGTTTTAAATGCAACGCCAATGGTGTTGGAAAATACAGGTGTTTTAGGCAGTCTGCACCTCTTTATTGGCTTACTCAAAAATACAAAAATTCTTGGTAGCTTTCGTAAATATGCGAGGTAAAATAAAGAAACGCCTTAACAGGCTTCGCAAACAAAATTTATTTTTGCTGTCACTTCTGTCATTCGAAGATTGTTTTGTAATGTGTTGTCAAAAGTTTATATGCCATCAGATGCCTAATTTGGAAAACAATTCGTCTGCACTGGCATACTCATTGATGCGCCCTTGCTCCTTGTCATTAAGTGCCTGTTCGTAAGCGGTGTGCTCAGTTGTAGTTTTATGTACTGTCCACCCCATACGCTTTACGAGTGACTTCAATAACGATGTATCAGCCTTAGGAATTTCCAAAGAGAATGTGATTGTTGTGGTGTTATTTGTATTCATTATTTGTCCTCCTATATTCTTGTTTATATTGCAAATATAATCTTTTTCTTTTGAGAGTTGCAAGAGAATAAAATAAAAAGCAGCAAATGATTGCTCACTTGCTGCTGTATAGTATAGGGTTTATGTATAAGCCATCAAGATTTTCCTGTAAGTTTCTGTTCTTATTCTCTTTGTCAGACGAACATACAACAAGTAAAAATTATATGGTGTGGCTTAGGAAAACCATTGTGTCCATTATTTAATGATTATCTTTTACCATTGACAATATAAACACCCTTAGGCAAAACATTAATTTCGTCAGTGCTTGCTTTGCTTAGTCGTTTTGTTCCATCTATTGTATAGATATCAGCAAGTCCTGCCTTATTTTTTTCTAACAAATAAATATTCTTTGTGCCTGGTGTTTAAATGCAACGCCAATGGTGTTGGAAAATACAGAGTGTTTTGGGCAGTCTGCACCTCTGTTGAATTACTCAAAAATATAGAAATCTTGGTAGCTTTCGTAAATATGCGGGCAAAATAAAGAAACGCCTTAACAGGCTTCGCGCACAAAATTTATTTTGCTGTCACTTCTGTCATTCGAATGCTGTTTGTAATGTGTTGAAAAACAATTAACTACAGCAAACGTTAAAAATGACAGCAACTGTTTTTCAAACTTATAGTAGTATATAGAGTTTCGGCAAATTCTCTATTCACGCTGAATGGTAACGAAGACAAATATCAGGGTATCTGCGCATGAATGAGAGCATAGGTGTCCACCTATCCATCTATAACATCATCCACAATGACACAACAGGGAAACCACCAAATACTTAGGCGTGCCAGTGTACTTCGCTGACCCATATTGTTCATGGCAAAAGGGAACTGTTGAGAATACAAAAAAATTAATCAGGCAGTATATACCTAAAAAGGATTCGTTTGATAACTATACGGACAAGAGAATTATGTCCATACAAAAGAAATTGAACGAAAGGCCAAGAGAAAAATTAAACTTTTCTACTCCAAAGTGCGAGTTCTTTAAACACCTTTTGTAATTTTACACTTGCTGGTTGACTCTGCGATATGTCAAAGAAATCCACTTCCCCGTGATTTTTCTTGCTAAAAAGTTTGTATTATCAATGATTATTCGTATCTTTGTAGCACGAGAACCCGCCAAGCCTCTCAACGATGCTCAAATGTGCGGGTCGTTTTTTTATAGGTATATGGCAGTAAAAATTACGTTTATAAAAACATATTCCACACCCCATGAGTTAGTGCAGCTACTCAAAACAAGAGGTATGGAGATAACCGATGAGGAAAAGGCTCAGCATTATCTTTCCCACATCGGTTACTATCGTTTGTCTGCCTATATGTACCCATTGCTGCTATTCCCAAAAGAGCTACATTTATTCAAGCGAGGAGTATCTTTCGAGTGAGGTTATGATGTTGTATCGCTTTGACAAGAAACTGCGCCTACTCCTGTTCAATGAAATTGAAAAGATAGAGGTCGCAGTGCGTTGTGCAATCGTGAACTTTGGAACGGAAATGACAGGCAACCCTTTTTGGATGACTGAAGCCAACAATTTCTCAAATCCGTCCAAGTTCAATCGCTCTATACGTCTTATAGAAGATGAATTTAACCATACAAAGAGGATTTCATCAACCATTTCAAAGAGACATATACCAATCAGTATCCACGCTTCATGGATGCTGACCGAGATATTGCATTTGGTGTAATCACCAATATTTATTCTAACATCAAGAATAAGAAGATAAAGAAGCGTATTGCACAGTCATTTGGTTTTGCAAGTTGCACCTTTTTGAATCTTAGCTTACAATTATCACTGTAACAAGAAACTCATGTTGTCATCATGCGTGTATGGAATAGGGTATTCTCTATTCGTGCTACCATGCCAATTAGAATGTCACGTCCTTGGATTACCTTGCCGACAGATCCATTGAAAGTGTACTTTGATATGTGCATCATCAAGTACTTTCTTGACATCATATCTCCAAATAACGATATGCTTGATAAGATGAACAGACTTTTTGCTACGTTTCCAGAAGTAGATATAGCTGCCCTTGGTTTTCCTTCTGGTTGGGAAAACGAACCACTGTGGCAATAAAAAGGCATTTGGAGTGACTACTAACCATCTCACATCGCCCACATTTTCGTAATTTCGGTGTGACAGAAGGTTAAAAACGTTAAATCTTCACCTTTTCGTATCTAAACAGAATCCATATTGTCACTTTTCTACCGTTTAGAGCGTATAATACTGATAATCAACTAATAATAGATACAAATTCTGAATTAATAATTATTTTTCTAACAAATAAATATTCTTTGTGCCTGGTGTTTAAATGCAACGCCAATGGTGTTGGAAAATACAGAGTGTTTTAGGCAGTCTGTATCTCTTTTTATTGGCTTACTCAAAAATACAAAATTCTTGGTAGCTTTCGTAAATATGCGAGTAAAAATAAAGAAACGCCTGTAATAGGCTTCGCAAACAAAAATTTATTTACTGTCACTTCTGTTATTCGAAGATTGCTTGTAATGTGCTGAGAAACAATTAGCTACTGCAAACGTTAAAAATGACAGCAAATGTTTTTCAAACTTATAGTAGTATATAGAGTTTCGGCAATATTAGTAGTATCTATTGCTCTCATTGGTAATTCCCATACGGCTCTCATTGAGTAATGTGTTTTTCTTTCATTAGGTATATCTGTACTTCCGATTTTATGTTGTAGTGGTTTATAAATAAAAATTCGACACTTCAAACAATAAATAAAGAGGTACATTGCTGTACCTCCGTATTTCCTTTATATCAGTGGGATTACCTGAATATCTGAAACAAATATAGGTATTTTATTCTGTAAATCCAAGCTGCTTCGCACTTTTCATCGAGTAAAAGTGTACTTAAAGTTAGAAAAATTCTCGTTTGGAGTGACATTTTTCACATTTGGGTATATATAAAAATTTTTGTGAGTGAAAAATGTCATGGGGTAAAAACACCAAATGATTGCTCAATTGGTGTTATCGTTTCGTCTTTCAAATAAATCAGCGTGTGTTCCCGTATTCATCATGAGCAAGGTCAATTCTGTGTTGTTCTGTTCCCATATAAGTAACCAGTCAGGTTGTATATGGCATTCCCATGCCCATCCCTATTACCATGTAACAAGTGAGGTCTAAATTGGACAGGAACTCTACCGTTAGTTACCAATTCGTTGATAACCTCTTTGAGTTTATCCATTGGCAGCCCACGCTTCTTGCATCGTTTGGGGTCTTTCTCAAACTGGTGTGTTGTAAAAAAGTTTATATGCCATCAGATGCCTAATTTGGAAAACAATTCGTCTGCACTGGCATACTCATTGATACGTCCTTGCTCCTTGTCATTAGAGTGCCTGTTCGTAAGCGGTGTGCTCAGTTGTAGTTTATGTAATGTCCACCCCATACGCTTTACGAGCGACTTCAATAATGATGTATCAGCCTATAGGTATTTCAAAAGAGAATGTGATTGTTGTGATGTTATTTTTATTCATTACTTGTCCTCCTATTTTTCGTTTTATATTGCAAATATGGTCTTTTCTTTTTGAGAGTTGCAAGAGAATAAAAATAAAAGCAGCAAATGAGAGTTCTGATAAGAAAAACGTAAGTCTTGTTATGATGATTATTGTGAAATTAGTATGCGCGAACTGTATAAAGATCTTTTAGATTACTTCCTAATAACGCATGTTTACTAAGTTCTGTCCCAGAAATATCCCAATAAAGTTTTAAAGAATTGCAATTGAAGAACGCATTATCTTCAATTCTATTGATTCGATTATGACGAGTATTAATATAAACAAGATTCTTACATTCTGAAAAAGTCTCGTTATGAATAATAATCTCTTTTACACACCCAAATGTTAGTGTAATGAAAATAACATGATGACAATTTCTAAATGTTTTGTTTTAAGTATTACCTGTTTCATTATTACTACATTGCTTGTAAATTCCACAGGTTCCTTTTTGACCTATATGCTATGCATTCTCATCTTGAGGCTGTTCGTAATCCATCGTTCTGCAGGACTCTGTCAAGTCATATATTAAGTTCTTATGAGTTGATATATCACAATAATATAAAACCTCACAATTTTCAAAGTTTGTAATAGTTCTAAAAAATGTCTCTATAAATATGATTGGATACAGTTAAAGTCAGAAAAGACAGCATATAGACTCGAGCAGTTTGCAAGGTCTCTTCCCCGTTATAAAAGCCTCATCTCCATAAAATAATCGAGACAGCCTTTGAGATGCTTTTGGATGAATTTCTACCTGATATACAAACGAATAAGTTTCTCTTTTTGTTTTTAGGATGGTATCATAACGGAAAGAGCATGTCTAAATATCTAAGAAGAAGGTGTAGAGGTTGCATTTTCCCTTTTTGCTATTTCCTTTCTCAGCAGCATTCATGCATCTTTCTGAACGTTCATACCGATCCAAAATCTCTCCCAAATTATGTTGTTCTGTTTCTGTTTTTAAGAACTTCAAGATTACAACAACATTTTTCAAATGCGCTTATTCCTATAGCTGGCAATTTTGAAAGTATTATTCTTTTTGAGAGATATGCAGCCAAAGAATGCTTCATTATAAATGTTACCAACAGGTTGTTTTTACTTCTTCTAAAGCTTTACAGTCTTTAAACGTTGAATCTGGAACCACGAGAAGTTTCCTATATCAACAACCCTTAGATTTACACAACCCTCAAAGATCCCCTTTCCTTTATAAATAGTTATTTTTCGCTATTTGCATAAATTTTTATTGAAAATTCAAGTATTCAAAATCATCGATTACCACCTCCTCTAACTGGCTGCAGTCACTGAAACAATAATCACCAATATTATTTATACTATCAAGTTTTAAGAATTGTAAACTGCAACACCCTCGGAAAGCTTCATCTTCGATAGAATATATAGAGACGAAATATATATCTTTCAGACGCTCACAATGATGCTCGTTTCCCAATTTTTATATTAGAGACTCTGGCATACCTATACGCTTCTATTGTAGTACAATGTGCAAAGGCCTCATCTGCTATTTCTCAGTTCCTCTATAATAGAGATAGGCACGTTTATATAGGCATGTATATCTGCACCTTTTAATAGGATTTCTTTATTCTCTCACTGTAAACGACTCCATATTCATCAATAAGTATTTCGGCTTTTCAGGAATGAGTTCGTTGAGTTGTTGTTTCTTCTATTGTTTCTATCTTAGCTACTTGTATTTGGACATTTTCAACTTCCGTTACCTCCATACTTTTTGTTGTAATTTTTGAAATTGTGAATGAAGAAGTCACATGTTTCTTGTTCATCGAAGTAAAAGTTTCTACTTCGTCATTGTATTCTGCTTTATTTGTCCAGTTATATGAACCCCGAAATCACTACTCTATCATCTATAATACAAAATTTCTCATGCAGTAATTTGCTTCGAAGTATTCCATCTAAGAATGCCACCTGCTTCTAAGAAAGAAGTAAAGTCGAGAGAAGATTCTCCCCCTTTATTTATATTGTCGTCATTCAATATGATTTCTACACTCACACCTGTTTGGAGCTTTAAGACCAGGGGTGGAGTAGCAGTCATTTGTAAACCATGCACAGCAATTTTGATGGACTTCTTTTGCACCAAAGAGATCTATCTGTATAGCGTTCTGAATTTTATAAGAGACATGCTTTATCATTATTATTTTATAATTATAGTCAATGCGTTGCGTCCTTTTCTTCAAAATCATTGATGATGTGCTTGATAAAGACAATTACATTGTCGTAATCAAGAAATCCTTTAGAGGTTTCTTTTCCTCTGTTTCTGTCTGGTATATTTTAATTTACATCCATCTTTTGAGATTATTCCATGGCAGAAAGAATTCCTTAGATGCTACAAAAATCTAAAATTTGGACTTTTGCTCTTTTGTAAAAAGTAAGGTTTGTCTATTAGACGTTTTCTCACTTCTAATTTCTTCATCATTAGCATACTTCATATTTTTCTAGCAGACTTTTTGATTAAGAGCATTAGTACTTATTTCTTTAAAATCAGCTTCTTTTTGACATATGTTTAATATGAGGATTCGTAAATAAAGACAAATTTTACTAATGTTTTTAGCTGACTTTCTAGGTTATTGTATCGCATAATTATTTTTGTTATAGATATAAACTCTACTATATGTTTTACTATTTCTCCAGCCATTCCACCACTTGCTGGTAATCCTTTCTTATTCAAAGAAAGCGATGATGCTGTATTGTGGATTGTCTGCTGGATAGTAGCCATAGAACTGTAAGCAGTAAACTGTGTTATCTCTATCGTCTTTTTGCTGCGACAGCTCCTTGTTCACCAGCGATGCTCACTTTATTAGAGTATGCTTGATGAGCAAGACCATCTTTTACTTTCTGTACAAGTAATTGCTGAATGATGGCAATGTTTTCTTTACTCGCAAGCTGTTCTTTTATAATGGTGGTATCCCTCTTATGAAAAGTGGGCTTTACCATATTACCATTATTGGCTATGGCGTTATAAAATGTGAAAAGTATTTGTAAAGCGATATCTGCTGATTCTTTTCCTGTTGCGAACTTAGCAAGGGTAATATTATCATTGGGAGTGGTAAAGAGCTTTGATGCTATCTTGTGGTAAACCATAGCCCCATATCTGTAATTATTTTATGGAATTGGGCATACTCCTTACCAAATGCTTGCTTAACTGCCAAATAGGTAGCGATGTTCGATGATAACAAAAAGCCTTGCTGTACGCTTGTCTTTCCATTTCCTCCTCTACGCCAGTTGTAGTCTTTCAGTAAATAACTCGTTTATATCAAGCATTCCTGCTTTAGTATCAATACTGTCATTTCGGCTTTACCTTACCTTGTTCCAGATGCTGCTAATAATGAGACTGTACGCATTAAGGCAGTTGGTTCTGACAATTGTCTTATAGCTGGCTTGATTCTGATTTAGTATTCATCAAGTTTACCATTGCCTTAATCTCTCAGACTTACAATCCATTATTATTATCTGTCCATTAATAGCATCTATCTTTTTGATATTTTCTTTTAAGAGTGGAACGAACATAATCTTTGTAAATCTGATTTATGGTTTGGTAGGTGATTTATATATTGAGCATATCCTTGGTTGTTAAAAAGAATAATATGCTCATAAATAGTAGGTGAAATATCCTTTTTCCATAGCAGGAAATTGTTGTAGTTTGTTTTATCCAAATAAAAAGCCGAAGAGTTTAAATAAAAGTATCAATCCACCTACGACTAAAAAATATTTCGAAAATAACAGAACCACAGCCCATTCCTCCAGCAAGAGCACCAGAAAAAGAATCCTTCTCCTTTTTCTCCATCCTTGGAGTTTAGTGCACCTAAGATTCCAGCAATGATAGCTACAACAATATATAGTCAACCACTTCATAATTTTTGTATCTTGTGCTCCTGTTTCCCAAGTAAGCGGTTAGTATTTGAGGTAAATGGAAAAAGCGTGGGAACTATTGTTATTATTGTCGAGCTCTGGACTGACTGTACACTGAGATAATAAACAATGCCCACGCATTGGGAATATATTATTCCCCATAGTTAAAGGGTACAATAATCCCACGCGTGAGCGTGTTGTCACTATCCTGCAGTTACAGAAATTGTCCAGATTTCTGGACAGGATAATATCAAAACGCTCTTTTTAAAAAGTAGAACTCTTTGTAACGCACATCTGCACACAGATGTACTGGAAGTTCACTGCAAAGATAGATAAATTTTCTTATTAAATGTTTCTTTCCTGCAAAAAGTTTGTATAACAGAGTGACTTTTTCTATTTTAAGGGTGTTTTTGTTTTATTATTCAGTCTGTGATGAAATTTTTAGTATGGGGTGTATAAAGAATTATTCTCTGAAAAATGTCATTGCTTAGAATGTAAGACAGTCGTAGGTTTTCAAGATTTCTTCCTTACGTAATCAAGATACCGTTTGGTAATAGCTACAGATGAATGGTTGAAAAGTTCCATTAGCTTGCAGTCAACCTAGTTCTGCATTGTTACTATTCATATTATAAACTTGTCTTCCAAATGTCTTTCTCAAACTATGGCAGCTGAAATGTTGGCTTATATGACAAAAATTCTTGGTAGCTTTTCGTAAATATACGAGGCAAAATAAAGAAACGCCTTAACAGGCTTTGCGCACAAAATTGATTTTGCTGTCACTTCTGTCATTCGAATGCTGTTTGTAATGTGTTGAAAAACAATTAGCTACAGCAAATGTTAAAAATGACAGCAACTGTTTTTCAAACTTATAGTAGTATATAGAGTTTCGGCAAATTCTCTATTCACGCTGAATGGTAACGAAGGTTTGCTCATCTTATTTCAGTTTATGCAACACCAAAAAAATAAGAAAGAACCGAATGTGCAAAGTATTCAGTTTTTTTCTGAAAAAGAAAAGAAGCATAACTTAGCAATGGTTATATAGACACCAGAGAAGTTTCTGTTTCTACCACCACACTTTTTGCTTTTTCTGTATTGTCCTGGTGCACAACCTTTCATTTTTAAAAACTTATTGAACTGTACCTGCAGACGAAAAACCGAAAGTGAAAGCTATTTCTTGAATGTTTTGAGTAGTCCCATAAGGTAGGTTTCCACCTCTTTTATAATGTAATCGTCTATAAGTTGTTTCGGTGTTCGTCCTGCAACACGTCTGGTTATTTGTGCTAAATAGCGTGGTGTTACATTTAGCGCATCGGCATAGAAACGCACTTCGCCCGTTTTACGATGATTGGCAGCAATGTTGTCCATAAGTTGGTTGTATAGTTCCAACATTCTTTCGGAATTGTTTGTTGTGGCAAATCGCTGCTATGGTCTAAAAAGTAGAACATTTGTACCAAAATTAGAGTCAGCAGACCGTAAAATAAGTTGGCACATATAGTCAGATGCCTTTCAATGAGCTTGTTCTACACTGTTTCCAGCACACAAATTAACAGCAACTGCCGATGTAAATGCTCCGCCCGAACCGTGAGTAATGCGGTCTATAAAGCCAGGTCGAGTGTAAAAAGTGTGCCGTTTTGTTTTTCTCTACAACACATCGGTAAACGATGCTTTGGTAACAATTCCTCCTTGCAACACTAACAGCCGTGCTTCCCTAATTGCAAAATTTTTCATTGCCAATGGTTCCAAAGCCTCGTTGCTGTGTGTTTCTTTTTCGTGCAACATATAGGCAGCACTATTTTGTTGCATAATAACAATGCTGCTTAATGGAAAAAGACGTTGCACCACAGCATTAACCACTTCGTTCGGCATAAGCATTTTGCCACTACTACTAATAATAACGCATCTAAAAACCACAAATTCAGGTTTGTATTTACGCAGCAGGTGTTCAACGGCAATTACTTGTTCTACATTTCTAAAGCATACCAATCTTCACAGCATTGGGTTTTTAAATCGTTCAACACCGCACAAATTTGCAAATTCAGCACTTCGGCAGGGAATGTCGTATAATTGTCGAATACGCTCCGAATCTTGTGCAGTAACCGAAGTTATTGCAGTAGCCGCATAGGCTCCTAACATAGTTATGGTTTTAATATCGGCTTGAATTCCCGAACCGCCCGTACTGTCCGAGCCAGTTATAGTAAGAATGGTGGTTTTTCTTTCCATAGTTGGTGTGTAAACAAGAGTTTGTTACTGGTGTTGTTGTTTGTAAGCAATGTTTCGTGGGTGATGTTCCAGAATTTCTTTGCGCAGAGTAGTGGTGTCTATATGCGTATAAATTTCGGTTGTGCTAATGCTTTCGTGTCCGAGCATAGCCTGAATAGCACGCAAATTAGCACCACCTTCCGAGCAAAAGCAGTGGCAAACAGGTGTCGCAATGTGTGTCGGCGATATGTTTTTATGCCAGCATCTTTGGCATATTCTTAATCATTATCAAAATCATGGTCCGAGGTGAGATGCGCACCACGTCTGTTTAAGAAAATATAGTCTTCTTCTCCTTCTTTTTATCTTCATAGCGTTGCGGTCAGCAAACCAAAAATCCAATTCTTGCAAGGCTCTTGGAGAAATTGGTACCAAACGTTCTTTAGAACCTTTGCCATAACTCGCACAAATTGTTCTTCGCGATAGAGATTTGACAGTTTTAAGATGGGTAAGTTCATGATACGTAATCCGCACGAAAACAAAGTTTCTATAATGGCACGGTTTCTATGTCCTTCCCATTTAGATAAATCTATGGCACTTTCAAAGCATATCAACTTCGGCGGTAGAAAGCACTTCTGGCAAATGTTGTGGTTGTTTTGGCGATTCAGTAATTCGGTAGGGTCGGCTTCTATATATCCATCGAGCACTAGAAACGATAAAACTGCCTTACTCCACTTAAAATTCGAGGCCAACGAACGGGCACCAATTCCCAAAATCGTAATAGTAGCAGTAAAGTTTTCTATATCTTCCAACTTTGCCTCTTGTGGTATTTTCTGTTCGTCGGCTAAAAACTTCAATAATTTGTCTACATCGCGAATGTAGGCTTCTAATGTGTTGGCGAATAACCTTTTCCAACTTTAAATAGCGTAGGTACTTATGAATAAGATTAGAACTTGTTTTCTTTGCTCGTTTGCATATTATTGTGTATTTTTGCAGAGGTTGTGCCCGATGAGTGCAAAGTTAAATAATTTCTGTGTAATATGAAAATAATCGTAGTAATGGTCCAAACCTTAATTTGTTGGAGCAAAGCGAGAACCCAGTATTTAGGCAAAATGCCTATGGAAAACCTGTCTAACAAAATTGCGTGCAATGTATGCTGATATAGACATTGAGGTACTATCAGAGCAACGTAGAGGGCGAACTTATAAACAAGTTGCAGGAAGTGGGGTTCGCTTACACGATGGTATTGTGCTGAATGCTGGGGCATATACGCATACAAGTATAGCATTGATTGGACTGTATTAGGAGCTATTGCTGCGCACGTTGTAGAGGTACATATAAGTAATGTAAATAGTCGCGAAGAATATCGTAACCATTCTATGATAGCTTCTGCTTGTATTGGAACTATTCAGGGATTTGGAATGGACAGTTATAGGGCTTGCAGTGGAAGCGTTGAAAACTATAAAGAGTCAATTCTTAAAAAGCAAAAAGGCAAACAAATGACGGAAACCGAACAGATAGATAAGTACATTTTCACGACCATATTGCCCCGAGAGGCGACTATTTTGTACCGACTTTACCGAGCAACCAACATACATACCATTCACGGACAGATAGCGAAGTGGGCATTTGCAAGGGCGATTATTAAAAATGTTGGTACAAATGGTGCAACCAAAAATGTGTTGGAAGTAGGAACTTTTTAGTGGATATTCTGCCATTTGCATTGCAGAAAGGTCTGCCAGACGACAGCAAACTCTATACGTTTGAAATAAACGACGAGATGGAAGACTTTACACGTCCGTGGATAAGAAAGGTGTGAAGTAGCCAACAAAATAGACTTTCGCATTGGCGATGCTAATATAGAAACACCAAAGTTAGGCATTACTTTCGATATGGTTTTTGTGGACGGCGACAAAGCGAACTTATTTGAAACTTACGAAACCGTGTTAAAAATGTTGCGTTCTGGAGGTTATATTCTTGCCGATAATACGCTGTGGGGACGGACACGTTACCGATAAAGCTTACGAACACGACCATCAAACACAAAGGTATTTGCAAGTTCAACGACTTTTGTTGCAAACGACGACCGTGTGGAAAACGTAATACTGCCTTTGCGCGATGGGACTGACCATTCATGCGGAAGAAGTGAGAATAGAAGTTAGATATTAAGTATTCTATCATTCAGATGATATATAATAAGTTCTAAGTAAATGTTTTACCATGAATGATGTTTGTCAGTACAGATATAATTCATACATCAGTACGATACCTCTGAAACTTGGGAGTATGAGAATAACTTTAAAGGTTCAATTAACAAATAGGCTAAATAACAAATATTAAGTACGATGTAAACGCTGATTCTAATTCTCTTTTGTCTACTTGAGACATTTTCCTAAAAAGTTTACTTCCATAATAGACAACATCAATGATTAAAAATACATTTAACCAATAAATAAAAGTTATTACCTAATCAAAGTGAGAAGTAAGTGGTAAAAATAAAAACTATATTCCAAAAGTTATTACACTATATCCAAATTTCATATTACTACATAATAAAGATACTGATGAAAATTATTCACCAGTATCATAATTATAAGTCTATTGAAAGACTCATCAATCTCTTGAGATAATATGATATCTTTTAATAAAAGTTCTTTTTAATTTCATACTATTTTCAGCACCAAGTTCCTTGCCAATCTTAATGAAAGCGTTGATGCACTTATCAAGTTGTTCACGATTATGACCCTGCAGAAATCTGAACACGAATACGCTAGCTTCGTTCTTTTGGAACAACAGGATAGTAGAAACCAGTAACGTAGATGCGCTTCATCGAGCATTTTAGAAGCGTAAACCTGTGAGAGTTTTGCATCGTAAGCATAACAGCGCAGATAGCACTGTGTGTTGGTAATATCGAAACCTGCAGCCATCATCTTCTCACGGAAGTAATTTACGTTTTCAACCAACTTGTCGTGCAATTCGTTACTTTCTTTCAGCATTTTGAACACTTCGAGACTTGCGCCGATAATGCTGGAGCCAGCGAATTTGAGAAGAGATAAGGACGACTATCTGACGAAGCATATCTATTATCTCTTTGCGACCAGTAGTGAAACCACCAAGTGCACCACCAAATGCTTTACCAAGTGTGCCTGTGTAAAATATCAACACGACCGTAAGTCTTGCAAAGTTCCGCTAACACCGTGTCCAGTTCGCCAACCACACCTGCAGGTGGCTTTCGTCTACCATAACAAGTGCATCGTATTTTTCTGCCAAATCGCAAATCTTGTCCATCGGAGCAACGTTGCCGTCCATAGAGAAAACACCATCGGTAACAACAATGCGGAAACGTTGAGCCTGTGCTTCTTGCAAACATTTCTCCAATTCTTCCATGTTTACCACGTAGCGTAACGGTACGTTTCTTGCGCAAAGCGACACCGTCTATAATAGAAGCGTGGTTTCAATGCGTCAGAAATAATAGCATCTTCGTCGTTGAAACAAAGCTCAAATACTACCCCGTTAGCATCGAAGCAAGCAGCGTAGAGGATAGTATCTTCTGTTTTGAAAGTAATCGGAAATAGCAGCCGCAAGTTCCTTATAGATATCTTGTGTTCCACAGATAAAACGTACTGAAGACATGCCAAAACCACGCTTGTCCATCATAGCTCTGCACGCTTCTATAAGGCGAGGGTGGTTAGATAAGCCGAGATAGTTGTTAGCACGAAATTTAGTACTGCTTTCTGCTACTAAATTTCAGCTTGCTGTGGTCGCTTCTATAATACGTTCTTCCTTGTAAAGACCTGCATCTTTGAGTCCTGCGGTGAATCGCAGAGATGTTGTTCATTTTACCATACATAGCATAAAGTTTTTAATTATTCGCATACAAAGGTCTTCATATTTTTGAGAAAAGAAACTGAAATACTAATTATTTTGTGGGTAAACTGTTTTTATACAACATTAATACTTCTAATTTCTAAATTAATCAAAAAGTACTTAACTTTGTGACCTAAAAACGATAAAATCTATTTAATAATAATATGAAAAATATTTTAGTTGTTGGCTCTACAGGGCAGATAGGCTCCAGAGCTTGTAAGAGAGTTGCGCAGTATTTAGTGCAACAACAGTGGTTGCAGGTTTCATAAAAGGGCAGAACCTACTGGCGAACTTCTCAGGAGGTCCATCGGCAGGATGTGATGTTACCAAATCCGGAAATGATAGCTGCAATGGTGAAGAAATATAACATCGACACAATTTACAATCTTGCTGCATTGCTATCAGTATGTGGCAGAAGGAAAAGCCGCTTTGGCTTGGAAGGTTTGATGCTTTTGAGCAGAACATTCTCGAAATTGCTCATGAAAAACAAAGTGTGCAGTGTTCACCAAGCTCTATTGTCTCGTTCGGTCCAAGCACCACTCGACATGACACCACAGAGACTGTTCAACGTCCAGGAACAATTTACGGAGTTTCTAAAGTAACAACCGAGTTGTTATCAGACTACTACCAGAAAAATATGGTGTAGACACCGTTCAGTACGCTTTCCAGGTATCATTTCATACATGCTACCTCCAGGTGGTGGTACAACCGACTACTGGATATTTTATTATTCAGCAGTGAAAAGGCGAAAAAGTTTGTATGTCCTATAAGAAAAGGCACCTACATGGATATGATGTAATGCCAGATGCATTGCGCTATGCTATCTTTAATGGAAGCCGACCCAACAAAAACTTATCCATCACAATGGTTTTCATGTTGCGGCTATGAGTTTCGAGCCAGAAGAAATATTTGCTGAAATAAAAACACAACTAACTTTGGAAATGGTTTACGATGTGAGACCCATTGAAGCAAAGGTATTGCTGATAGTTGGCCCAGATCGTTTTGGACGACTCTTGCGCTCGCATATGAATGGAACTGGAAACCATAAGTACGACCTCAAGACGCATGACTGTGATATGCTCGAACAGCTCAACAAAGAAATTGCTCTAAGCTAATGTACAAGTGGAGGCTGAAATACGTCTCCCAAAATAAAACTAGCTCGAAGCATTTCGGTCTTTGCTGTTGTTGACAAACCTTACACCGTAAACATATATGGACAATATTACTAACATATACTACTGAAATCACATACCTATACAGTTCTGCAGATGTAATAGGAAATAGAGATGGAATGACACGAAACTCGTAGAAATTAGGAAGCGAGCTGGATTTCAGCAGTGGCTACGGAAATCAGCCTCAGCTGAAGTCTGTCGTACTTTTAACAGTCTTTTGTCTTAGATATAAAATAGGGTCTCGGATAGTTATTCATTTTGGAACTATTATCTCTTGACAATGTTGTTTTGCCCATTTTACAAGATACATTCCATACCTTACACATTGGAGTCGTGCTGAACCATTGTTACTAACTTGATTTATCTATAAGAGTCCCATTTGTGGTACTATAAAGCATTACAGGGCCATCATTTTAGCAAGTCCTCTTCTATTGATAATTCTGTGTAGTATAAATTTTGTACATATCATTCGTATTAGTTTCATTAATTCCGCTTGGATCTGCCACCGTTATAAGGCTTTGGTGCGCTTGAGACCATATTCTTCAATATCTCTGGCCAAAACAGTGCCAATTCTTATCTTTTGGCTTAATTTTTACATCGCTACTACCAGTGCTGGGAATTTCTTTTTCGAGTGCGCCGGTATTTCTGTTGCACGAGTCCTTGTACAAATAGTCCTCCATAGTCGTCCCATTTCATCTGAGCCACAAGCAATATATCGGGAAGCGCTTTGCTCAGCTCTGTCATGCTTGTTCTTTAATATTATTGACGTACATTTTCATGTGTCGTAAACCTTGATTGTGGTGCTAACTTTATCCCAGATGTTGCGCAGTCAGTAGCAATTTAATTGTTCTACCTTTGGGTAAGCTTTAAGGTCAGGCGTACCTCAAATAAGATTGTCTCGACAGATTAACGAGGTGAGTGCAAGGGTTTTTACTAAAGATCGAGGTTGTTTTATCTTGCCGAATACCGCAACGCTAAAATCAGCGAGTGCGCATAGAATAGGGTGAGGTCTACTTTCTCCAAATCCTTGACGTGACCACGGTAAAGGCGTGTAATACAGGCATCGCAGTTCACTTCCAGCACCTGTAAGTTCATTATCGTGCGGTAGATTTCGTCACTGTGTTTGGATTTGATTATTGGCAAGAATTGAAGAGCGTCTGTTGCGCCATACACTATCTTCGTACTGTCAGCGTAAACATTACTCTCGGTATCAGGCAGTCATCAACTGGTCGCAGGCGTTGTACGATGCACCTTTTATTCTACTCTTCTTCTCCTTCTTTGCACCAACGCTTCCAGTGATAGAACGTCGCCCCACAGTTCACATATTGGTTTAAAACAATCGCATCAGGTTCTGTGCTTTTTCCTCATTGATGCCTAAAAGTTTCTAGATTTCCACTCTTCGTTTGCTTCGCAATCGCTTTCGCTCCGAAAGGCACATAAAGATAAAGCAGTGGAAGTTTTAAACATAACTCAAATGCTCCAGTATCAGCAGCAGGTGCCTTTATAGCAGCAACGATAGCCAGTTCGCGTAATTTTTGCAAACCATTCATTGCGCTAACTTTGCGCTTTCGGTACGAAGCTGTGGCATATCGTTCCTAAAGCCTCAGCACGTTGCAGCATAAACAACGGGAATCATTTTAACTTCCTCGTTAATATAAATCTCTTTAAGGTTTACTGCGCTCTCAAATATGCCTCGATAGATAGTTGTTGCTGTATGGCAATGTATCTTTGTATAATAGTGCTTTTTATCTGCCAACGGATAGAGCAACAAGCGTGGTTTCGTCGGCACTATACAGCACACCGTCTACAGTTTGAAAGTTCGGGATTGTTTTCGATTTCTAATCTTTTGCAAGTTGCTTTTAAGCAGCAAGCTGCAGCTTTGACCCAATCTTCTCTAACTTATCATTCAGTACAGCCTTTACGTATATTTGCGTGCCGTATAGAGCATTGTCGCTCAGTGTCTTTAACGCCTCGGAGCAGTAAATTCTGTAATGGCAGTCATATAAAGTGCATTTCTTCCGATAGCTTTCCACCCATCGGGAAAGATTAATGTCAGACAGGGGCAGAGCAGCTCATAAAAGACAGTTTCGTTCGCTTTTCTTTATGGTTTTGCGGGCAATACAACCTTTCTTTAGTTTCTAGGCATTTGAAGAATGCACCGCTTCCCCAATTGCCGTTATCGTCTTAGGTAAACTAAGTGTAGTCTCAGTGTGGGGTGCTTGCGCAAGTGTAGCCTGGAAAATGCCGTCGTTGCTTTTTCGCTTCGAGTATCTACAATGATTACATCTGTAGATTTAATACTTCTAACGCACTTGCCTGCATAAGCCCTCAATGTCCGCAGGATTGATTTTTCCCAGTAACAGTCAGGTCTCTTCACGGTCTTTACAGTTCTTCACCAAGTGCTGACGGGATAATGTTCCGCTTGTGCAACATCTACTAGTTTTAGCTGTTTGCGCCCTTGAAGTGTAGCAGAAATAACAAAGATACAAAGTAATGTAAGTAAATAAGTTTTTCTCATAACTGTGATGATTTAATTAGACATATAAGTGATAACTCACAAGCGATTAATGATAAACCTCTGATATCTATAAATAGAAGTAGTTGAGGACTGATCTCTTGTGGCGCAGTCCTCAATAGATTGAGTTTCGCATCAACTATGATGTTAGATGTGCGAGCTTTAATGTAGAATGTTATTTCAGAATACATTTTTCGCCGTTTACAATGTGAGATGCTGAGTTGTAGATGTCGTGAGACTTTACGACTTCTTGCATACTAAGATGCCGTCAATAGAGTACACATCGTAAGGATAGGGTTTTCGCTTCTGTTATGGTATCATACCTGATGCAACTTCCAAAGTGACTTGGTGCCGACTCTGACCGTCAGCAGGTATACAGCCATGTACCTATAGTTGTGAAAAGCTTCAGCAGGTCTCACTACATCTGTGAAGTTTAGTTTCGGTACAGTATTACTACATACACTTTATCGCAATAGATGTTGTCAGCTTAGTGAGAATGTTGCCCGTTTCGAAACTTGCATCGTCTACCATAAAGATAGATGCTTGGTCTTTCGACGTGTTCTGATGAATGGCAAAATATCGTGTTCAGCAGAGCAGTTTCACACTAATTTCTGTCCACTTTTGCAGACTCTTGCACGTATGTATCGCCTATTTTTACGAAGTTCAGCGTAGTCGGTTCCTGTAGACGATGCCAACGACGTCGAACGTTTCTCGTCCGTTCGTTTCCGACTTGATATTGTTTTGCAGAAGTGAATGGTCCGTTCTTTGCCAGACAGTAACGGACTGATCAGCCAGTTGTTGGCATGCGACGTACTCTGTTCCGCCTTTATTGAACTGGTAGATAGAGACGGCTGCGCGTTTTGCCAGGTGTGGCGCCAGACCTTGTCCTGCTCCCGAACACATCGCTTGGTTGCCAGTTTACGAAGCGAACTTCTCGTCTTGGTGCGGATAAGTTCCGCTTCTCCGAGTGCACCTGCGTATCCATTGTCAGCATCAACAGTTGTCCAGTCGCCAAGGTGGTAGACCATGCAGCATAGTTTTCAAAATCGTCTTCCATCATATTTGTTTCAATGTGGGAGCTTTCCACGTCAGTTTCACTTTGTTTTTCACCAGCGCTCGTAGCTTTAAGGTCTGTCGGGCTGCAAAGTTTTTGCTGCAATCAGTCGTACAGATCGCGCTGGCAGTGTTATTGTTTGTTTTCGAGGTCGTTTTCCATCTCAACTAGTGGCAGTACTTCATTTCTTGCGATTGGTCTAACGATGTAGTCTTAACGGCTACAGGAATCTTTTGCCTGTTGCATTAATAAAGAGGTCCTGATCGATGGTAGACTTGTACACTTCTTTCCGTTTGCTGTAACAATAAGCTTTGAACACGAATGTTATGTCAGGTCCATGCATTGGTGACTCTAACATCGCAGATTAACAGGCTGCCCGTCTAACGCTCTCTCAACCGCATGTCATTGTTATGGCAGCATCTTTTTGTATACGGGTCTATAACGTTGATGTTATCTACATATATTGGGGTGTCCCCGAGCGGAGCAGTTGCCATGCACCACGTATTCTGATTCGGAGTAATCCGGACTTAAAGAGTTCAGTTGGCAAGATCGAGTATTACGTGAGTTCATTTTGCAGTACCGTAGTTTCGGCTGATAGGGTCGTGTGCCAGAAGTTTATAGATGTCCATCTTGTTTTACTAATTCGATCGGCTAACGAACCTTTTTGTGCGCCAGGTTGTGCATAATAGTCGAATAGGAATTTCGGCGAAGCAGCACCTTGCAAACTAATCTTTTCCTGTAACAATGGCAGCAGTTCCGGCTCTTTGATGGACTGAAAACAATAGCTCCACCATCGTTATCAACCGTTCACGTCGTTAACAATATCCACGATATTTCCTTGTTAGGACGCTCGATTGCGAAGAATTGGCCTTCGAGCGACGAGGTCTTTGAAAACTATTGTGGAATGGAAGCATATAAGGAGTTCAACCACGGTGCACCCATCGTAAAGACTCGAACCACATCGACGTGTTGGCATTAACATGCCCATTGCTTTGTAGTCTTGCACACCTTCGTTGTTCTGTAGCGCATTTACAAGATATTCTGTGCCACCTTGCCGAACCAATCTTTCTCGCCAACAGCTCCAGCATCCGTTACATTATATATATCGTATCTTACCTCTGCTACGGAACAATCACTCCGTTAGCGCCTTTACGCTGCTGCCATGTTGATTTTAGCCGAAGTGGTTTGGTCTATGACACGCCACCGAAAGGAACATCTGGCTTGTCTATGCCTACACACTTTCAGCAGTAGCTCGTTCGCCAGGTTCATCTCCGTTAAAAGGCTATAATGAGCATATTCGTTCTTGCCCCTTGTTGCTATCGTCGGTCGCAGTGATGGTTGTTCCTGTTGCAGGATTGTTTATGGTTTTTACAATGTAGTTGCCTTTGCAATTTCAACTTCGAATATAGCCGACAGTGTATGTTCCGTTGGCAGTCTTAGCAGGCGTCTTTAAAAGAGAAGTTTGCCTTGAGTGCACCAGACGGATCGGGCGTAGCCTTTACGTCAGTTACAGCTGCGAGTCTTGAAAGTTTTCTGCCGATTCGATGGACAGAAGTCCATATAAGGGAAAGTATGTTTCTGCATCTGATATGGCGTGGAAAGCCGAAATTGATAGTCGCCATCGGCGTGCTGGCGGAATGTGTTGTCCGTAAGGTTGATGGCTTATCGAAGCCAAATCGGTGAGCAGGCAACAGTTCGTTGAGTCATGTCAGATGCTGCCTGTTTCCATTTACCCACTTTCACTTCAATGCGTTCAGGATAGTTCTCCAATCCGGCACGTGCCCGGAAGCTAAGCTTTGTAGTTCTTCCACCTTTGAGATGTATGGCAGGGCGTAATCAGCCAGTCGTCTACCTTTATAGAGCTATGCTTATAGAAGAAACAGTTGGTGCTTCCGCTAAGCCACTTTCCACGTTGTACCGTCGTGGTTTGCATCAATAATAGTGTATAGCTCTGCGTCAGCCTCTGTCAAGAAAGTCGTCAGTAGGGGAACTCTGAGATGCGCTACCAGTTTGTCGTTGCTCAATGCGAGCATGCTCTGGTGTTCTCGTTCTTTGCCCTGACAGCGTAGCTGTATTTCTTTAGCAAAGTCGGCTGGAATGTTCTCGCTGTCATGGGTTCTCTTCGATATCGGTAGCAATGAGAATGGTGTCGCCGTCTACTACTTTGTAGATGTCGATTGCCAGCGAACCGAGATAACCATCGTGCGTCACTTTGGTTGGAGCAGTCCAGTTTAGGGTTGCGTGGTTGGCTGCATCAATATTGAGTCGGACGTCTCTGCAGGCAGCGTTGTGTCGAAACCTAAACACCCAGCTTTCTTCTTCTCTCGGACTGCGACCTACGTTCGTTGCACAGTTACGGCAATCTTGTTTATTCCTTCGGCAGATGTAACCGTGGCTTCGCATGTCGCCCGCCTGAACGGTACCTGTTGCCACTTCGTTCTTGTTGCTCGTAATGCTATAATCGAGTGTTCCATACAGCGATTTTGCCACCGAAAGTTTCGTCAGGGGAGCACGGAACTTAATCTTGCCCAGTGAGCGATGCGCCTGCAAATTCGTAGCTGAGTGCGCACAGCTGCAGGGAGCCTTATGTCGCAGCTTGTAGGCGCAGGACATGGTCAATGCCATAACGTTGGTGTTGCCCAGCGCACCAACTTTGCGTAAGATGACCATCGGCTAAGTCCACCGTCATACAGCATTGACAAGCCAGTGGAGTCTCACCGATGCCCAGTAGAAACTCGTCGGTGCGTGATCTGTTCTCCACCTCTCGAGTAGGCATTGCCGTCGTGGCGTGCTACTTGTAGCCTGTTGAGCCTTTTCAGGGTTTCCTTTCCTGTTGTGCGATTTAATATGGTGAGAATTTGCCATCGGTGGCTACGCCGTGTAGCTTCGCCGTCGCTTGTCAATACCCATCGCGACGTATTGGTGTCCGCCGATTGTCCGATGGTTCGTCCGTGTCATCGTCTGGTAATCTATCACTCCAAACTCCCTGCGTGTAAGGTCGGCATTGTAGAACTGCCCGAACACTTCGCCCGTCTGTGGGTCGTTAGCAGTCTCAGTTGCCACAACACGAGTAGTCTCTTATCACTTCAGGTTCAGCCTATCATCTCCACGTCCGGGTGTCCCATGCAAAGTGAACCACCAGAATGATGCCCCAGCCGGGTAGGTTGTGTCGAGATAGACTGCCGTAATTGCTCTCGCATCTTCGGCAAGTCCGCTGCCTGCATTGGTATCCTTCTCGTATCCAGCTGAGGTGAACGAAATGTGCTCTGTTGATTGAACCAACACATGCCCACGAAGTTGTTTGAGAGGATATTAGCCCATCTCGAGGTTCGGGCAGACACCGAAAGACGGGGCTGCTTGCAAATCGGGGAGCGTACAGTCTGGCTCCATCTGCGGCTCGCGCAACATGATGAGTTTAGGTTGAGCGAGCATCATTTGGTTTAACAGCGGGAAAGTTTTTACTTCTTTAAACTTCGTGTCTGTCTTTCTTCGTGTGGTAAGCACGCTTCTTTAACATAGAGGTGCGATCTGATTTCTGGCGTGGTTTTGTGTCGATGCCGACAGCTCATTGTGCTGACGATAGGCGATGACGGTAAGAAAATGCTTTTCTTTTCATGTCTGAATTAAGTATAAAATTATAAATTTCGGATAACTTGTAGCAGGCAACAAGCGTGTTGTCTATCATGTGTTTAACTAAGCGGGTCGATGCAATAGACACGTCGGGCAATAGGTCTGTTTCTAGACAGAGTAACGATACTAAGTATTGGAAATAAATAGGCTTTTTCATAATAGCAATGTTTTCTGATGATAGCACAAAAGATATTCAGATGCTGCAAAGATATAATAATTGTAATTGAATACCACTTTTATTGATAAATGTTGCTCTTCCCATCTACTTTGTTTTGTCAACAAAATAATTATGATGCATGTCTTGTTATATACATGAGTCTCGCAAGTATCATACTCTTCTACTGTAGTTCTAAAAAGATATGTTGCTATAATTGACTACAAAATAGTTTCTTCTGAAGTTGTATACTGAATTGTACAACTCCAAAAGAACATTTCAGTCTAAGTGTTAGACAAAAAGTCTCACAATAGTGAGATTCTTACATTGTTGACATGTCGTAAATCTTTTCCTGAGTACGCTCGAATTACTAAGTCTTTAATGAGACTTACCATACAATATTTTATGTGTAGTATTTCCAACACGTACCAATGCCAAACACCCTTTCTGCGGGCATTCTCACGCATATAAGACTTTATCAGGTTGCCTTGCTCTCATCATGGTTCCATCTATGCTGTAAAATGGAATAATGAATGGGCGAGTATGAAAGCAAATTAGAATTTCTATTTACAGAGTCTCGTTGCATCTTTCCGCATACCTTACATTGTTCGTTACTTACTCATCTAGGCAAAACTATTTCCGAGTTTGGAAACTTCAGTCCGTCTCGAGTGATGGTTCAGTAGTAGTTCCAGCCGAAAAGCCTGCCATGACAGCTCCCGAACCGATGGGAACATAGAGAGGAGTTTCCTTTCGGTATAACCACACGGACCCTCTCCCGGATTGGGTATATCTTCGGAGCACTAAGGAGGGCTGGCAGAGAGCGCAGACATATTTTCTTTACATGTTTCCAGCAAGCACAGCTCCTCCACCCAGAGATATTCCAACGAAGCGAAACACAGAAGATCAACTCAGCAATAATAAAAAGCAGTCGTTTTCAGTATACGCTATCAGACGCTTCAGCAAAGTCTGTTGGTTTTAAAGCATTACGTTACTTCCGAGTCATTAGGCTTCTAATATGCTGTTACACTCCTTGGAATATTCACTTTCTTTCAATAAAAGGGCAATCATACGCAGCATTGGGGTATTGTGGTGACACGCTTTCTGGGATTTTTATCTCTTGCAATTTGAGACACAGTGAAAAGGTATATTCGGACAATTCTTTAAAGTACTTGCGCAATATTGCTAAGTCAGAACCTCAAAAGCAAGCCCTTTGATACTCTCCAATCCCTCAGGGAAGTTTGCTCTTCCACTCTCGTGTTATAGAAAGCTGCGCTGATGGTTTTTAAGTGTGAGTGTAACACCAATTTGCGAAAGCATTGGCAATTTATAAAAGCATTGTAGTGGAATAGACGTGATCCCCTCCGGGATAATCAAAGGATCGGTACTCAGCCAATGGCAACATGAAAAACATGAACGGCCCAACTTCCTTAGGCTCTTAGGAAGGTTCACTTGTTCTAATCTCATTCGCGAGAAAGCAAAGTCTCCTATTTCTTGAATACCCTCAGGGAAGGATCAGATGACGTGTTGGCAGATAAACAACTCTTGATATGCTCTCGGGTCATCAATAACCTGCCTATCAACCTTAGTGCACGCAGTGGGTATCTTATTGTTTTCTATTTGCGTGTTCAGGTTCAGCTGTAGTAGTTTCCTCAAAGCTGCATTTCCACATCGTTGTGAAATCAGCTTCATTGATTGGTCCATGTACAATTAATGAATCTATCTTGTCCCATTTATCACCCAATACTTGCTCCAACTCTCCATACTTGCTCACGTGAGCATCAAAGAAAGAGGCTTGTCCATATACCTTTTGAGAGGAAAAGAGAATAAGGGACAAAAACACAAACAAAATAGTAAAATCTTTTTCATCATAACTCAAAGTATTATATTAAAAATCATGGCAACAAGGAAAGAGCATTCTCAGCTACCGAAAATTGCTTTTGAGGGAAAGAGAGTTTTTCGCTTCACTCATTACATTAAGAACAGGGTCATCACGAGGTAGTAACCACATCTTGTTCATTAAAACACATTTTTGACAATGGATAAGGCTTCCTGTCTTGAGACATCACGCATTTGTTGTGCTATTGCTGGTGAATTATCAAACAGCAAAGCAATAGAATAAAAATTTAATTTTCTTTTCCATAGCTTTTTAGTAATAATTTGGCAATAACGTGTCAATATACACGCTTATTCATATTACTATAACTCTATTTTAACATTCTTGCATCCGAGCAAAAAGATTTGCTAATCACTTGAAAGAGCAGTTCTGTTTCGTATGAAAGTCTGCTACTCTTCGGTACAAGAAAAAGTAACTTTTTCCTCATCTTATTTCTTTTGAACTTATAAATTCTTTTTCTAAACCATATAGATTGTGGCTGATTCCACATTACCGACATAGGTTAGATTTATAAACCATTTTCCCTTTGTCAGTATCACGAGAGGTTATTCCTCCACATTCCCCAATATACTTCTTTCTATTTCTCGTTGGCAATGGGGAATTAGAGAGCCATAACACTCCATTTATAAACACTGCTTTTTCCATCATAATTTTATTTGGTTACATGAATAATATATTGTGTCTATCTGATTTTTAATTCAGAGACTGATAGCTGGCTACTTAAAGGCACTTCTTTTATGACAATCCAAGATAGAGATTTCTAATAGAAGAAATAGACTTAACGATTCGTATAGGATAATATTTCTTTTTACTTTGTACTTTCTTTACCTATCTAGATGTTCCAAAATTTCATTATACTAGACTTCACAGAACGTTTGAACTGTATTTCTAAGTGCAATTTTAGAGAAAGTATTTTAATTAAACAAATTTTCGAGGTATTTTTGCAAAAATGCTTCTTTTTATCATTATACACTTGTTGTGCGGAATTAATTTAATGCATATTTGACATGTCCTAGTGGTCTGTTGTTTATAGTCCTCCCTTTAAAAACCTAATATTCTCCTGATTCATAGTATATTATCCTGTAAATTATTTGTTTATATCTGCAAGTTTTTGTACCTTTACATTATAAATCTTGCGAGATATTTATGCGAAATATTGTTTTAAGGGACGACTATATAGTCGTTCATAAAAACTATATTTTCAGCATAAAGCCTGTACTATCAAGCTCTATGCTGATTCTTTTTATAAGGTGCAAAAGAACTCTCACAGCTCTTTTTGAAGTTATATGCTGCTCGCAGCTAATAATACATTGATAGCATCTCCTTTCACACCTTTATAAAAGTTGCGAGAATAATCGGTGGTCTGCTTTTAAGATGTCCTATTGTTGGTTCTATACACTGCTCGTTTACAAAAATAGTTTGTGTTTTCTTTCTCTTTGTAGTAGTAGCTGTCTTTAGTTTTAGGAGTGTCTGGGATGAGTATCTTTGTCTGCCAAATCTGCTTTACACCCCATATCCTCCTCTCCTGCTAACTTATCGAACGCTTCCTTCCTGTCATCCTTTGGGTCAGTCTCAACGTCTTTCGATAGTATGCCCATCATATTCATTCCTAAAAGAACATGCACACAAGAATAAGTCCTGACCATGAGCGAAGAATAGATACTTTGTTGCCAAACTCATATGCTTATGCTCCTTACCTTTGCTGATACAAACTACATCTGGTCTCGTGCAGAGAATATACTTTTGTTCTTTGACTTCCCTATTCTGAGAGAAGAACTCTGTAATATAAAGCTCAAACATCTCCTCATATCCTTTCCTTTCCCAAGATTTACGCTCTAGCTCTCTACCAATCTTCCTGCTATGGTCTTCAGTTGTCTATCTGCCTTAAGAGCTTTCTTACGATTCTTGGGATGATTACGAAAAACGTTGAACGGTAAATTCCTTTCAGCGTACGCGTATAACTCTGTCGTGAGGAAGACTCTTGTCATGAACTATCTTCAGAACGTTTTTGATTATCTTTATGCAACTTCGCATCGTAGGATAGTTATATTCTTCTCCTGTACAGTAGAATCAATGAAAGCAGTATCAAAATGATCTTCGATCATCATGGTCGGTATTAACGCGGATACTTTCTGCTAATATTAACTCCCATGCTTCCTCGCCTCATACGATTTCTGAAGTGAACTAACTCGGAAGCGTCACAGGGTTGTTTTGGCGTAAATTCAAGTCCACCACAGAAATATTGGTAGTAAAGCATTCTCACTCCGTTGAAAACCACCATTTCATCAGACACATTACGCAAATGTTTTAAAATTAAAAGACCACACATCAAGCGAATAGGATGAGCAGGGCGACCGTTAGTGCTGCAATACAAAGGAGAAAAGCATTTTCAAAACATTCCCAATTAATCTTATTACTAAGTTGGAAAAGGGGATGCTGATGATTCAACATGTCCTCTAGAGAAGAGAACATAGAGAGCTGTTTGGATGTACGTTTAAGCATAAATATCTGCAAGAATTATAGTGTAAAGGTACAAAAACTTGCAGATGGTTTGCAAATAATTTATAGCATAATATACTCATGAATCAGAGGAATATTAGGCTTTTAAAGGGTGGACTATATGCATTATCTGTAGAGACTAAACTCAAATCATTATTATAACTACACCAAGATATGAAATATAACTATTTGCAGAGTTTGGTGTTAAAGTTACCATTTCCTTTTAACCATTCTTTAAAAATCGAAATCATCACATTAGAACTTGTTTTTGCCATATTCTTTAATTTTTGAGGTCATGCAAAATATACTCATATTAATAATAAATAAAAATATTTTTATATAAACCAAGATTTTTATTATACTTTTAGGATTAATAGCATTTATACTATAACTTTGTTTTTGTTTTTAAGTTGCTGTCACTTTTTAACATTTCGATAAACAACAGATTATAAACTACTTGATGGTGTATATGCAGTGACTGTAGTGACAGCAACTTTGAAAAACTCATTCAGATAGCAACTAACATCTCAAGCTGGACTGACCAGACTGTACCACGTTGCTTACATGCAACCAAATACTCTGTGCCAGTGCGAAGAATGCTTGCTATGGAGATTCGGGATATTTGCAAGAACATTGACCGAAATGAGAAAAGACTTGTTAGGTTCAGCTGACTGCCATACCGCTGACGAAGTAGGCTAAAAATGGAAGCTGCAGTCATATAAGCACCCTTGGTCAAGTCTTTAGGAATAGAGAACTATCTAAAAGAGAGCTTCGCGGGGGTACGTTGTTGATATTGACGTTATTCTCCATAATATCCTGGGTATCAGCCTCATCAAACCAATATCGCCTACCGTTATCCAGTTCGGCAACAGCCTGTGCTATAGCTGTTCATAGTCTATGTGTTCGGGCAAACGAATAGGACCTGTTAGTGTAACTGCTATGAAACGACGGCAGCCACTGGGATCGCTAAAAACATCAGAGACGTTTGCCGTGGCAATGAAAGAGGTAATGCGTAGCAATGTAACTTGTTGCTGGCAATAAGGCTGACGGATTTTAATGTTTGCAAGCTGCATAACGATCTTTAAAAATCCGTCTTGCGTCTTTGCTGACAGCGTATTGAATTCATCAATATTAATCAGTAACGACTGTGTCATTGCAGCGCAATGTATTCTGCTTCTCGCTAATGATTAGATTTTATCGTTATATCCCCATTGCAACGCCTCTGGTAGAAGACGTGCTTACAGAAAGTAGACTTCCGATAGCCTTGTCGGGAGATGAGCAACGGTGCCACACTGTTACCATGTGAGATATTCAGCCCCAACCATTGTGCCACCATTGCAAGAAACCACGTGTGAAACCTATTCTGCCCACCGTGTGTTGTCATTAGGTACACAATCTGCCAGCATTTCAATATGATTCTTTCCGTTCCATCGTCCTCGCAATCCTTCGAGGAAAATATCCACAGGATTGAAAAGCTTTAACGAAAATCTGACTCCATATATCGTCGGATATCTTTCGTCCCACGCATCAATCCCATCAAGACGCGCCTTAATAGCAATAGTAGTTGCGCATTCGTTCATCTCACCGGCACAAAGGTTCTGTTACTCCCAGCCTTGCGAGCTTCTGCTAGCACGCTAAGGCGGATAAAATCTCATTTCATACTTCCGCTCAAGATAGTTGAGCAACCGACGAGTAATGTCGTTTTTAAGTCTTTCCGACTGTCTGTTTCGCTGATTTTCAGCTTTAATGTTTTTAAAGGTTCTTACTTTTTCATAAATGATTGTTTTAAGTTGATGAATAGATAAATTATTTGTGAGAAAGGATAAAGCGTAAATAAAGCAAAGCTGTTGCTATGTCTTTTCCTCGCCCAATCCGTTTGTCATTCCTCATATAAAAATGAAATTGCGCATAAAACGCACTGCCCCATATTTGTAGGCATATATATATATGTACACATGAATAAAAAGATTTAAGAAAAACAAATTCAAAGAAGGAAAGATGCCGTTGGTTTGTGAGGAAATCATACTAAGCGTATCATGCTCTTCCTTTATTTTACAGCTTGCAAAGATACAAAACAGAGATACCCCTTGTCAAGCTTTTTCACGAATTATTTTTATTTTTGCTGTCACTCCCATCACCCTCTTATTAACCC
>BNJV01002382.1_pt1 | contig 34308 bp, 55 predicted proteins | sample 8540591 | NCBI WGS metagenome assembly BNJV01 (sample SAMD00202457, study PRJDB9452) | human saliva metagenome | host: Homo sapiens | reverse complement strand
CCGTCGCAAAGACGATATCGGTCGCTGTAGCGCACCCCTAACTCTTGCTTCCACAAAATCGTTAAAATTTTTCCCTGTTCACTTCTGTATTGAGCATCTGGTTCATTGCTCAAGAGTTTTTGAAAGATACGCCCGTTTAACAATCGAATCTGTAGAGCTTGGTAGCCTCCTAACATCTTGTCCATTTTTGTCTCCTTTTTTGTTTCTATATCGAACTTTTTAATTATTGTAACACCCTGAATTACATCTGTCAACTATTTCGATATAGAAATAATAAAAAAACTTCCTACCAAAAAGTAGAAAGTCATCATTTTTATAAAATTAAACATGAATTACATCTGAAGCATTCCTCCTAAAAGAAACTACTATGGACTAGATAAGGACCATACTTAGAATTTTGACTAGAAACCAAACATAAAGGAATGATAAAAATTTTTATAAAGAAGAGTAAGCAAAAAGTAAAAAGAACTAAAACTAAGATTCCTTAATTCAAAAATAAAAGATAAAAAGAAAAATTAAAGCATTTAATAGAATATTAAATCCCTAGCAAAACTAGCTGATAAGATATTCGTCTTGATCTGAGGATTAAAAAGTTTGACAAGAAACAAGGCTAATAAAGAGATATTATAGATACAAATTGGCTTGTAATCATGACGATAGGGAACTAAAAAAACAAGAACAAAGAATGCTATAGTGGATTGAACTTAGAGTAGTACAATATAGATTCTAAAAACATTTTTAGCAGTCTTAGTGTGCTGTTCTAGATTCATTATACTATATTATAGATAATGCAAGATTCCATAGAATGGGCAAGCTAGAGCTCTTATGTGAAGAATTTGGGCATAAACTTTTACCACTTCCTCCCTACTCACCTGAGTACAATCCTATAGAGAAAACATGGGCTCATATTAAAAAGCATCTCAAAAAGGTATTGCTAAGTTGCAATACTTTTTCGAGGCTCTTTTGTCCTGTTCTTGTTTCAAACGACTATAATAACTGATGGTTTGTTTAAGGTTGGTAAGAGAAACTTCTGAAACCAAGCTTCAAAAAAGTCGCTCGTCATCGTCTCTTCGTAAGTCATTGGAGCGATTAACTCACCATTTGTTAGCCCTGCAACCAGTGAGATCCTCTGATATCTTCTTCCAGATATTTTACCTCTTATCAACTGACCTTTTTAATGCGCGACCATATTCTTGATAAAAATAAGTATCGAATCCTGTTTCATCAATATAAACAGGTGCTAAGTGCTTTAAACTATTAAAATTCTTAAGAAATAAAAGCTACTTTTTCTGGGTCTTGTTCATAGTAGGTGTGATTCTTTTTTTTCGAGTGTACCCCATAGCTTTGAGAGCATAGTGGATAGTAGTTGGATGACAGTCAAATTCAGAAGCTATCTCAGTCAAATAAGCGTCTGGATTGTCAGTGAGATAGTTTTTGAGTCTATCTCTATCAACCTTTTCTTGGTTTTGTTCCTTTTACTTGATGGTTTAGCTCTCCTGTTTTCTCTTTTAGCTTTAACCAGCCATAAATGGTATTACGTGAGATTTGGAAAATGTGTGATGCTTCTGTTATACTACCTGTTCGCTCACAATAAGCGAGAACTTTTTTACGAAAATCTAATGAATATGCCATAAGAAGATTATACCACATTATGTACTGTTTTAGGTTCAATTGACTATAGTTTTTATGCATTTTTATAATGGATACAAATCCATAATGAAATTAAACGATAAATTTCTACAATAATTGTTTTAAGGTAAAAATTTCAGTGAAGATTCATTCTAAATTATCACGTTTTTAGTAATTTTTCAAAAATAATTTGAAACACATCTTTCTCAATGAAACTCTTCAATAATCTTATATTCCCAAAAGAACCCACATGTTTCCTATACGTTTCTTTTTAAACCATAATTTTTCTATAAATTCCTTATCTTCTTCTGATAATTGGGCGGTCACATCATTAAAAATATTATCAACTACTCTAAGCAGTTCAGTTTCGGTTAAATTTTTGAAATTCTATCTTTAAATCAATCCTAGAAAAGATAGGAAGGCCAAGTTTTTCAGCAATTTCTTGATCATTACTAAAATTTGTTGTCAAAATAAATATACAATTAGAAACATCTACCAAATAATTTATATCTTCCAACTCTCCCTCATCAAACATTTGATAAAAACATTGAATAAAGCGCTATTTACCTTATCAAATTCATCAATTAATACAACATTGGTTTCTCTGGATAATAAATCTTTAGCTAATGAACTTTTAGCATGAGTATCGCCAAATATATATTTGTACGCTTCCTCGGTTTGCATCATCGAAAACTGTATTCGAGTCAATTTCCCGTTAAAAATATTCGCTCATCGTTTTAGCTAATTCAGTTTTTACCAATTCCTGAATTTCCGTAAAATAACATGACAAGAGGAGACTTATTTGTTAGGGTACTTTTCTTTAGTAGACCAATTGAAATATCTTTTTTAGCTTGCTGTTGGCCTACAACATTAGAAGAAATCATATGATTATAGAAATCAATAATTTCCTCATTATCTATTCCCCGATAGTTTGAATAGCATTCTTCTATAATGTTATCAAACTGAACTCTCAAGGAAATCTCTACTCTCTTGGGAGGATTTTGTATATAAAGATGTTGAATATCATGTCCTAGAAGTACAATATTATTAAAATTTGATATCACGTGATCCGTTACAGAGGCATAATCATCAGCAAAAATAACAACATTTTCAATCTGTTTTTCGCCAAATCCATCTGGAGCATATTGTGAGGCATTTATATCATTGGCTCTCACAGTAATATTATATTGTCGAATAAGCTCCATAAATGGAGTGAAGTCTTCAACGGCTCTCTTTTAATAATTTATTAAAAATCTCTTAGAACCTTTAAAAAGTATAATACTATCCATTTAGTTCACTCCTGCAAGTATTACATCATAAACTGGATATTTCTGTTCTGGGCAAATCCTATCATTTTCTAAAATTCCGGTAAAAGATAGATTTTTCTGTTGTAAATTAAACTGTGTCTCAAAATTTAAGTCACTAATAGTCGTTGCACCGACTTTTATTGAATAAAGTTTAAGAGTCATTTTTGTTAAATCATGAATTCGATAATTATTTTTAAAAGAATTGATATTAAAACGGAAAATTCTCTCAATTTCGTGTGCTTTTTATTATATCCTATAAGTTCAAAATAACCTTTAATCTCTCTAATCCCAGAATTAAGTTTAGAAAATGACATTGATACATTTTCCATCCCATCTATACTCTGGGAACCTTCCATCATTTCTGAAATTGGTGCAATCATAGCAAAATAAGACATCGAATCCTCACTTATTTCTAAAGTATAATTTTCTGTAATATCAACAAGAAAATTCTTCTTGCGTAACTCTACAGTATCTAAAAAATCATACAATAGAGAATTTTCAAGTATTGTCTTTGCTATTTTATTTCCTTGAATTCCACCTGAACTAGTAGCAGAAAGAGTAACTGAACCACTTAGTCCTGTCATTTTTTTCAAAAAAATTGTTTTTTTAAAAGCACTATTTTTTTACCAATTGTTCCTTCAGCATCAACTTCCACACCCGTTTCACCTTGTAATGTTGTCATAAGTTCAGTTGTTTTCGTTAATTTTCCCTTGGATTCAATCTGTAAAAAATCCATTGCTGATGATTCATCGAAATAAATTACTTTTTTTAATGTACTCATAAATTAACCCTTCGTCACTTATCAATTTTCCCCCAGCTCTCTCAACCGTTCCTGTCCCAACTTCAACATCTCTTTTTCCACCTTGTTCCATTTTTCCGAAGAGGCATTCTTGTAAAACTTCTGCTGCTGAGGTTTGATCTACTTCGAATCATAAACACACGATTGATCTCTTTGATAAATTTGAATTTGATCTAAAAAGTCTGATCCTTTTCTAACTCTCGTAAAGTTATCAACCAAATGTTCTACAATTCCATCATGGTGTTCTTTTGGGAGTCGCTCTAGCTTGACTAGGGATCTATAGCATGGAGCTCTTCATAACGTATCAAGGTGCTGAGATAGGACAATTCAGGCTTGGTCGCAATCAGTGCAAGCGAGACTTGATAACCCTCTAGTTATCAATAATTGTGCCGTTTTTCTAGGAACTTCTGTTGTTCTCAAGGTGCCCTCAATTAACAAATGATAACCTTGTTTACTCAATTCATCTACGAGATACTCAACCATTTGGCCTGCAAATACTTTTGGTATAATCCACACTATCTTTTCCATACTTTTCCTGTAAGCCAAGATAGTTCGGATGAAAAAGAGCGATAACTATCCCCATCAATAATAATGATATTGCCTTGAAATTCTCTTTGTTTCACACGATGAATCGTTGTCTTCCCAGCACCACTCTGTCCACCGAGCAAAAATAGCTTTTAGGCTGAGATGAGGTTGTTTTTACATGAGTTAAAGAACGAACGAGTCGCTTTGGATGCTCGTTTAAAATCATCTTGACTAAATTCTTCTAGTTTCATTAAGCTACCACCAGATGAGTAGCTTGTTCTAGCATACGTTCAATGCCATCCAAATAGCCATAATATCGCTCTACATCCTCAAAAGTTGCAACAAGATAAATCTTCGTGTTAATCAAATCAGAAAGATCATCGCTCATTAGAACCCAAGGATTATTAGCATCATCAAATGCAATTTCTAGTTCATCTTGTAAACGATAAAGTTGCGCTAAGATATTCGCCCCTCGTTCTTTAATCACTTCAATTTTCAGAGTTAACTGATAATCTTCTACTGGTGTGAGCATTTTTTCTTCCCCTACGATATCGATATAAGAAACATTAAATTTCCTGCAGATACGATCTATTAATTCTGTTGAAACTGAACTTGTCCCATTTTCATAACGACTCAGACTATTTCTAGAGATACCAACAATCTTTGCAAACTCAGGTTGCGTTAAATTCTGTGTTTTACGTAACGTTTTTATATTTTCTCCAATCATGTAACTCCTCCTTTTATTTATTTCTATTATAGCACAAAAAGATAAATGCACCATTTTTGGTGCATTGTTGCTCGATAGATATAGTGGATTGAAATAAGATGCGAACAGAGAGTTAGGAAAAGTCAAACTAATTTCTAGAAATATTTTTAGCAGTTGTGGTGTACTGTTCTAGATTCAATCTACTATAGAATACCACATATTTAGTTATTGAAGAAAAAGTACTATGAGACTGTTCAAAAAAAGTCTTTAAGAATATAAAAAAAGTAAGAAAAACTGCAATTGAAGATATATTGTGATAGGAATCTATGATATACTTATTTCTACTTTCTTGAGACAACTGCAAAATCCATGAGACGCTTGAGTTCACATACGATTCGAGCTTACAAAAATGATCTTTTGTAATTTTTAAACATATATAATCGCCTTCTAAAGTTAAAATGGGCAATAGGTTTTGTAGCCATATCAACCACTAACTTAAAATTTCTAGCACTTCATCCAGTATGAGCATCTGAGTAGCCAGCGATCATCCCTTGACCAAGTATTATCTTTTGAATCATCACCAGCGCTCGTAGGTTTAGTTCCCCTAGATTACTATCCTTGATTCCAAATCCTAAAAATCCCACACCGCCTGTAATCTGGGTAATGAGGTCTAAATGTTCTTTTATGCCAACCTTGTCAATATTGACTAAATCCCTTTTTCCTCCCAGTACAAGAAGAGGAACAAAAACAAAGCATTGATTGTAATCCAAGTTCCCATACTCCTTAACCGCTTCCTCATAGAAAAATCTTCTAAAAAAACTATCATCATCTAAAAATTTGATAAAAATGATCCATCTGTTGTGTCATCACATCAAAATCATTGTTCGCATAATAAATTATATCAATAAAGCCGTTCTGAGTGTGAGATAATTATATCCCCAAAACAAAGTAACAAATAATGGAACTCCATTTGTTCCTCTGAAATATGTAGCTTCTACAAATTCTATATATTCTTCTGGATTGATAATTTTTAGATAATCATCAAGTAAAAAATCCCAGTCCATATTGTTACCACAATTCCACTAATTCATCTGGAACTTTTTGAGGCATACTTTTTTCAATGACTTCTTCTGGCATCGCTGCAAATTTGGTAAATTGTAAGTTCATTTTTCTCCTAGTATTGTAATTTAACATTTAAGTAAATTTTATTTAAGTCTTCAAAAGGTGTGGTTCTAACGATTTCATCCACAACATTATCTTTAATAGTAATTGCTGTAAAATTTTTAGACTATAGCGAAATTATCGTAGAATCTATTCCAAACTCTAGAAAAATTTTATTTTTAACCGAAGTAAAAATAAATCTTTACAAAAATCAATCTCCTCTTGAGTTAAATCTCTGTTTTTCTGTGTCTAAACTAGAGTACACCTCTCACAGTATTAACAGACTTTGCTTGCTCTAACATTTGTAAACGTATTTCAGGATTATCAATGTATTTAATAATAATATTACATAATTTTTTTCTTTTAACATCATCATAATTCATATTAGTCACCTATAAGATCCACTTTTTAAAAATTCAATTACCGAATCAGTTTTCAATTGTGGATAGCCTCTTTTCCCATATTCAGGATAATAAGATGTGATTGGCTCCAAAAACTTTTCCTGTATCTCCAGCTTCCTTAGGAACATACACATTATCTGAAGTATATCGAACTCTCCACGAAGCTTCGCATTACTCCAAGCAGGAGATATTTGATAAGCATCTTTCATCTTACTAGCTAAATCAAATTTAGATAAACCGATGTAACTTCTAGGGACTTCCATAGTCCTCATTGTCTGTTCAGAATACTTAGAATCCATATAACGATAGGCCGTTGATGACAAAATTCTGCCATCAGGCGATACATAAAAATCCGATTTAGATGTAACTTTAGGCGCTGGTAAAACTAACACAGGATCTGGTGCCGGCAAGGTAAGTGGCTTACTAGTCTACCCAGGCAATGCTAGTTGTTGAACAGGAATCATATCCTTGCGTGGTCTCGTGACTAGTAAATCTCCTGCCGTCGGCTTCGTCATAAAGCACATCAACCGTAGGAACTCAAACTATTTGACCACTTAGGCCTTCAGTCACTGCCTTAATAAACTGCCGTCCTGACTATCATAATATCTTTCTCATACATAGTCAAGTTCAGACACCAAAAAGACATCCAAGAGAAAAATCCTCGAATATCCGTAAACGTTGACAGCATCTTATTGATTAAGGTTTTGAGGCAATTAACTTTGTCAGTTCACAGTTACATTTATAAGCAACTAATTGTGGCAAGCACAACATATAAAACTTTAAAAAATTCAGGGTGGTTATCACTTTTTGTTTTTGTAGCTTATGTAGTTGAGAAATACGAACTACTGCATCACAAAGATGATATAGTTTGATAACAAATCTACAGTATATTCGTGTCAGTGCAATTTTTTTCTATCGTCGTTTTTCTATCCTGAAGACATTTAAACAGCCCTAGATTTTTATTTCTAATAAATTGAAAATAACAAAATAAATATAAAGTTATTTACAAAAATTTGAAAATAATTTCTATTTGTATTATACTATATTTGAGGTATCTATTATGAACTATATTAAAAGACCACATTATTTAGACTTTTTAAGAAGACATCGTGACCGACAAATCATCAAAGTTGTGAGTGGAGTGAGACGAGCTGGTAAATCTGTTCTCTTTCAACTCTATAAAGAGGAATTACTAGCAACTGGGGTAGACGAGGAGCAGATTATATCCATCAATTTCGAAGATTTGAGTTACTATGAACTGCGACATTTTCAAACATTATTTACTTATATAAAAGAGCGGTTAGTTGAAGAGAAAACATACTATATCTTTTTAGATGAAATTCAACATGTTGAAAAATTTGAACTGGTAGCAGATAGCCTATTCATCCTACCAAATGTCGACCTCTATTTGACTGGATCCAACGCCTACTTTATGAGTAGCCAATTAGCTACAAATTTGACTGGTCGGTATGTTGAGATAGAGGTTCTTCCTTTGTCATTTGAAGAATATCTATCAGGTCAATCTCTCACAGAGAATCTGAATACAACAGAAATTTTTAACAATTATCTCTTTAGTGCTTTCCCTTACTTATTACAAACAGCATTTTACGCTGAAAAAATTGACTATCTCAGAGGAATCTATAACTCAATACTGTTAAATGATATTGTCACTAGATTAGGCAATCCAAATCCTACTATTATTGAGCGCATTGTCCGAACCCTTCTCAGTAGTACAGGTAGCTTAATATCAACAAATAAGATTCGCAATACCCTAGTCAGCCAAAATGTTTCAATCTCCCATAATACTTTAGAAAATTATTTGACGACTTTGACAGACAGTTTACTTTTTTATTCCGTTCCACGTTTTGATGTAAAAGGTCGAGCATTATTGCAACGCTTAGAAAAATATTATCCCGTTGATTTAGGTTTACGACACCTCTTATTACCAGACCACAAAGAAGACATTGGCCATATCTTAGAAAATATTGTATATCTGGAATTAAGACGTAGATATTCACAAGTATATGTTGGTAATTTAGATAAATATGAGGTTGATTTTTGTTGTTGTAACTGATCTTGGCCACTACGCTTATTATCAGGTCAGTGAAACAACACTTGCTCCAGAAACACTAGAAAGAGAACTTAGACCACTAGAAGCTATTAAAGATCAATTCCCAAAATATCTATTAACAATGGATACGATTCAGCCAACAGCCAATTACAATGGTATTGAGAAGAAAAATATCATAGATTGGTTACTAGAAAAGTAGATAAATATAAATCATACAGCTAACTACATCTGCAACAGTCTGTTATCAATTATTCTACCCAACCCCTATACATAGATATATAAGGGATTTAAAACACTGACACTGAAAGATAACATGGAATCTATAACTTCGGAAGCACTATATTACTCATAATGATGAACCTCCATGAAATTTTAATAACGATCTAATAAAGCTATAAATCAAACGGAACTATAATGAAAAAGAGACTGAGCAATCAGGCTTTTTAGAATCTGAAAAACGCATAGTACCCAGTGTTGATACTTGATACTATGCGTTTTATCATGGAAATATTTCCTTCATTTTCTTTGAAATAGGTTTTGCTAGCTTATTTTCTCTATTTCTAATGACCTATACTCGAAAATCTCTTTCAAACCACGTCAGTCGCCTTACCGTACTCAAGTATAGCTTGCGGCTAGCTTCCTAGTTTGCTTTTTGATTTTCATTGAGTAATACTCAGCTCCTCACCTCTTGGAAAGAACAACAAAAATATGAACTGGCAAAGTTTGTCATCATCGTAATCCAGAACAATTTTGTTTTTACATATATCGACACAAAAGGAAACATCAATAAGCCTTACATGCTGATTATCTAAACAACAAAGATGAAAAAGCTATTAGAAAGCGACATCAAAGAGCTGACACATGCTACGCTCATAAACTACGTCATACAGGAGCAACGCTCGCTAAACAAGCAGGAATGAGCTTAGAAGCTATCTCTGAGGCTCTAACACACAGTGACACAGGAACAACTCAGAATTTATGTCAAATACTTCTAATGTAGTTCCTATGGCAGTAGGGAATTTGCTTTAAAGTCTCTAAAACAATACGTAAAATAAGGTGAACTTTTGAGTAAACTTTTTAAAAAACACGAAAAAGCACCCATAAGGTAAACTTTTGAATGTCTGTAAACGTTGATAGTATCGTGTTGATTAACGTTTTGAGGCAACTGACGTTGTCAGATTGCAGCCACATTTGTAAGCGACTAAAGTCGCGACAACTGTGTCAATTGCACCAATTTAGTAAAAAAATCTAAAAAAGAACACCTTGAAAGGTGCTCTTTGTAAGTATCGTAATTCTCTCGAATTAACGTTTACTAAATTGTGAAGCTTTACGAGCTTTTTTCAATCCTGGTTTCTTACGTTCAACTTTACGTGAGTCACGTGTAAGAAGTCCTGCGCGTTTCAATGAATCGCGGAAGTCTGGGTCTACTTGAAGAAGGGCACGAGCGATACCGTGACGGATAGCTCCTGCTTGACCAGCGTATCCACCACCTACAACGTTAACGAAAACGTCGTATGAACCTGCAGTTGAAGTAACTGCGAATGGTTGGTTGATTACAAGACGAAGGTCAGCGTGTGGGATGTACTCTTCAACATCTTTTTTGTTAACAGTGATTTTACCAGTTCCTGGAACAAGGCGAACGCGTGCAACAGCGTTTTTACGACGTCCAGTACCTGCATATTGTGCTTGTGACATACTTTATTGTTCCTTTCCTTAGATAAGTCCTGAAATATCAAGAACTTCTGGTTGTTGTGCAGCGTGAGTGTGCTCAGCTCCAACGAATACTTTCAATTTCATACCTTGAGCGCGGCCAAGAGTATTGTGTGGAAGCATACCTTTAACTGATTTCTCGATCAAACGAACTGCATTTTTAGAACGAAGTTCACCAGCAGAGATTGATTTCAATCCACCTGGGTGGTTTGAGTGAGTGTAGTAGATCTTATCAGTTGCTTTTTTACCAGTCAATTTAACTTTTTCAGCATTGATAACGATTACGAAGTCACCTGTATCAGTGTGTGGTGTGAATGTTGGTTTGTTTTTTCCGCGAAGTACGCTAGCAACAACTGCTGAAAGGCGTCCAAGAGGTACATCAGTTGCGTCAACAACGTACCATTTGCGTTCTACTTGGCCTGGTTTAGCCATGAATGTAGTTTTTGTTCATGATTTCTCCTATATGAATGTCGTTTTTTTGTTTACAGGGCGGATGTTCCGGTCCGCAAGTTATTTGAAAAGGTTCCGGGGCCTTACAAATGGGGTAAACAATACCGCCTACTATTGTATCAAAAATTCTCAGATAAAAGTCAAGCGGTTGGGAAAAATATTTTTTTATTTCTGCCAGATTCTCAGTCTTCTTTCTCCCTTCTCCTGAAGCATGGTCTGAAAAAGCTTTAGAGACTAAGTAAAATAGCGCAAGTCAAGAATAGCGTAACCACTAGATAATTGATCAAACGACCGTGGTCTCCAACCAATGGTGGTTTTTGTCAAAAAGCCATAATCTCCACCCGTCATTAGATTAACCACAAAGATCAGCGCATTAAGCGAAGATGTGATGATTAGGATTCGTTTGAAATCCAATAAACTAGCATCATAGTCCTTTCAAAAGATAAATCAAGGAATTTCAAAAGAGGGCTAAAGTGTCCGAAAAATAAAGGACAGGATAGCGATGTGGGGGAAGGGATAGGGATCTGGCACTGGATAAACAAAAGGCTGCCAAAGTCCCAAAGGTTCCCAAGCACAGCAAAAGTACTGTTTGACTCTAGAGACACCCGGGAGTCAAAAGCACTACAAACATTGCTAAACGGCAATGATAAAAAGGGCAGACTTTCTGTCAGAGGCATCTGATTTGACCAAATACCAACCGTAGAGCAGGATTAACTGCATCGCCTGTAAAATCTGGAAAAAAATCGTTGACAAACCTTTTTATCACCATAACGATAGGCAAGAAATACAGTCAATGCCAATAAAGTAAATAGACTTCCATACCAAAGAAGATCAAATCTGGGGTGGCTCCGTCGGCTGCGTGCTAAATAAAGCATCCCAAACATTCATGTAACTTTTCCTCATTTTTCATATAAGCCAGTCTCTTACTGATCTCTATAGAGCCTAGCTTACATTTATTTCTTATAATTTTTGTGTAAAAAGAAACTGTCGATCTTAATATAAAAGCAAAGCTTCTAATCGACATATTGTTCCCGCTCACCCTGATAGACCTGCCATAGAATATCCATTTGTTCCTTTGGTTATTCGTTTTTTTCAGATAGGGAGGGAGATGCTGAAATGTCAAAAAAATCCTAGTTCTGCAATTTCTTGATTTTTCTTGAAATTGTCCATCTAATAACTGACAGTCAAAGACGAACTTTGCATACTGCTTGTTCTGAAGTTGAAAGCGGTTGGTATCAAAAACTGCCAATAAAGAGCCTACTTCTGCTGAAAATCCTGTTTCTTCCTGAACTTCTTTTCGGATATTTTCCTTGGGAGAATATCCTACCTCACCAAAGCCACCAGGTAATGCCCAAGTATCCTCTCCTTGTCCTCTAACCAAACAAATCTTCTGGTCTTGAACAATCCAAGCTCGCACATCCATCAAGGGAGTTGCATAGCTACCTGTTGGTTTTAAAATTGCAGTCAATTCCTCTTGATTGAGCTCTGTTTGATCCTGCAAGACACTCCATAAAATCTGACGTAAATCCTCATAACGTTCACGGTCAAAAGGATCCTTTGTATAGGTCAACCCAGTATCAGTGATAGCTAACATTCTCTGAATAGCTTTGGCGAAATCAGTTGTGCTCATTTTTCTAGACTTTCTACTAGCTTAGCTAGATTCATAGAGTTCGAACCTTTAAGCAGAATTTGGTCATGTGCGCCAAGACTTTCCTTGACCTGCTTAACCATGGCTTCAAACTGGTCTTCCTCAGCTGTTTTCTTGAAATAGTAAACATGACCGATTGGGAACATTTGACTGGCTAGTTGAGCCAATTCCGCAATGTCTTCACCGTAGAAAATAACGGTATCAAGTACATCAGGTGACAGGCTCAAAATCATTTGATTATGGAGTTGAACAGACTGATCTCCAAGTTCTTTCATATCCGCCAGAACTGCGATTTTTCTTTGCCACCTTCATTTAGCTGGGATAGCTGAGAAAGTTTCTAAAATCAGCTTCATAGCTGTTGGGATTGGCATTGTAGACATCTGATAAGATATCTGCTCCGTTGGCAGCCTTTTTCCACTCGGTACGATTGCGGGTCAATTCTAGATTTTGGAAGGCTTGACCGATTTGCTTCTCAGTCACTCCTTCTTGAAGAGCTACATAAGATGCAATCATAGCATTGGTCGCATTGTACTTACCAGTTACTGGCAAGTCAAGAGCCTGCTCAAGAAATTAGCCTTGAAGGTTAAGCTATCCTTACGCTCAATCAAAGTCTGTAATTTTCGAGTTCTGCACCTGGGACCAAAAACGAACTACTTTTTTTGGTCAGCTAGGGTAGATAATCCTCTACAATGGGATCAGCTGGTGCCAAGAGCAAGGCACCCTTTCTCCATCCCATCAGCGATTTGCAATTTCCCTTTGGCAATCTCTGAACGGTCCTTGAAGAAGGCCAAATGAGCTTCTCCCGACCAAGGTCACAATAGCTGTCTTTTGGATGAGCTAGTTCAGATAAGAGATGGATATCTCCCTAGGTGATCCTGTCCCCATTTCCAAGACCAACTTTCTCAGTATCATCTGGCATATGAAGAACCGTATAGGGAAGGCCAATCTCGTTATTGTAATTTCCTTTGCGTTTTTGTAGGTTTTGTAGCTTGTAGAAAGCAAATGAGCCAACATATCCTTGGTCGTAGTCTTCCCATTTGAACCTGTAACAGCAAAAGACATCGACTCCTGTCTTTTTGAAGGTAATAGGCTGCAAGAGCTTTGAAAAGGCTGTCAAGACATCATCTACTAAAATGTAAGGATGACCTTCTACTTCCTTTCTCTGACAGGGTTACAGCAGCGCCATTTTCAAAAAGCTGTCTCGATAAAGTCATGACCATCACGCGCCCCTTTGAGTGGCACAAATAGATCTCCCAGGTCCAATCAAACGACTATCAAACTCAGCCTTGACTAGCGGGCTATCCGCATAGCTTGTCACATCATTTTTTTGCATCGACGGCACGCGCAACTTCGTGAATCGTAAGTTTCATGTTTACTCCTTTAAAAAGGGGCAAGGAGTCCTTCCCCGCCCTTATGTCTGTCTTTACAATAGGTGCGCTTCACGCTTGTCAAAACTTTCCTTTAGCAAGATCAACCAAACGCTCGATTAGTTCTGGATAGCTAATTCCCCATATTGTCCCAAAGCAAGGGATACATAGACCATTGGGTAAATCCTGGCATAGTGTTAAGCTCGTTTAGGAAAACTTCTCCCTTATCTGTGTAGAAGAAGTCACAACGTGATAGACCAAGTCCACCAATAGCACGGAAGGCAGCTTCTGCATTTTTACGCATGACTGCTACTACATCATCACTAATCTTAGCTGGGATATCCATCGTAATCTTGTTATCGATGTATTTTGCTTCATAGTCATAGAAGGCTACATCTTTGACAACTTCACCAGGAAGCGTGCTCTTGACATCGTAGTTTCCTAAGAGACCAACTTCGATTTCACGTGCATTAACTCCTTGTTCTACCAAGACACGGCTATCATACTTGAAGGCAAGTTCTAGAGCTTGATGGAGTTCCTCTTTATTTTCAGACTTAGAAATACCAACACTAGAACCCATATTGGATGGTTTGGTAAAGACTGGGTAGGTTAATTTTTCTTCAACTTTCTGCAATCTTAGAAGCCAAGTCATCCCTTCAACAATCGCTACGTAAGGGACTTGGGCAATCCCAGCAGATTCCAAAGACACGTTTAGTCGTGATTTTGTCCATAGCAAGGCTTGAAGACAAGATGTTGCAACCGACATAAGGCATTTTTCAAGACTTCTAAGAAACCTTGAACGGAACCGTCTTCTCCCATAGGGTCCATGAAGAACTGGAAAAGACAACTGCGCCTTCTTCGTAGATGGCACTTGGAGCAATTTTTCTTGTCCCAATCAATCGTTTCATTGGTCATGAGACGTTCATCTTGTCCAGGAGTTTGGGTAAATTCTTGGGTTTTTGATGAAATCACCGGACTGGCTGATAAAGAAAGGTTTTGACTGCAAAACGATCATAGTTAACCGCACGCATGACACTCTCAGCTGACAATACAGACACTTCACGTTCTGCACTGCGTCCACCATATAATAGAATAATTGTTTGTTTCATATGATTGTCCTATTTCTACTAGAATACTCGCTCTTTAGTATATCACATTTGTCTCTTTTTTTAAACTTGAATAGCAAAAAAGGGACTGGATTAAAAATAAATCCAGTCTCTTAATTTCTTAAAATCTTATCTACTAGCTAATTGCCTGTTCTATATCCTTACAGACTAGAGTTCTGTACGATTTTCAATAGCTCTTAGGAGCGTTACTTCATCTGCATATTCGATATCAGCTCCGACTGCTAGACCTCGTGCTAGACGAGTAACCTTAATTCCTGCGGGTTTGAGAAGTCGAGAGATATACATGGAGGTCGCCTCACCATCAGCTGTTGCATTGGTGGCTACGATGACCTCTGAAACTTCGCTATCCATGAGGCGTGTCATGAGACTTTTGAGATTGATATCATCGGGACTAATCCCATTCATAGGGGAAATCAAGCCGTGTAAAACATGGTAAAGTCCGTGGTATTCTTGGATATTTTTCCATGGCAGCGACATCGCGACTATCCTCCAGAACCAGAATCGTAGATTGGTCACGACTGGGATCGGTACAGATAGAACAAGGGATCCTCATCTGTTAATCGTCCACAAATAGAGCAATAGGTCAATTCTCGCTTGGCTGCAAGAAGATTTTTTGCAAATTCATTGACGTCGTCATCCGACATCCCAATGGTATAAAAGGCCAGTCGGGTAGCTGTCTTAATCCCGATACCTGGAAGTTTAGAATAACTGTCAATCAACTTAGCAATAGGTGTTGGGATAAAAGCATGGCTTCCTTTCTAGTTCATTGGATGGTGTTGGTTGTAGAGATTGATAATATCTCGGGCAATGGATGGTCCGATAGTATTGCTTAGATTGGTGTTATGTGGAAAAACAACCGCAACTGCAATCTGAGGGTTATCTGATGGAGCATAGGCAACCGCATTGGTATTGGTTGCCTTTTTGACCATCAGCTACATAACTTTCCGCTGTACCAGTCTTACCACTGATAGAGACAGTGCGCCCTTCTGAAAAAGGCGCCCTGTCGTAAGAGCACTAGTTCCGTGCGACACTTGGTAAAAATCCCTTGTTGCAGAGATGGACATATCTGATTCAGAAATATTGATCTTTATTCATTTCTGTGCTATCAGTTTGCTTAATGAGTTCTCCCAGACCACCTTGCTCATTGTTGTCATAGACTCCCTTCGACAATACGTGGGAGCTAAGCGGACACCATTATTAGCAATGGTTGCCACATACTGAGCTAACTGCATCGGTGTATAGTTATCAAACTGCCCAAATGCATTATATAGATAATTAGCTAAATCAAATTCTTTTAGGGGATAAATCCTGTTGACTCATCTGGCAAGTCAATCCCTGTAGCAGCACCTAAACCATACTCACTAAAAAGTCGCGCGTAGTTTTCCCATGGCAGACTCAAGTTGATTGGTTTTTGACTGTCATCTCTGGTTGATAGGTCTGACCCATCATTCCTAGGGCAGTTTGAACCATGTAGGCATTAGATGAATATTCTAGAGCCTCAACGGCTGTAACCGGAAAGGAACCGTAATAAAGGGGTATACCAGGAATTGATAGGGTGCAGAACCTTGGAAAGACGATTGGTTGGTCTGTCAAGGTTTGGTTTGCCCTGACAAGACCCCATTTTCCCAACCAGAACTGATGGTTGCTGCCTTAACGACAGACCCTGGTACAAAAACATTGGTCACTGTTCCTAGTGAGTCTGGTGTCAATTCACCAGTCTCCAGATTATGCTTCATCCCTGACATTGCCAATACAGCACCTGTCTTAGGATTAAGGGCTACTGCATAAACGCCTTCTGAGTATTTAGCACCACCATTTTGCAAGTTCAGAATTGAAAATAACTCTTTCAAGAGGCTATCAACACTATCTTGGAAGGTCAAATCAATGGTTAATTTGATGTTTTTTTACCCTTGCTACCTTCTTCGATATTCTCTACGCTCTCCATGTCTCCGTGCTTGTCCAAATGGATTTCCTTGATCGGTCCGTTTTCCCTTGCAAGACTTCTTCGTATTGTTTTTCAAGATAAGAAGTCCAACACGGTCATTGAGCGAGTAACCTTTTTTTCAAATACGCATCCACTTCTTCTGCTGGAAGACCCGGATTTTTCACTAGAAACAGTTCCGACAATAGATGAAAGAGACGTTTCTAAAGACCTTTCGATCCCATGAGGTAGAGATAGAAATACCTGGCAATTCCTTTGAAGCAGACGCAATCACAGCTACCTGTGTATCACTCAAATGGATCGGTTTGAATATTCCCTGTCGCAAAAATTTTCCAACTGAATTGAGCTGGCTAAAGAGGTAGATAATCTTCTTTTCATCCTCTGAATAGTTCAGCTGATCGGAAGTGATACTCTCAGCAGCATTGTTATAGAGTTCAGATTCAGAAAGTTGATTGCCATCTGAATCATACCGTTTATCTTTTGGAAGAGCTTCGACTGTTTTCTTATAAACTTCGGCATCAGCCAAAGTAGTAGTCAGCCATTTGACGGTCCGTCAACTCTGGAGAAGTAACTGTGACATAAGTCAACAATTTTTTTAGAAATATCCTTTTCAAATCAGCTGCAGTCATCTTGTTACTTCGTGTGAATGAAACAACTTGTTTAACGGTGTTTTTGGACTAAAGGTTTTTCCTGTTGCATCATAGATTTCTCCACGAGCAGAACCCATGGTTACTCGAGTTTGGCTAGCAGAAGCTAGTTTATTTTCATAAAAAAATCCTTATGAAGAACTTGCATATAAAGCAAACGACCAATAATTGTTAAAAAAGCAAAATGACGATTGCAAATAACAAATTAAGCCGTATCGGTATCGAGTGGCTATTGAATTTTCTCATACACATCAATCTCATTTCTAATCAAAAATCACACTCTTTCATTGTACCATAATTTAGGTAGAAAATTATGGAAAAAGAAAAAGACTTTTTCCTTTTTGGTCCCAAAAATTATTTTCTATGATATAATGGAAGTAAGCGCTATTTTTATTTGTTAGATTTATCAAAGTAATTTTTGGCAAATAGCTATAAAAGGAGTTCCCATGAATAAGCAAGATATCTCTACGATTATTGACCTTCACTTTGAAGAAATGACCGATTTAGAGCAAGAAATTGCCCGCTATTTTTCTGCAGGCAGATACCATAAATGATGACTTATCCTCTCAACAAGTTACTCAAAAAACTTCATATTTCCCAGGCAGCGCTCACTCGTTTTGCCAAGAAATGTGGTTTTAAGGGCTATCGAGAGTTTCATCTTTCAAATATCAACAACAAAAAAAGACACTCTTTCTACTCCTCAACAGGATATGAATCCCTTTGACTCAAAGAGTTCTCAGAAGTTATGCAAACCTGCGAGAAATTTCTCAAGGATTGATTGACGATGAGCAATTGGAACGTGTGGCTCAGATGATTGACCAATCAGAACGAGTGTATTTTTTTCGGAACTGGGTAGTTCTGGTCTAGTCGCACGTGAGATGAAGCTTCGTTTTCATGAGATTGGGTGTCGTCTGTGAAGCCTTAACAGATCCAGATGGTTTTCGCCTGGACGACTAGTATCATTGATGAAAAATGTTTGGTCTTTGGTTTTTCCCTCTCAGGAACAACACCGTCTATCATCGACAGTTTATTAGATGCCCAGGACATGGGAGCTAAGACGGTTCTATTTACAAGTGCACCGAATAAGGATACTCAAGCATTTACAGAAACAGTATTGGTCAGCAAAGTCAAAGCCAAGCCTCTTATATCCAACGAATCTCTGCTCAGATTCCAATGCTGATTATCATTGATCTACTCTATGCTTATTTCCTAGAAATTGATCGTGAAAGTAAAGAAAAAATCTTTTAATAGCTATTGGGAAAATAATAGACTGAATGGTTATCGTAGAAACACAAGAAATAGAAAGTCCTGAAATTGAAAACAATTCAGGGTTTTTCTGTTAGCATACCTTTGTCAACAAAAGAGGGTCCACGATGGGACTCCTTTTTTAATGTTTTTAAAAACACTTTCTTTGATTTAGTCTCTGCTAATCCTTCATATCTTTTTGAAGAAGAATAGCATCATTCCTGAAACTAGAGTGAGGGCAGGCAAGAGGCTGAACTGACTTCTTCTCCTGTTGCTGGTAACTGTTTGCTAGCAGAATCTGCTACAGTTCCCTTCGCCTCTAGCTTGTCTTCTCCCATTGGTTGTGGTGCAGGAGTTTCTACATTTGTTGGTACATCTGATTGAGGAGCATCTTTGTACACTACTGCATAGATACCCAGATGTGGAGCTACAAATTCAAGGGATGAACCTTTTTGTTCAAACTTCACTTCCTGCAATTCTTGATTTGCATTCATGGCATGAGACATTGGCTACATCTGACGCCACAGCGACTTGAACAAAAGGTTTGCACCTTTCAGTTGAACAGAGTTCGCCTTTCTCATTTTTCAATTGAACTTGATAAGCATCGAAACGTCGACCTTCCAGAACCTGATCAGCAACCTTATCGACCTCTAAAACAGAACCTCCATTTAGGTCCCCTTCTCGGGCAATTAGTTTCAAGTTAGTTGAAGAATCTTTCAAGACCTTCAATTTGCTATCAGTTGATGGAGTTTCTTCCTTAGTACCAACCTCAATAATGCGATCCTGGGCTTCCTCACGTTCTACTTTAAGAACCTTACGGTTGCCTCCATCGACTTCTACATAAGTAGTCACTTGACCGTCTTTTTCCTTCAGAAAGGACTTGTTCCTTACCTTTAGCCAAATTAGCATTCTCACGGCGGACAGTCTTGAAGGCAATTGGTTCTTTCTCTACTTTTAGATTTGGTAGGTTAAAGTCCAAATTCATAACGCCTTCTGTTGGCACAGCAGTTCCTTCTTGCGTACCAACCTCAATAATGCGATCTTGAGCTTCCTCACGTTCTACTTTGACAACCTTACGATCGCTACCATCAACTTCTACATAGGTCGTTACTTGACCTTCTTTTCCTTCAGAAAGGACTTGTTCCTTACCTTTAGGTAGGAGAGAATTTTTCACGGCGGACAGTCTTGAAGGCAATTGGTTCTTTCTCTACTTTTAGATTTGGTAGGTTAAAGTCCAAATTCATAACGCCTTCTGTTGGCACAGCAGTTCCTTCTTGCGTACCAACCTCAAGGATGCGATCTTGAGCTTCTTCACGTTCTACTTTGACAACCTTACGATCGCTACCATCAACTTCTACATAGGTCGTTACTTGACCGTCTTTTCCTTCAGAAAGGACTTGTTCCTTACCTTTAGGTAGGAGAGAATTTTCACGACGAATCGTATTGAAGGCAATTGGCTCTGTCGTTACTTCAAGGTTCGGTTGAGTTACACTCAATTCTTTAACACCTTCTGTTGGAAGATTTGAATGTTCCACTTCTTCTTTTGGTGCCGCTTGAAGATTGTTGATAGATGCTAGAGCTGCTTGCAAGGCCTTATCTACTGCATCCTGGGTCTTGGCTTCTTCAATAGCAGCTAAGGCTTGTTCTGCTAGTTCAACTAGTTTCTTCTTAGCTTCCTTGTCATCACCCAACTCAGCAGTTTTATGTTTAATAGCTTCAGACAAACTTGCCATAGCTTTATCGTAGTCAATTTTAGACTCTTCTGGCTTTGCTTGGCTCCTCTGGTTTGGCTGGCTCCTCTGGCTGTGCCGGCTCCTCTGGTTTTGGCTGGTTCCTCTGGTTGAGCTAGCTCTTCTGGTTTGCTTGGCTCCTCTGGTTTGGCTGGTTCCTCTGGTTGAGCTGGCTCCTCTGGTTTGGCTGGCTCCTCTGGTTTGGCTGGCTCCTCTGGCTGTGCCGGCTCCTCTGGTTTGGCTGGCTCCTCCGGTTTTGGCTGGCTCCTCTGGTTGAGCTGGCTCCTCTTTCGGAGTCGCTTGAAGCTGATTGATAGATGCTAGAGCTGCTTGCAAAGCTTTATCTACTGCATCCTGAGTCTTGGCTTCTTGAATAGCTGCAAGTGCTTGCTCACCTAGTTCAACTAGTTTCTCTTGGGCAGCTCCATCTTCGACCAGTTCTGTTGCTTTTTTCTCGATTGCTTCTGTCAAATCTGCAATCGCCTTATGGTAGTCAACCTTAGGCTCTTCTGGCTTAGTTGGCTCCTCTGGCTAGTTGGTTCTTCTGGAGTTGGCTCTTCTTTTGGTGTTGCCTGAAGACTATTGATAGACGCTAAAAGCCGCTTGCAAAGCTTTATCTACTGCATCCTGAGTCTTGGGCTGCTTCAATCGCAGTAAGAGCTTGTTCTGACAACTCAACTAGTTTCTTCTTAGCTTCTTTATCGTTTCCGAGTTCCTTGCTCTTGTTTCGAATAGCCTCTGCCAAACTTGCCATAGCCTTGTCGTAGTTTGGTTCTTCTGGAGCCGGATCCTCTTTCGGGTTGCTGAAGACTGTTGATAGATGCTAGAGCTGCTTGCAAGGCTTTATCTACGCATCCTGAGTCTTAGCTTCTTGAATGGCTGTCAAGGCTTGCTCTGTTAATGCAACTAGCTTCTTCTTAGCCTCCTTGTCTTCCCCGAGTTCAGCTGTTTTTCTTTCAATCGCTTCTGTCAGACTTGCCATAGCCTTGTCGTAGTTTGGTTCTTCTGGTTTTGCAGGTCCTTCTGGAGCCGGATCCTCTTTCGGAGTTGCTTGAAGACTGTTGATAGATGCTAGAGATGCTTGCAAGGCTTTATCTACTGCATCCTGAGTCTTTAGCTTCTTGAATGGCTGTCAGAGCTTGCTCTGTTAATGCAACTAGCTTCTTCTTAGCCTCCTTGTCATCTCCCAACTCAGCAGTTTTTCTTTCAATCGCTTCTGTCAGACTTGCCATATCCTTGTCGTAGTTTGGTTCTTCTGGTTGATCTGGTGTTGGTGTGTCTTCTGTACCGTAATTTTTCTTCCCTTATCAAGGATTGCTTGCAAGGCTGTTACTGTTTTCAGAACTTCTTGTACATTCGCATCACTTACTGAAAGTTGCTTAGATAGTCTTTCCAAGTTTGACTTGAAGGCTTGACGTGCCTCTGAGTATTTTTCAAACTGGTTTGATCAAATTTAGCCAACTCGTCCTTCCAGTTCTTCATTGCTTGGATCAACTCTTCTTTTGTATAAAGAGCGCTATCTTCTCCATGAGTGATGAACTGGTCTACTTGGATACCGATATTTCTCGTAGTATCATTACGTTTTTGGATCTAATTGCAAGGTTACAGCATGCCAACCTTCTTCGAGCCCTGTCAAACGAACGGAGTTTGATCTCCTTGACGTGTAGCGGCTGTACCACTAAAATACTTCTTACCATTAAGAACAGAGGCATTTCCTAGACCATCTTGGTACTCGACTTTTTACCATCTAGCGTTACCTTGTAGATACCATGTCCCGGATCCACATATCCCTTAATTTCAAGACCTGTACCGTAGAAGTATGCTGTTACGCTGGCATTTTTCTTTTGCTCTTCATTCAAACGACCGAATGACGCCCATGATTCTGTATTTTGATATTTATCAGCTGAGTTCGTTTCATGGTTCCAACCTTGACTATAATCTAGCTGACTTGCCTGATCGTCATAGCTCTTCTGGTCTTTTTAGGAGCAATTCTGCTTTCATCACTCGTACAGTAGCTTCTGAAGCAAAATCCAAGAAGAGCATTGTCAGAAACGCTGGTCATTTTCACCTTTGAAGTCAAAGACTGAATCAGCTTGCTCTGTAAAGTCGATTGTTGGAATCGTGATTGTTTTCTCAGTTTTCGCCGTCTTGGAAAGTCAGGTCAGCGGTTGTATCCTTGTAAACTTTACCGTGAACCCCTGTTCCCATGGCTCTGTTACAACATGAACTGTCGCAGCTCCCTTGCTACCACCAACACGTTTGATTGTTACAGTAACTGGTTGGCCTTTTTGAACTTCATAGGTCGTTTCTTTCATTTCAAACATACCCTTGCCGGCATTGTTGAGCGTGTAGATACCTTCAGTTGCAATAGCTTTGCCAGTTTTGTTGACAGAGTTTGATGGTATGTTCACCTGGAGCCAAGTCATCTGTTTCATAGACCATCTGACTGCGCTTGCGAGCTGCATTATTGGTTTGGACATCTGCAACCTTTTGACCATCCACGTAAACGGACATTTCACCGTGGTTTGGATCCACCGTAGATACTACATATGCTTTTGTTCCAGTGAAACGGTAGGTAACGCTGGCATCCTTTTTGGTTTAGTCCACATAGATGTTCCACGGATACCTTCAGATTCATCATACCAAGTTGTATTTTTCTTTATCAGCTCTTGTATTTGAGTGGTAATCCAATCCTAGAGGGTAACCGTCTGTTTTTTCAATACTACTTGGCGTTTTGTAGACAGAGAAGTTGTTCAAGATTGGTGTAGCTTGTGCTCCTGTGATGGTCACACGAATTTTTTGTGCCTCTACAGGTTTACCTTGAATCAAGCGACGGTAACCAACAGTTGAACCTTCACCGTAAGTCACCCAACGTCCGTTGATTTCGACTTCAATCTTGAAACCAGAAATACGTTGACCTTTGGCGATGTCTTCTTTGAGTTCGACTACGTCAAAACGTCTCTTTTGACCAAGATCGACTGTAAATTCACCTGTCTTAGCATCATTTGCTAGTGCCCAGCTAGTATCATCCTTACCATCTGTCAAGTGACTTGCTTGATACAAATGATTCTTACGAGTAGAACTTGCAGTTACAGTTGCACCCTTAGCAAAGTCAGTCGCATACATTTGATCCAAGGTTGCTCGGAATTCTTGCAATCGAGCGACATCTGCATCTGCGAATTTACCTTCTTTATTAGGGTGGAATATTGAGGAGAAGTGGCGTTCCGCGACCAACAGACTTGAAGTAGATATCCATCAAATCTTTGATTGATTTTTGGCTGTTGGTTGTCATGGTAGAACCAACCTGAACGGATAGAAACGTCTGCTTCACCAACTGAATACATATCCCCTTCTGGATCTCCATGGTTGAGATATTCATTCTTCACATCATCAGTGATTTTAGCTTTCTTGACCTTATGCCAAACTGGATCTCCGGCGATACCACGTTCATTACCAATCCAACGCACACTTGTCGGTTGAGCAGAGAAGATAGTGATATCTCCTTCAGCTTTCTTGATGTACTTGAACCACTCATCAAAGGTGTAAGTTACTTTTTGAGCTCCGCTACCACGCGCACCGTCCATCCATACTTCGATAAATTTACCTTTGTTTCCGTATTTAGGATTGCCAAGATTTCCTTAAGTTGGTTGAGATAGTATTCATTGTACTCTTTTTCAGTTGCAACATGATATTTAGGATGGTTGGCATCCCATGGTGATAGGTAAACACCCATATTCATGTCATACTTAGTCGCTGATTTAGAGATTTCTTCGAGAAGGTCTCCTTACCATCTTTTCCATGGACTCACTGACTACCGTGTGGTCTGTGTATTTAGATGGATAAATCACAAAACCGTCGTGGTGTTTCACAACCATAATGGTTCGTTTGAATCCAGCATCCTTCAAAGTCTTAATCCACTGATCTGTATCAAGATTGGTTGGATTGAAGTACTGAGGATTTTCTCTACCGTTCCCCCACTCAGAGTTGGTATACGTATTCATACCATAATGGATGAAGGCTGCCAATTCTTCCTTGTGATAATCCAATTGAGCCTTGCTAGGCAGTGGACCGTAAGCGCAATTTCTGTTTTCTTCATCTTTTGGATCAGCTACTGGAGTTACAGGAGTTGCTGGTTTTGGATCTTCAATTTTTTTCATATTCAAAAATAACTTCATTCACCCCTTTATGCTTGATAGTCGCTTCTTGGCTCGCATTTACTGGACGATAGCCTTTAATTTCTTTAGCTTGGAATTTATGAACAAAGGAAACATCGTATTCCTTACCCTCGTTATTGTCCACATCTGCAGTTGTCAACTCTTTATCAGAGTCTTTCAAGCGATAGTGAACTTCAAAAGAACCTTTATTCACTTTATAAACCACCTTGATGACGCGTGTTCCTGCAGGAGCCTTGCTTACCACACTATAATCCCTCATCCCAAGCGTCTTTCAATTGTTTATTGACTGGAGAATCTCCAATTGAAACGATCTCATATTTTCTTTATTCTTCTTGTAGAAATCTGTTTTTCGATTTCTGATTTGTAGTTATAGTTGAATTGAGCACCCACTTCTTCCTTATCTACAAACGTATCGTTTTCTTTGACTAGATTATCATTTTGGTCCACATGTTCAATAACTACTCGCCCATAGTCAACGCCTTCAACTAGGGTAGCAAGACCGCTATTGTCAAAGGCATACTTGTTCCCACCAATGACAGCTGTGGTATTTCTGAGTAATTGTCCTTTTGAATCAAAGTAATAGCGATTATCGTTATCGCCTTGATACCAGCCTTCTTTGACTCCGTACTTGTCAATGATTTCTTTGACCCATGCCAGTTGTTCTGGAGACAAGACCAAACCTCCTCCGAAACGATCTTTTTCAGCAATGTTCATATTGTCAACAGTCCCACGTTGGTGAATTCCGATGACTTTGCCATCACCGTTGACGATACCACCGCCAGAAAGACCTGATACAGAAGTCAAACGATAAGTGACTCATACAGTTCCCTTATCATCATATTTTTCAGTACCTTTAACAACACCGTCAGCCTTATACAATTGATCAGGTACAATTGGTTCCTTCAATTCTGGCGAGCTTGAGTCTGTAGGGATAACCAATCGTACTGATAGGTTCTCCCGCTTTATACTCTCGATACTCTGCTAAAGGAGTAAAGGTTGCAGCCTTATTTGGGCTTGCAATCTGAAGTGGAATAGGGGCAACAACCAAAGGCTAGATCATTCTTGTAACCTTCACCAAACTTTTCTTTATTCCAAAAATGAATATCTTTTTCCTTAAACAAAATATCCTTTCCTGAAGTTGGTAAAGATCTTTCTTTTGGAGTATTAGAGCCGACATTGTAGTAGAACTTAGCGGTATCACCACCTAAGATATGACCAGCATTGGTTTCGGCATCCTTCTTCAAGAAATTATGAGCCACTGTCAACATGATATTTGGAGCTACAAAGATACCAGAACCTGAATTGAGGTAACGCTGAGTTCCACCGTCTGCTAGAGGTGAACTGAAAATTGTGTAAATCATAGTAGCTGATGTAGCTGGTTGACCCTCATAATTGATATGCTTAAGGTCTTGACCACCATTGATAATAGCTCTATTGTCTTTCTCAACTTCAGTTGCATTTGATTCTTCAGCTTTTTAAAATACTCTTTAGTTTCTACTTTGGGACTATCCTTTTCTGATACAATAGCTGAAGTATCAATTTTTTTCACTGGTGTATCAGGATAAGCACGGTCAGGAATCTCTGCTGGTAGTAAATCGCCAGCTTCTTCAGTAGTTTTAGTTTCTTCTGTTGTTTTTTTCTGTAGCAGGAGCTACTTGTTCAGCTACATCTTTTTTTAACGGGAGTCGCTACTTCTTTAGTTTCCTTAACTGTTTCTTCTTTTTTTCTTTATCAACATCGATTACTTCTTTTGCTTGACCTTCCACTTCCAGTTTTGGCTCTGTCACAACTTCGTTAGCGACAACATTTCCAGATGCAAAAAGCTAGTCCAACTGCCACGGAGGCTACACCAACTGTTAGTTTCCGAATACTGAATATTCGACTTCTTTCAAAAAAATATCGTTTCATCAAATTCTCCTAATGAACAAAAAGCAGTCCGCTACTGCAAGAGCCCAGTTTCTGCTGGTGACAATTTTATTTCTCAGTATCTAGCCTAAAAACTCTTCTCCCTCCCAGTTTTTACTCTGTTTTAAATCCATTTTAGAAATCGACTTACATTTTTCTGAATAAAAAAATGACTGGATTTTATAAATGCTTTTTCGAGATTTCTCAGTATAATAAATATACTATATTATCCCAAGAAATGCAAGGGTTCCCAAAAGCTTTTTATTAAAGTTTTACCTAACTTTTTTTCCTGTAAAACCTAAATTGGCAAAGCCAATTTAGGGACTGTTAATTCTAAAATGATAATATGCACCGAGCATGCCAGCAGTGTTCTGATGGTGGGCAAATTCAAGTCGAGTCTTGTCTGCCAAAGCTTGGAACAAGCGAATCTTTCAAAAGCCTTACGAATTTTTAGGTTTCAAAATAGCTTCCTGTCCCATAATGCCACCACCTAGGATGACAACTTCTGGATTGGCTACATAACAAATATTGGCGAGCCCTTTCCAAGGTAATCTACCATGCGGTCAATCCCTCCATACAGAGTTTGTTGCCCTCAGTTTGCTTCCTTGAAAATCTGCTGACCATTCCATTGGTCAACTGGATCTCCATGAGCCTTAGCTACATACTCTACCAAAGGCTGTCGTAGAAGCCAAATCTTGGAAACTCCATCTTGCATATGCATATAACCGACTTCACAGACAGAATTACTAAAGCCATGGAAAACTTGGCCATCAATGATTAAGCAACCACCGATACCTGTTCCAATTGTCAAGCAAAGAGTAATACTTGCTCCTTTTCCAGATCCTGAGACAGCTTCTGCAAGGCCTGCGCAGTTGACATCATTTTCAATCTCACATGGGATTCCAAAGCTACTTTCAATTTCTTTTTTAAATTGAGTTCCAGCATAGTTTGGAATTTGTGGACCAGCATAGAAAATCTCACCCTTATCGGGGTCAACCATTCCCGCTGAGGAAATGGCGACGCCCGACACTGGACCTTTTTCTAGATAGCTAGCTACGATATCTTTTGTTTTCTGTAAGATGTGTGGACCGCCCTTATGAGCCTCAGTCGCAACTTCATGAGACTCTACAAGTTGTCCATCTTGGTCAATCAAACCGTATTTGATATTAGTTCCACCAATATCAATTGCAACGTAATTAGTCATAAAGCCTCCTATTGATTAGAGGAAACGCTCCTTAGTTTCACGAATCAATGCCGCAGCTGCTTCTACAACTGGACGATCTTCTTCGATCACGGGCGTCAATGGCGAACGAACTGAACCAATATTCAAGCCTTCATTGATCTTCAAGACTTCTTTAATGACACCATACATATTTCCATGTCAGCAGTCAATTTACCAATAATTGCATTGATAGCGTATTGCAATTCACGCGCCGTTTCTAGGTCTTTATCTGCAATCAATTGGTTGAGTTTCAAGAAAGAGTTCTGGCATAGCACCATAAGTACCACCGATACCAGCTTTTGCTCCCATGAGTCGTCCACCTAGGAACTGTTCATCTGGACCATTAAAGACAATATGATCTTCACCACCAAGGCTGACAAAAGTTTGGATATCTTGTACTGGCATTGAAGAGTTTTTAACACCGATAACACGTGGGTTTTTCAACATTTCTGTGTAAAGTCTTGGAGTCAAAGCAACACCTGCCAATTGTGGAATGTTGTAGATAACGTAGTCTGTATTTGGCGCTGCGGCACTGATATCGTTCCAGTATTTAGCAACTGAGTACTCAGGCAAACGGAAGTAAATTGGTGGGATTGTTGCAATAGCATCAACACCCAAACTTTCAGCATGGCGAGCCAGTTCAATACTGTCTTTGGTATTGTTGCAGGCTACGTGAGCAATGATGGTCAATTTACCTTTGGCAACTGCCATGACTTCTTCCAAGATCAATTTGCGGTCTTCGACGCTTTGGTAGATACATTCACCTGAAGAACCGTTGACATAAAGACCTTGAACACCTTTATCAATAAAGTATTGAACCAAAGGCACGAGTACGTTCTGGGCTTACTTCACCCGCATCATCATAACATGCGTAGAAGGCAGGAATGACACCTTCATATTTTTTTAAATCTGACATAGATTTCTCCTAAAATTTCTTATTTTCTGCACTGGGCAGATGATTATTTACTATTTTAGTATACACCTTGTGAAAAGCGCTTTCAATACATCCAAGCCACTTAGATTTTAATTTCTATTCATCTTCCATAGCTTTTCATGTTTGAAAGTAGTTTCATATCATTTTCAATCTGCTTGATATTTAGCAAACAATTTTTCCATTAATCCAGCCTGGCAAAAGGCAAGAAGACCAAAGCCAAAGAGTAGAAATGCTGATCCACCGAGCACTAGAGTAAAGCCTGATAGATAGAGAAGCATAATGATTAATAAAATAATCGCAAGCATCAAGAAGAACCACACGAAGTTAAAGCTAACTAAGAGCAAGCCCTTTTGGAGTACTTCTTTCCAAGTCAAGTCATAACGTGCTGCAATTGGATAACTAGCCAACATAACTAGGGTTAAAAATATCAGTATTCCCAAGCAAATGGCTTTAATGAGCTGAAAAGCAATACCAGTTTGACTCCAGAATAATGATAAATCAACCACACTAATCAGAAAGATTCCTAATTCTAGCAAACCTAACTGGAGACCCTAATTTCAGAATTTTGTTTGAAGGCTTTCATATAAGTTTTAAAAAACAGGCACCCTGTCGACTACTCTTAACTTCGAAGATTGTCTGATAGAGACTGATCTTTTGCTACTCCGATCGTCACAATAGGCAAACAAGACACCACAAAGAGCAGGTTAACCGTCACAATATCTAAAAACCTTCTCGCAAAAACGCATGAGAAAGTTATCCGTATCAAATGCCGCTTTTATCAATCCAGATCTTTTTGTGCCATTGTTTGCTCCTCCTAATTGACTAATCGATTAAAAATTTTTAAATAAATATTTGCGAACTTTATCTTCCATACCAGCATAACCATTCGGTTGATGAGGTTCTCCTGGAAGAAAAACTGCAAAATTGTGATATCCCAACAAGAGTGGGTATTGTTCGTGACAATGGACAAAACCAATATCACTGGCTTCATCAAAAGCTACAGCCTCATCTTTAACACGAGAACCGTAGCTAGAATACTCATGTCCTTCAACCAACAAATGCAAGTCTGCATAGTTTTATGGTGCTCGAAAGCGATCATTTTTCTTCTTTGTTGAGAACATTTTCTTGTACAACTAGAAAAACCTTATCTCCATCAATTTCATATTTGCCAAGGTCAAAAGACTCTTTGCGATGTTCATAGAGATAATCAATGGCCTTGTCTAGATTAGGATGAATTCCTTTGTAAAAGCTAATGTTTTTTAAATCGTCAAAAATCATAGTAACTTCCTTTACTTCTGATGCCTATTTCCAATTCGATTTATCTTTTCACAATTTCCCTCAAATAGTGCGGACGGAAGGTAAAATTATCCAGTGGATGATTTTTAGAAAACCATGAAATGAAAGACCTAATTTTTGAGCTCCTCGCTCATTCATTTCTAGAGCTCAGGCTAAAATAGTTCCCCGAACTATTTTACTCTCAAAAATTCCGTCCAAGATAAGTACAACATACTTATCTTGGATACCACTAAATCGGAAAAACAACTATTCTAAATAGTATCTAAAAAGTCAAAAATTAAGTTTATAAGTGTCTAACAAAACTTCATGAAGTAAGCAACTTTTCTCCATTTTGTAGACACTTATAACTCTATATATGTATTCTGATAGATAGATTTTCGCAGAGTACTATCCTTTAACAGCTCCCATAGTAATACCTTGAGTAAATGATTTTTGGAATACTAAGAAGACTGTTACGATTGGCACAGCTGCAAGGGCAGCACCCGCCATAATCAAACCATAGTTAGTTGCCATCTCCGCCTGCATGGTTGCAACACCAAGTGAGATGGTCAAGTTGTTACGAGATGTCAACATAACCAACTGCATGAAGTAGTCATTCCATGTATTGATGAAGGTGAAGATTGCAAGAGCTGCAAATCCTGGTTTCACAATTGGGAAGGCTACGCTCCAGAAAGTACGAATCTCACCACATCCATCGATTTTAGCAGATTCGAGCAATTCTGTTGGAATGTTTTCGCTGAACTGTTTCATAAGGAAGACCCCAAATGGCCATCCGATCAAAGGCAAGATAACCGCCCAAAGAGTGTCATGGATTCCCATGAAGTTAACGATACGTACCAATGGCACAAGAACAACTTGTTTTGGAAGAGCCATGGCAGCGATAAAGATAGCGAAGAGAATGCGTTGTCCATAGAAACGTTTCTTAGCCAATACATAACCAGCTAGGGATGAAGTGGCACAAACCAAGAACATGGTTACCAATGAAATAAATACTGAGTTCCACATCCATTGGATTGCTGGGTTTTGTACCATCAATTGTTGGAAGTTCTCCATTGTTGGAGCTTTAGGGAACCATTGTGGTGGAATCATAATGGTATCCGGTTTGTGATTTGAATGCACCTGTCAAGATCCAGTAGAATGGAAAGATAAACAGTACAGTCAATAAAAGCAAGAAGATGGTTGAAATAACAGTGAAAGCTGTTAAAGGTTTCTTTTGTGTAGATTGCATAGCTGTCTCCTTTCTATTAATATTCTACGTCGTTTCCAAGTACTTTAAATTGAACAAAGCTGACAATTGCGATCATAACTGCCAAGAATACACCAATAGTATTGGCATAGCCATACTCAGTCAATTGGAAGGCTTTCTCGTATAGGTAGTACATAAGTGTACTTGTTGAGTAGTTTGGACCACCTGAAGTCAAAAGCTGAATCAAAGCGAAACACTGGAATGAGTTGATTGTTGTAATGATTGCGATATAAAGAGTTGTTGGAAGGAGGCTTGGCCATTTAATCTTCCAGAAAAACTTGTAATTCAGTTGCTCCGTCGACACGCCATACTTCAACAAGAGAGTTATCAATATTACCCATTGCGAGCGATGTAAAGAATGATTGGTTGACCAACTGATGTTGTCAAAAGAATAATCATAATCGCCATCAAAGCCCAGTTTTTATCACCCAACCAAGAAATGTTTTGGCTAATGATATGGCTTGACTTAAGCACGAAATTCAAAATACCTGATAGAGGATCATAAATCCATTTCCATACAACCGTTACGGCAACACTACCTGTTACAACAGGAAGGAAGAATACGAAACGATAGAAGGATCTAGCAACTGCATTTTGTTGGTAAGTTTGTGATGCCACAAATAGTGAGAAGAGTACAACGACTGGTACAGATCCGATAACTAAGATTACGGTATTAATCAAAGATTTTGTAAAGACAGGGTCTTTAAACATGCGGATGTAGTTGTCAAGTCCCACAAACTCAAAGCTAGTCATCGAGTAGTTAAAGAAACTAGTGATGAATCCCATGATCATTGGAGCTAGGACAAAGACGGTAAAGAAGATTAATACTGGTGCTAAGAAAGCGTAAGAAACAATTGTTTCTCTCATGCGAATTTTATTGACTTTCACAGTTGGCACCTCACTTTCAAATAGTTTTTGTTTTTTTGACTGTCATCTGACATCGATTTAAAAATCAGAATGAAATTCTTTTAAAGATTTTGCCAATGTAAGAACTTCATTTTAATTTTTGACCTGTCAGTTCCTTACATTTTTTTAAATAAAACTCCCCCTTTTTCGTACACAGTTATGCACAAGGGAAAAGGGGGAGTTTTTCTTTTTATTTAGGGCTTATTTTTTGTTGCTTTTTGATTGTTTCATTCGCTTTTTTTCAGTGAATGTCTTCAAAGCTAGAGCAGGTTCTTCGTCACCATTAGATACTGATTGCAACATTGGGAACCAAAGTGTTCTCATTTCAGCAAATCCGTCGATTGTGTTGTAGTATGGAGAGTAGTATTTAGTCCAACCACTGATTGTTTCCATACGTTTGTCATCGTAAAGTTTACCAAATGAAGTACGAACTGGGAATGCTCCTGTGCGAACTACGTCTTTAGGGACCCCACTCTTTATCATCAGCGATGAATTGGATGAATTTCTTAGCTGCGGCAACTTTCTTTTTCATCCTTGTTGTTGAATACTGCAAATCCGTTTACAAGGTATTCAAGAGCTGGTTTGCCTGAGTCAGATGGGAATGGTACTTCAACCACTTCAACTTTACTTGCTTCCAACAATTTAGCTTGGATACCGTTTTGAGCTGGAGCCCAAAGGATAGTGTAAGATGTTTGACCGTTTGCAAAGTTTTGGATGTCTGCTCCACCGTCATATTGTGAACCGTTGTTCAACAAACCTTCTTTAATCCAGCTTGATGCTTTTTCAAGACCTTTGACAAATTTAGGGTCGTCAGTTGTGTATTTAGTAACTTCTTTGTCTGTTACAGAACCACCGTAAAGGTTAGCGATGAAGGCACGTGTTCCTTGGTCTCCCCCTTGACCTGAACTGAACAATGAACCTGGAGTGTATCCTTTATCTTTAAGTGCTTTCAAGACTTTTTCGAAATCATCTGTTGTCCAACCTTCTTTAACAAGGTTTGCAACTCCTGCATCTTCCAACATTTTCTTGTTCATAGCCATGTAGAATGGTGCTGAACTGATTGGATACATGTAAGCTTTATCGCCAGCTTTACTTGCTTGGATGATGTTTTCGTTGTTAACATCTTTCACAAATTCGTCTGTGAAAAGATCGTTCAACTCAGCTAATTTACCATTTTTACCGTAATTGATGATACGACCTGGTGCATCGAAAAGTACATCTGGAGCAGTTCCAGCTTCAATAGCTGTCGTGATTTTTTCAGGACCAGATTTAAAGTCGATTGTTTCTAATTTAACTTTGATATCTGGATTTGCTTTTTCGAAAGCTTCGATGATAGATTTTTCATAAGTTCCTACACCGTCACCAGATTTTTCTTGAGTGAAGACTGGGAAAGCCCACCAAGTGATTTCAGTTTTCCCTGAATCCGCTGCAGCGTCTTTTTTAGCGTCTGATTTGCCACAAGCAGCAAGAGAAAGAACAGCAGCACCCGCAAGTACTGTACAAGCTAGTTTTCTAAATTTCATTAGTATTCTCCTAAATGATGATAAGCGTATCCGAAACGGATAGTGAGCATTGACAACTTTGTATACGTTTTCATTTTATTTTACGAAATAACCACTCTCCTCGTGTTTTAATTGTCTTATTTGAGACCCGCAACAAATCGTTCCGTAATCTCTTTTGGTCTAGTAATGGCTCCACCAACTACAATGCCTCGCACTCCGTAACCTAGGATTTGCTTAGCCTGTTCTGGTGTATGAATTTTTCCTTCTGCGATGACGTCTACACCTGCATCGCAGAGTTTTCTTCGATGAGTTCAAAAATCTGGACCATCCACTTTTGGACTATAAGATGTGTAGCCTGACAAGGTTGTTCCAACAAAATCAATTCCTGCCTCAACTGCTGTTAGCCCTTCTTCAAAAGGTACTTGTATCAGCCATCAAGAGTTGGTTTGGGTATTTTCTTTGATTTGACGGATAAATTCTTGAATCTCTAAGCCATCATGGCGTTCTCTCTTAGTACAATCAAGAGCGATCACCTCAATGTCAAGAGCGCTAATTCATCAACTTCTTTCATAGTAGCAGTAATGAAGGTTCCTGTGGTGGATAGTCACGTTTGATAATTCCGATAATCGGAAGATTTGTGACCTCTTTGATTTCATA
>BNJV01001420.1_pt1 | contig 34330 bp, 40 predicted proteins | sample 8540591 | NCBI WGS metagenome assembly BNJV01 (sample SAMD00202457, study PRJDB9452) | human saliva metagenome | host: Homo sapiens | reverse complement strand
ACATATCGGTGAATGCTATGATGCACACATATCTGGTATTCAGAGTTTCGGTATCTATGCGGAGATAGATGAGAACCATTGCGAGGGTATGATACCAATGCGTGACCTCGATGATGACTACTACGATTTCGATGAGAAGAACTATTGTCTTGTTGGTCGTCGTCGTCACCACGTCTACCAGCTTGGTGATCCTATCCGCATACAGGTGGCTAAGGCCGATTTAGAGCGTAGACAACTCGACTTCGCACTTGATGATGGTCGCCCATTAAAGGCTAAGCAGACTGCTGCTGAGTATGCTGTAAATAGGAAGAACGACCGAAAGAGCAGCAAGCGTGGTAGCAAGAGCCGCAGAAGAAAGTAGTTGTCAAGGTGAGACGAAAGATATTCTTTTCACACAAAGAGGAACTATGGAACTCATGGAGTCATAGTGGAGGAATCGTACTGGGCGTAGTGTTCGGTACGATTTTCCTTGTTTGGTGCTCTAAGGAGCGGTCTGGTTGGGCAACAGCGGGTGTGATATTATATCTTGTCGGGATGCTTTTCAGTTATATCACGTCGACCGTCTATCATGCCCTCTCTGCTCATTCTGTATGGAAAGAACGGCTACGAAAATGGGACCATGCCGCTATTTATTGGCATATAGCAGGTTCTTATTCTCCCATAACACTGATAGCCTTGCGCAATCATGGTGCTTGGGGATGGGGCTTGTTTGCCTTTGTATGGCTCTGTGCAATACTTGGCACCATCTCATCCTTCCGTAAACTGCGTGACCATAGTAACTTAGAAACGTTGACATTCATCGGTATGGGGCTATCAGTATTGGTCGCCTTCAAACCATTAGTCGATGCTTTAGAAACGCAATCGCTCGTCTGGATCTTGCAGAAGGAGTCATGTATATTACTGGTGCACTGTTTTATTCGCTTAACAAGCGTAAGTATATGCACACAGTATTCCACTTCTTCGTACTTGCAGGCAGCATTTGTCATATTATAGCTGTGTGGGGAATCCTAATGGAATACCTATGATTTGTATTCATATAAACACAAAAAGAAATGTTTAAACGTAGTTTCTTGCTTTCCATAATACTCATTCTTGCAGTCGTGAATACACAGGCGCAGGAACGACAATACACTCGTCTGAAAGGTTATTATCGTGTCTATCAGACCACAAACTCCATGCTTAGCTATTTTATTGACGGTATGATGGAGTTTTATATACCGCTTTCTGACACTGCTACTGAGGCTTCAGAAGGGAAGAAAGGATCGCCTTTTGTTGAACGAAAGTTTCTTGGTGAACGTCGTCGTAAGGCTCCGAAAGCCAATGGTGATGATACTTTTGCACGCATTTCACTCCCTAATCTGGAACGTCAGACCCTCCTAACAAGTATAAACAGCGAGGAATACTCCACTCGTAACAATGGAGATGTGTACCGATGGGCTGATAAATGCGGTAAGATAAGCAAGGAAAAGCGGAAGATTAATGGGAAGACAGAGGTCGTTACAACCCTTGAGATGGACGAACTTGTCGGACAACCAAAGCACGAAATAGATATGAGTCAGCTGCGTATGTATGGTATCGTGGCTCGTATGACTCAGTATGATGAGAGCGAGAGTTACCTCTCTAACAATCTTCTCCTTGCTTCACAGAAGCATCAAACCTTCTTTGCTCACTACCGTGGAGAGGATGATGACGAACGAATTGACGTATGGAGTGAGTTCTATGTATCAGACCGTATGACTATCACTGAGAGTGAACTCAAACGTATTAAGAAAGAGAAGAACAGCGTTTGGACCTTCTCTATCCCTGCTGTTGTCCCACCATTAGACAAGGAAGTGGCTGAGGCTTGGACTAAGATGGTAGAGTATTGAGGGAGAGTAGAGACGAAGGAGTTAAGGAGTGAAAGGGAGTGAGAGGAGTTAAGACAAATGTTCTATAGTTAACTTAGCGATTGTTTTTAGTGCTGGTTATGGGATAATGCTGCATTATCAAGAACCAAGTGCAAAACAGAAACGGTAATATTGAATTGAAGAATGAAGAAAAGTGTCTTTATATTCTTGACATGTTTTGTGTTAATAAGCTGTGGGCAGCAACGGAGTAGGGTGGATATTCCAAAGGAGAAATTCACGATTGATCTGCGTCTTCCTACTACCCCAGTGAAGGATCAAGGTTCGAGTTCGCTCTGCTGGGTTTATGGAATGCTTGCAACCCTTGAGACAGAGCATATTATGCGGGGTGATTCTGTAAACTTAAGTCCTGACTATGTGGCACGTATGTACCTTAGTGAGCAGGCAAATCGTCGTCGTTTACTCCCTAATAAGATTGTTCAGAAGGAGGCTGGTATCACAACGCGTGGTATGTGTACTATGGCACTCGACCTTATACAAACATACGGTTTGCAGCATTATGATGCCTATCGTCATAAGCCAGATATGGACTATAACGTTCTTTGTCGTAAGTTGGATAAGGGCAATGATGCGGAGAAACTATTGGATAAGTATATCGGTCCGCTACCAAATCAGGTCTTTATGTTAGGCGCATTATACACTCCATTAGAGTTTGCACATAGCGTATGCACTGATGATGAGTACATAGCACTAACCAGTTTCACACATCATCCATACGGACAACGCTTCCCTTTGGAAGTACCTGATAATTACTTTCATGACACTTTCCTCAATGTTCCACTCGACACGATGATGAACCGCATTGTTCAGAGTTTACGTTCAGGACATCCTGTGTGCTGGGAAGGCGACACCTCAGAGCCCGGTTTCTTATTTGGAAATGGTTTTGCAGTGTTGAAACATGAAGATAAAAAGGTGACAGCAGAGCGTCGGCAGGTTTCTTTTGAAGCGCGTCGCACAACCGATGACCACGTTATGGAAATCGTAGGCTTGGCCTACGACCAGCACGGCCGTCGCTTCTTCCTCTGCAAGAATAGCTGGGGAACAGCCAATCGCTACCATGGTTTTATGTTCTTAAGTGAGAACTATGTGCGCATGAAGACCATTGCCGTGGTGCTTCGAGCTATTTAATACAAATACAATACAAGGTGATAGGGACTGAGCACTCAGCCCCTATTTTTGTTTCTATACCCACGAGAGCAGCCCTACTAAGCCTTAACAGCCACAGAATAAGCCTAATGCGTCCTAAGTATCAACTCACCTCCTGTCTGCATCACAGGGACCTCAACCACCGAAGAATACTCCTTATAATTATACTCTCCATATGGTAGACGATACAAGCTAAGCTTACTGTTCTGCTCAACTGCACATGAGATCTCCACCGTCTGACTATGTGTATTCTTCAGTTTCACGGGTTGGTAAAAGTTTAAATAGCCTCTTGCTTGATTAAAATCCTCCGGTATTTGATTCTCCATACCATACCAGACTTTATTACAAATGGCAAAGCTATCCTTCTCGTTAATAGTCCCATTCGTTTCTATCCTTACCTTCACAAGCTGCTTGCGAGGGATGAATATATTCTGCTCATACACCTGTCCTTTTTGTAAACGACCTGGCACTATATAATACGAATAGAAGATCTTTTTCTCACTCAACGGATGTACTGCTGTGATATCAGTAGGTAATAGATACACTTTGTCATCCAACTTACTCAAATCCAACGTCATCTGTAGAGAGTAGTCGGTGCCTACATCAGCTGAATCAGTGGTCAAAGACTTTAATTCTTTGTCGCTTAAGTTGAAAAACATTATGTAGTCACCATCCTTATCCGTCGTTGCCTTGGCCTTATGATATACCTTAGTAGAAAAATACCAGACATAATCATATAATCCAACTTCACTTCTATGTTAGGAATTGGCTGTCCATCTGGCGTTTTAGCAACCCCTTTAATAATCAAACTCTTCGCATCAGGCCTATCAATAAAGTCATCTTCTTCAGAATGACAGCTTGCCAATAGCAACATAACTACTGGTAAAGCAAGTAGATACAATAATACCTTCTTCATAATCTATTCATTTTTTTAGTTTTTAAGTTAAGTCGTTTTTTTAGATATCATAGCTTTAATATGACACCATCCTTCTATATTGATTTCGATTTCACAAAGGTATGTAATATTTGAAAAAAACAAGCAATAAGATTGCTTTGTAAAAAAATATGATTTTAAGGATTTATACACCATGAAGGGTAGTGGAAGTATGCGTATTAGCAAACCCTATCCACAATGATAAACGGTCAAACATTGCAAGGTTTATAATTTATTTTCATGAAAATAATTCTTTTTTTCTTCATGAAAAATAAATATTTCTTTTCACATAAATAATTCTTTTTCTTCATGAAAATAATTCGCAGAAGGTGAACTCTACTACTACTTTATTCCCACTTATGCAGGCTATATTTATGTGATTTAAAATTAAAAAGGGGGCATATTTGCCCCCAATATCTTATGTCGTCAGTTGTTTGAAACCTACTTTATAAGTAGCTGACGCGCAAACTCCCAAATGACAATACCGGTTGTTACGCTAACATTCAATGAGTGTTTGGTGCCGAACTGTGGAATTTCAAGGCAGCCGTCGCTCATATCCACGACACTTTGCTTTTACACCTTTCACCTCGTTGCCTAACACGATAGCGTAGTGGGGGATGGGTGTTGGGTGTTGGGTGTTGGGTGTTGATGGTTTGTTGGGTTCTGTGTGTTGAGCTCCTGCAGCTTTGTTGAGCCTTCCACCTGTTCTACGCTATACACGAATACGCCTTGACGATGGAGTTCTTCGATGGCATCCTCTGTACGTTCAAAGTAACGCCAGTCAACTGAGTCCTCACCACCGAGTGCCGTCTTATGAATCTCTGCGTTAGGAGGTGTGGCGGTAATACCGCATAGATAGACAGCTTCCACACGGAAAGCATCAGCCGAACGGAAGACACTTCCCTACATTATGTAATGACCGCACATCGTCTAATACAACGATGAGTGGCAGTTTATCAGCCTCCTTGAACTCTTCAAGGGAAAGCCTATTCATTTCTATTGTGCGTAGTTTTCTCATAAGGAAAAGCCCCACCCGACCTCCCCGAAAGGGGAGGAGTCTTAGCTTGCGTGTGGGTTATAGTTGTATAATATTATTATAGAATAAGGGATATATGCTAAATGTTATAGAAACCTCAACAAAGCAAACCTATATTATTCGCCCTTTGTTATCTGCACTCCCCTCCCTTCGGAGGGGTTGGGGGAGGCTCCTCTTACTGCAAACTAAACCCTACAGCGTACGCCTTAATCTTTGTCACCATAGACAGCAAGCCGTTGCTACGTGTAGGTGAGAGATGCTGGCGGAGACCTATCTTGTCAATGAAATACAGGTCAGCATCGATAATCTCTTGTGGAGTATGATTGCTTAACACACGTATCAGAAGGGCAATGATACCCTTTGTGATGAGTGCATCAGAGTCAGCAGTGAAGATAAGTTTACCATCTACGTTGTCACACTGCAGCCATACACGGCTCTGACAACCATCAATAAGGTTCTGCTCGTTCTTATACTGCTCCTCTAATGGCTCCAACTCGTTACCCAAGTCAATGAGCATTTGGTATTTATCCATCCAATCAGTGAAGTCCTCAAACTCACCAATTACCGCATCTTGTGCTTCGTTTATTGTCATAATTGCCTTATTTTAATTCAGAATTCATAATTCAAAATTCATAATTATGATTACCTTTGTTGGTAGAGTTTATTGCTACAAGCAACTTACTATATTATTATTTACCATATAATATTAACCAATAGAAGTAATCATCGTTGTGAATTTGGATTGTGAATTATGAATGTTGAATTCAGAATTATCATAGTAATCATAATTATGAATTGTGAATTATGAATTTTGAATTAATACTAATCATAATTATGAATTGTGAATTCTGAATTATTAATTTATTTTGTTACTAACTTAAACAGTTTATCATTCGGGCGTACCTTGTCCGGTACAGGGATAGAAACGCGCCAACCTTGTTCTGCTTTATCAACAGGATTGAGGTCGTAACGGATTTCTTCAGCATTGAGGAACATAGCTCCAGTGCTGTTACCAGTGATAAGAAGCTTCTCTCCCTTTACGAAGGTGTTAGCCTCAACAGCCACCTCAGCTACGCCAAGACGAGAAAAATACTTTATCACCTTACCGATGAGCACCTTCTTCTCTGTAGCCTTATTGCCATAATCCTTTGTCCATTCGCCCATCTTCTGACCTTGATAGTAGCCATCCCAGAAGCCACGGTTGAAGACTGTTGAGAGTCGTTCGTCCCACTGGTCCTTCTTTTCTTCGGTGAAGGTACCATCGAGTACGCTCTCTATTGCCTCCTTATAGCAGTTCACAACGGTGTGAACATACTCTGGTCCACGCGCACGACCCTCAATCTTAAACACACGTACACCAGCATCCATCATCTTATCAATGAAGCGAACACTCTTTAAGTCCTTAGGACTCATAATGTATTTGTTGTCAATCTCTAACTGATTGCCAGTCTCATTGTCTGTAACCGTATAGCTACGACGGCATATCTGAGTACAAGCACCACGATTGGCAGAGCGGTTAGAGTCGTGAAGACTCATATAACACTTGCCCGAAATTGCCATACAGAAGGCACCATGGCAGAACATCTCGATACGAATAGGCTGTCCCTTTGGTCCACAGATATTCTGTTTGATAATCTGTTCGTGTATTTCCTTCACCTGATCCATATTCAGCTCGCGTGCCAATACGGCAACATCAGCAAACTGAGCGTAGAACTTCAAGGCGTCAATATTAGAGATATTCAGCTGTGTTGAGAGGTGAACCTCAACCCCCACCTGACGGCAATACATCATTACAGCAACGTCACTGGCGATGACAGCGGTGATATTTGCAGCCTTAGCAGCATCGATAATCTCGTGCATCGTCTCAATATCCTCGCCATAGATGACAGTGTTTACAGTCAGATAAGTTTGTATTCCCTTTGCGTTACAGGTCTCGGCAATCTCTTTGAGGTCGTCGATGGTGAAGTGGTTAGCTGAATGCGAACGCATATTCAGCTTTCCGATACCGAAGTAAACAGAGTTAGCTCCGGCATTGATGGCAGCTGCGAGTGACTCTCGTGAGCCAACAGGTGCCATTATCTCAAAATCATTTGTATTCTTGTTCATTGTTTTATTTTCATTACCAGGCAGTTATCAGGCATTGAGTTTATCAGTAACCTTTAGCCTACTTATCTCTATGCTTTTACTGACCTGTAGCTATCCTTTATTTATTGTGAATGTGTCTAATCGGTCTGCAAAGGTACGGAAAATATCCGATAAAGGGCGTAAACGAGTTTGTAAGTTTTGCAAATCTTACTATCTGATCAACGTAAATGCCGTTTGTATAGCCCTTCTTGATAATAAGTTCCACCTATATTGGTGATATACTGTAGGATGTTTATCCCTCCGCACGTGTGGTGCTAAGCCTCCGCACCATATGTGCTAAGCCTTCGCACCACTCGTGCTGAGCCTTATCACATTGGTTGAATATAAGTAAGACACAGCATAATTGTCGTGATAAAAGAAATGAAATATCACTGGCAAAACTTGTATGAGAAATGTTTATCAAGCGACTTAATTAGATAAAAAGACCGTGTTAGCACGCCATAAGACTCAAATAGTCAGAACGTTTTTCGGTTGTATGCGATAAATTTAGTATCTTTGCATGCTAAATTTTTCGAGATAACAACAGAATGAAGAAACTATATATTGAGACATACGGCTGCCAAATGAATGTGGCAGACTCTGAAGTCGTGGCTTCAGTCATGAAGATGGCAGGCTATGACGTATGTGAGAATGAGGATGAAGCAGACGCAATCTTCCTTAATACCTGTTCTGTACGTGAGAACGCAGAGAACAAGATATACAATCGTTTAGAGGCTTTGCACGCTGAGCAGAAGAAAGGGCGCGACCTTATCTTGGGCGTGTTAGGATGTATGGCAGAGCGAGTAAGAGACGACTTAATTCAAAATCACCATGCCAACCTTGTGTGTGGACCAGACTCCTACCTCAACTTGCCTGATATGATAGCACAGTGTGAGAACGGTACGAATGCTTTGGATATCGAACTCTCTACCACTGAGACCTATCGTGATGTTATCCCACAGCGTATTGGTGGCAATAGAGTGTCGGGCTTCGTTAGTATCATGCGTGGTTGCAATAACTTCTGTCACTATTGTATCGTACCTTTCACACGTGGTCGTGAGCGTTCTCGTGATGTAGAGAGTATCTTGAAAGAGGTTAAAGACTTACATGACAAGGGCTTTAAGGAGGTTACACTCTTAGGTCAGAACGTCAATTCATATGGTTTGTTACCTAATGGTAAGCGTCCAGAGAATGGTGTTTCATTTGCAGAATTGTTGCATAAGGTGGCACAGAGCGTACCAGATATGCGTGTGCGCTTCACAACTTCTAACCCAGAAGATATGACAGAGGATATCATTGAGGCAGTAGCTACCGAACCAAACCTCTGTAATCATATCCACTTCCCTGCACAGAGCGGTAGTAATAGCGTGCTGAAGGTGATGAATCGTAAATATACACGTGAGGACTACCTTGAGAAAGTAGCTGCTATTCGTCGTCTTGTTCCTGATTGTGGATTGACAACTGACATCTTCATTGGTTATCATAATGAGTCAGAAGAAGACTTCCAGCAAACGCTTTCATTGATGCGAGAGGTTGGTTTCGATTCAGCCTTTATGTTCAAGTACTCTGAACGACCAGGTACTTATGCTGCAAAGCACCTCCCTGACAATGTATCTGAGGAAGAGAAGATTCGTCGTTTGAATGAGTTGATTCGCCTTCAGACTGAAATCTCTGCCGAACAGAACAAGAAAGACGAGGGAAAGGAGTTTGATATTCTTATCGAGCGCTTTGGAAAACGTAGTCGTGAACAGCTGATGGGACGTACGCCACAGAACAAGGCTGTAGTCATGCCACGTGGCAATCATCATATTGGTGAGACGGTCCGTGTACGCATTACAGGCTCGACCAGTGCCACACTCTTTGGAGAAGAAGTGTAAATATACTATATGTATGGATATAAAACCGCAAAACAATTTTTGCGGTTTTTACTATTTATAACTATATTTGCAAAAATTGATAAACAGATAAGAAGATTAGTTGATGAAGGAATTCATACACGTTTTACGCAGGTTCATACCACCCTATAAGAAGTATCTTGTGCTGTCAATTATTTTTAATATATTGTCAGCCTTTCTCAATATATTCTCCTTTGCTACCCTTATCCCTCTCCTTCAGATTCTTTTTAAGGTAGATGCAGGAACGGGAGCAACACGTGCAATGGCTTGGAGCGAAGGTTCTTTTAAGGAGGTACTATCGAACAATGCTGATTATTACACGCAGATATACATCACCAGTTGGGGACCAACAACCGTCCTGTTGGCTATCGGTTTGATTCTTGCCTTTATGACTTTCCTAAAACTGGTGCCTATTTCCTTTCTTCTGCATCAATCATTCCTATCCGAACAGGCGTAGTGCGAGATATTCGCAATCAACTCTATGAGAAGATTACATCCCTTTCATTAGGTTTCTTTAGTGAGGAAAGAAAGGGAGACATCATCGCTCGTATGAGTGGTGATGTTCAAGAGGTTGACAACTCTATCATGTCATCTATCGACATGCTCTTTAAGAACCCTGTTCTTATCATCATTTACTTTACCACGCTACTTGTTATTTCTTGGCAGTTGACACTCTTCACGCTCATTTTCGTACCTATCTTCGGATGGTTTATGGGCTTTGTTGGTAGAAAGCTAAAGCAGAACAGTATGACAGCACAGAAGTTGTGGAGTGATACGATGAGTCAGGTGGAAGAGACTTTAGGCGGATTAAGAGTCATCAAAGCCTTCTGTGCTGAAGGAATGATGAACGAACGCTTTGATAAGATCAACTCAGAATACCGCAGCGACATCATGCGTGTGAACATTCGTCAGCAGTTAGCGCATCCGATGAGTGAGTTCCTTGGAACGGTCATGATTGTTGTCGTACTTTGGTTTGGTGGTACCCTTGTCTTGGGTGAATCACCAATTATCAGCGGTCCTACCTTCATCTACTATCTTGTTATCCTCTATAGCATTCTCAATCCATTGAAGGAATTCTCCCGCGCAGGCTATAACATTCCTAAGGGACTTGCTTCAATGGATCGTATTGACAAAATTCTACAGGCAGAAGTGAAGATACAAGACCCTGAGAAACCAGTGCATATTAATAGCTTCGAACATGAGATTGAGTTCCGACATGTCAGCTTTGCTTATACAGATGGTAAGGACGATGAGGGCAAGCCGGAACTCCATTGGGTATTGAAGGATATCAACCTCGTTATTCCAAAGGGTAAGACTGTTGCCTTGGTAGGACAGAGCGGTAGCGGAAAGTCTACCTTGCTCGACCTCATCCCACGTTACTACGATGTGCAGGAAGGTGAGATTCTCATTGACGGAATCAATATTAAGGATTTAGGAGTACACGATCTCCGCCAGCTTATTGGTAATGTAAACCAAGAGGCAATCCTCTTCAACGATAGTTTCAAGAATAACATCTCTTTCGGTGTCAATGCTACAGACGAGGCAATAGTCGAAGCTGCGAAGATTGCCAACGCTCATGAGTTTATCATGCATAGTGAGCGAGGATACGACACAAACATCGGTGACCGTGGTGGACGCCTCTCTGGTGGACAGCGTCAGCGTGTAAGTATTGCGCGTGCTATCCTAAGAACCCTCCAATCCTTATCCTCGATGAAGCAACATCAGCCCTCGATACAGAGAGTGAGCGCCTTGTACAGGATGCCCTTTATAAGCTTATGAAGACGCGTACGACCATAGCTGTAGCGCACCGCCTATCTACTATCAAGAATAGCGATGAGATTTGCGTGCTGCATGAAGGTGAGATTGTAGAGCGAGGTACGCACGATGAGCTTATGGATATCGAAGGCTACTATAAGAAACTGCATGATATGCAGGAGATATAAAGTAATATCATTGAAGATAGATAGACTTCTTGTAAAAATGAAAAAAAGGACTTTCTTATATTGCTTACGCACTATCATATACCTTTTGGTATACGATGTCTTTGTTGCTAATGAGCCTACTTTATGTCTTTTTTTCTGACTGCCTTTATCTTTTTGGTCGGAAAGGTTGTAAAAGTATCGTCATAAGGTTATTTGGAAGAACCTCAAGGACAGTTTTTCCTGAGAAAGATGAGGCTGAATTGCAGCGTATAGAACGTGGTTTTTTTATCATTACTTCTGTGATTATCTTGTAGAGACCATCAAGCTTCTCAATATGAGTAAGCGTGAACTTCGTCAGAGGATGGTTTTCACAGGAATAGAAGAAATGAACGAGTTGCTTGAAAAAGGGATGTCCTGTGCTATCTATCTGGGCCATTATGGTAATTGGGAGTTAATAACATCCTTACCTTTATGGGTTTCTGAGAAGGCACAGTGCTGCCAAGTTTATCATCCGTTGAAGAATGAACGATTTGATAAACTCTTCAAGTCTGTACGCGAAAAACATCATGCACTTTGTATTCCAATGGCAGAGACACTGCGACAGGTAGTTTCTTATCGCCAGAAGAAACAACCTATTGTGATTGGATATATCGCTGATCAGGCACCTTTCTGGAATAATATTCATCATTGGGTGAGACTTCCTAAATCACGATACACCCGTCTTAACAGGTAGTGAACGTATCATAAAGAAGACAGGACAAGCCGTTTTCTATGGTGATGTCTCACGTGTGCGAAGAGGCTATTATCAGTGTGATTTCAAGTTGATAACCACTGAACCAGCAAAATATAAGGATTGGGAAATAACCGATAAATACTTTCAGTTGTTAGAAGAAACTATCCGTCGACAGCCAGAACTTTATCTTTGGAGTCATAAAAGATGGAAGCGTACGCGCGAAGAGTTTAACTTACGCTATGATGAGAAGACTGGAAGAGTAAGTTTGGAGCCACTGGATGAGATTATAAGGAAAAAAGATAAGGAATGATTTTTGTAAGAGATAAAGGGCGGATGTGTAATAACATTCTGCAATATGGACATCTGTATGCTTGGGCAAGGGCGAACAATCGGAAGACGGTTTCAATGCGATTTGCTTACAAGTATCAATACTTTCATATCTGTAGGACTCGTTGGCATAATTTTTTTGTTTATCTTTCTTTGCAAAGTATGCAGCCCAATTAAAGCTAATACCTACCGTCACATTTGATACACCTGACGAAAATTTAACTGAAAAGGAAAAATGCAATGAGGCGTGGATGCCTTGTTGCTGAGGGGATGGTTTGCTCGTTGGTATGACCTTTTTCTTGCAGTATAAGCCAGAGATATTATCCTTATTTGCCTTTGATTCTCACATAGAAAAGCAAGGTTACTTCATTACTGGAAGTATCGTCTAAAGAGGCTATTATCAGATTAGGTGTACATATCCGTCGTGGAGATTATGCTACATGGAATAATGGTAGATTTCTCTATGACGATAGGCAGATGATTAATGTTATCCGCCAATTTATCCTCCTTCATCCCCGTAAACGCATTGTAATCTATATTTGTGGTAATGATTCAAAAACTCAATAAGCAAGCTTATAGCGAGGCTTTTTGGGCAAGAAAAATGTCGTCTTTCCACAAGGTAATCCAGGCGAGGACCTGTGCCTTCTATCTCATTGCGACTATCTGATCGGTCCACCGAGTACGTTTACACTCGTTGCATCAATGTATCGTAACACTCCATTGTATTGGATTAAAGATATCAACAAGCCCTTACAAGAGGATTGCTTTGACTACTTTGATAATCTCTTTCGCAATATCATATAGTCTTTGAAGCCGTAAATAACATAAGAAAACAGTAACAGTTCATCAATATTCCGTAGTGTATGGTCATACAATCGACTTCTGTTAGTGAATTATTTTCATGAAAAGAAAGAATTATTTTCATGAAAAATAAATATTTATTGTCATGAAGAAAAAAAGATTTATTTACATGAAAAATCGCAACAAGTTGTTGAGAAGACTACTTACAATGCATAACAGGAGTAGAAATAACGATAAAATCAATGACTCTCGATGCTCTGTTGTTACAGAAAACATTCTATCTTAAAGTCGAAATAAGTAAGAACAAACCCCGAAATAAGTAATAAGAAATAATGTATAAGAACTTAACATATCTGCTAAAGCACTCTGCTGTCATCCTTGTTATCCTATTTTTCGTTCGCATTTGCTTTGCTATTGCGTTTGTTCCGATGGGTCTTATAGGCAGCAATTTAACTGTTCTTCCACGTTTACTTTTCAATGTCCTGCGTTTTGATATGCAGGTAGTTTGTTACGTTTTGTTGCTTCCAACGGTTCTGACCTTTGTTTTTGCAACCCTTCGTAAGCCGTGGACTGATCGTGTATTGAGCCGTTTCCGTAAGGTTTATTACGCTATTGTCAACATTCTTATACTGGCACTCAGCGGTATAGATTTGGGCTTCTTTTCTAATTTTAATAGCCATATTAACCTCACTTTCTTTGATTTTTTCAATGAAGGACCAATGAGTTTGATACAAGCTATATGGGAAGAATACCATTGTGTTTATGAAGGTTTAGCCTTCCTTTTTCCTCTCATTATTGATCCTTTATGTCATTCGTAGAATAGAATCAGATAAGGTGTTGGCTCGTCAAACGAACTGTTCTTTAGGCGGTCGGAAGACTTCACGCTGTCAACTTATTAAACTTTCGGTTATTATCTTACTGTATATTGCTTTTGTAGTTATCGGTATGCGTGGGCTCGGTATGGCGTTTCCCTTTGCAGATAGAAGACACCTTTGTGTCAAATCAGAAGCTTCTAAACGACCTTGTTCCCGAATGCTATCTACATGTTGAAGAAGGCTTGTAAAGAGAAAGCTAAGGCCTTTAAGGTTGAGAATACGGATGACTTATTAGCACAATATAAGTTTAAGAGTTTGCAAGAAGCATTAGATGTTTTATACTGATGGGCAGATAAAGATAGCAAAGAACGACACGCTAACAGCCTTGCAGCGTGCATTATTCGCAGAAGTGGGTGACAGTTTAAAGCAACCACAGCCTAATGTTGTAATTATTTATAGCGAAAGTTGGAGTAATTATCTTTTCAATCTCCAACAGAAGGATGCGGAGATGAACTTCGGTTTGGACCGTCATTTCAAAGAAGATTTGCTTTTCCGCAACTTCCAATCGGTTCAGAATGGTACGATAAATTCGCTTGAAAACCTCTTTGTGTCTACTCCTTTTCCCACACTTCTTTACTTCATCTTATCGTTTCAATACGCTTCCTACGTCGATTGCCTTACCTTTCAAAAGCCAGTAACTATACAACGATGTTCATGTCGGGAATGGATGCTGCGTGGGAGAACTGTGCTGAAGCATTGCCTCATCAGCAGTTTGATGCAGTCTATGATAAGTTCTTTCTCTTGAAAGACTATCCTCATGCGACTTATAATAGTATTGGTGTTTATGATGAATACCTCTTCCAAGCGTTGTTAGATAAGTTAAATAAACCATCAAAGAAACGGCAGATGATAACTGTGATGACGACGACAAATCATCCACCTTTTGAATTCCCAAAGGACTTGAAACTTCCTCCTTTGCCCGATTCTTTCTATGCTAAGAAGTGTTTTGCAGAGCATAATCGTAAGGTATTAGATAAGTATCTCACGGGATTCCGCTATTATAACAAGACTCTGAACGACTTTCTCAATCGCTTCAAAGCCTCTGCAGCAGCAAAGAATACGATACTTGTTGTCACAGGTGACCATAACGTGCGAGTTATTCTCAATCATGATGTAATCGATAAGCGGTATGAACACTCCGTTCCGCTCTATGTTTATCTCCCACCTTACCTACGTAAGGAGGCTTATAACAAGCTAACTAATCGATGGGGAAGCCATGATGATATCTTAGCAACGCTTGCCCCCTTTGCTTTCCGTAATACAAAGTATTTCAAGATGGGTAAAAACCTCTTAGATACGTCTGTTTCGGACAGTACTTATTATAGTGCAAACGTTGACCAGATAGAAGCTATACCAAGCTATCAAAAGAAGGCTGAGCGACTTACGGCAGCTCGCAACCTACTCCGTCAGGTGTATTTTGGTTTGTATTGGAGGACTCAACAGTAACAAAACAATAGAGGGTGTAAGTTTTGAAGCTTACACCCTCTATCGTTATAGGTTAATGATTCGTTTATTTCTGCTCGTCTTCATTCTGTTTCTTTATCCTTGCCTCTATTACTTTCGCAACAATCATAAACTGGTAGAAGCCGGTCATAACACTATCAATAAAAGCCTGTAACACCGTTTCTTATTTCTCCATTCATAAAGTAGGATTTGAAGAAACGCCAGAAAAGGACGGAAGAGTAATGCACCAACTCCATAGTTCTTGCCCTGTTTTTTGAGGACTTCGTTAGTGGTATAGCGGTTGCATTTCTCTAACATATCAGCTAAATAGTTCTCCGCTAAGTGAATTAATTGTACGTTGTAAAGATGGTTATTGATGTGTTCAACAGGTCCTTGCACTTGTGGAATGGAGTGTATGTATGGAGGCCAGACGGTCCCTTCACGGATAAAGAAGCGCAGTTGATAATCCTTTGAAAAACCCTTTCTTAGGGGGTATTCATAAATCGGTTCTGCCTTGGAATATAAAGACCTTTCGCACAGTTGGGCTTGTTGATGTGCTGATAAAGATAAGTTCTCAGTTCTGGTGTCACCAATTCGTCAGCGTCAACGACGAGTACCCATGGGCTACAGGCGCTCTGTATGGCAAAGTTTCGGGCTGGTTCGACACAGGTATGATTACCTTTTGGGAAGGTGACAATCTTACATCCGGCACGTTGAGCAATCTCTACGGTATGGTCAGTACTCTCCATATCGCAGATAACAACCTCATCGAAGTCCTTAACGGAGTCAAGTACACGCTGCAGGAATTTCTCTGCATTGTAGGTATTGATAACAACTGATATTTCTTTTTTTTCCATCTTATGGGCAAAGATACGATTTTTTTCTGTACATTTGCATTATGCCAATTGAAAAAAACAACGCATTATCGGATTTGTTGGAAAGTATATTTGAAAGATAGAAATACCTACTGATTCGCTAAAAGCAATGTGTTTTACTGGTACAAAATGTGTTTGAATAATTCATTACTATGACAGAAAAGCCTTTGGTGACGGTCATTACCGTTTGTTATAACGCTGTATCACTGATAGAGAATACTATCCGTAGCGTTTTGGCACAGCAGTATGAGCACATTGAATATATTGTTGTTGATGGCGGTTCTACCGATGGTACGATAGAGATAATTCGTAAGTATGAAGCTCGTATCAGTCATTGGATAACGGAACAAGATGAGGGTATCTATGATGCTATGAACAAAGGAGTTGCAATGGCTACAGGAGAATGGTGCATCTTTCTCAATGCTGGTGACACATTTGCTGCTGATGATGTTTTGAATCGGGTCTTTCAAGTTCCGCGTGAGGCTGATGTTATTTATGGTGATGTCGTAAAGAATGGAACTGTTAAGGCTGCAGAGCCACCGCATAATAGTCATAGAATGTACTTTTGTCACCAAAGTTGTCTGACACGTACAGCCTGTCTTCGAACCTTTCCATACGATACAAGTCATCGAATGTCGGCAGACTTCAAGTTGTATAAGCTGCTTTGGAAAAAGCATTATCGCTTTCTTCAACTGCCTTTTGCTATTGCCAACTTTGATACAACGGGTGTTTCCAATACGAATCGATCACGAGGACTGTATGATAACATACGAATCATCAGAGAATTAGACGGCTGCTTAGAGCAGATTCGACTTCTACCACGTCTTTATTTCGTCTATTTCCTCTGTAAATTAAAGAAGCAATAAGTTAGTAACAATCAATAACCCTATAGCTATGATACCGAAAGTTATTCATTACTGTTGGCTCAGCAACGACCCATATCCTGATAAGATACAGAAGTGTATGGACACTTGGAGGAAGGTGTTGCCCGACTATGAGATAAAGTTATGGAACACTGAGAACTTTGATATGTCAAAGGCTCCAATCTATGTGCGCGAAGCTTTCGAACAACGTAAGTGGGCTTTTGCTGCTGATTATATCCGTATGTATGCGCTCTATACCGAAGGTGGTATTTATCTTGACTCTGATGTAAAGGTGTTGAAGTCGTTTGATGAATTCCTTAACTATAAGTTCTTCACTTCATTAGAGTATCATCCAAAGCAGATAGAGATGACCGGTGCGATGGATATGATTGATAAAGAAGGTAATCGTATCAAGGATGATTTCGTCTCAGGAATACAGATTCAGGCTGCTGTGATGGGTTCTGAGGCTGGCTGTCAGTTTGTGAAAGACGTCTTAGACGACTATGAGAAGCGTGAGTTTATCTATCCGGAAGGCTCTAATGGTAAGGGAGTAATTTCGCCATTTGTCTATGCAAGGGTAATGGAAAAGTATGGTTTTAAATACTTGGATAAGGACCAACCACTCGAAGACAATATGATGGTATTCCGTTCGGAAATCTTTGCAGGTAACAAGTATGAGGCAACACCAGCTTCATACGCCATACACTATTGTGCTCATAGCTGGAAACGAACCCCGATGGAGAAGTTAAACCGATGGTTGAAAAGGAACATCCCTTGTCTGTTTCCTAAGAAGTAAAAGTAATGAAGGATAAAATAAAACAATTCATAAACTATCCCCTGTTTTCTAACCGATGGTTCTTGATGGGCTTATGGTTTATCATTGCCCTCGCAGGAATGCTGAAGTACAATCGAAGTTTCAATAACTTCCTTATCTTTCGTGGTGTTTATTGGCACACAGTGAACCAAACTTCACTCTATACAGCCTATCCTGCGGAATATTGGGATGTGAATCATTATGGTCCGGTGTTCTCACTTGTTATCGCACCTTTTGCCGTTCTGCCTCTTTGGGTTGGTATGTTGCTGTGGTTATTGTTCCTAACAGCGTGGCTATACTTGGCTATTGTCCGTTCAGGACTACGTGAACAACAAAAGATATTCATACTTTGGTTTTGTGGAATAACGCTTCCTACCGCACTTTATGCAGCAGTTCAATATTGCTGTGGCTGCAATGATACTCTCTTCGTTCTTCCTTATTGAGAACGAGAAGGACGGTTGGGCAGCTTTCTTCATCGTCTTAGGTACGTTGGTGAAACTGTATGGTATCTTGGGGTTGGCTTTCTTCCTATTCTCTCGGCACAAACTACGTTTGTTGATGTGGCTTACAATATGGTCAGTCGTACTCTTTTGTGCGCCAATGGCTATTAGTTCGCCATCTTATGTCATAGGACAATACCACGAATGGTTTACTTGTTTAGTGGAAAAGAATGCAGAGAACCTTGGTTCTATACAGCAGAATATCTCACTTTTAGGTCTTGTTCGCCGTACAACTGGTTGTATGAACTATTCTGACCTATGGCTGATTCTGCCCGGAATGGCACTCTTTGCCCTTCCTTACCTACGTTTCTCACAGTACAAGAACCTTGCCTTCCGTGAGACAATACTCGCCTCTGTACTTTTGTTTGTCATACTCTTTAGTACAGGTAGCGAAGCCAGCGGATATGTGATAGCCTTGTTAGGCGTTTGTATATGGTACACCGCTGCTCCTTGGAAGCGTGGAAAGTGGGCGATAGCATTGATGGTATTTGTCTTCCTACTCTCTGGTATGGGTAGCAGCGACATCTTCCCGAAGTTCATCCGAGAAACATATATCAAGCAATACGCCCTCCGTGCGTTACCAATCAGTATTCTCTGGCTGTGGCTTTGTTATGAGTTATGCACAAAGGATTATACTCCAATAGAAAAGGTTGATGCTCATGAATAAGAAGATAATAGGTTACGATGCTAAGCGAATCGTAAGAAATGGTACCGGATTAGGTAGCTATGGGCGCACGCTCATCAACGACCTTGCCCCGTTGATGCCTGAGACAAACTTACGACTCTATGCTCCTGATGCTGGACGTGACGACCTTCGTAATCAGGTGGAACTGCGAGATAACGTGCAGTTTTGCTATCCTGACCACCTTCGTTCCGTCTGCAGCGTGACTGGTGGCGTGTGAAAGGGGTGGTAAAAGACCTAAAAGCAGATGGAGTAGAACTTTATCACGGTCTTTCGGGTGAACTGCCTTCAGGTTTGGCAGCAGCCGGCATCCCCAGTGTTGTTACTATTCATGACCTTATCTTCCTACGTCATCCGGAGTTCTATCCGGCTATTGACGTTTTCTTCTATAAGCGGAAGTTCTATCAGACACTACGTGAGGCAAGCCGTATCATTGCGATTAGCGAATGTACGAAGCGTGACATCTTATATTATGGTGACTTTCCAGAGGACAAGATAGACCTTGTTTATCAAAGCTGTAGCATTCACTTTAATCAGTCGGTAAGTCCTTCACTGATAGAGGAAGCCCGCCGTAAGTATCAACTCCCACAGCGTTATATATTAAATGTAGGAACGGTAGAAGTGCGAAAGAACATTCTTTTGGGTATTCGTACAATGGCAAAGCTACCTTCCGACTTACATCTTGTCATCGTAGGGACGGCAGACTAAGTATCAGAAAAAAAGCTCGATGCAGAAATCAAACGTTTAGGAATTGGCGAGCGAATCCATTTCCTTCAAGGTGTACCTAACGACCTTCTCGCAGCTATTTATAATCAAGCTGAGGCTTTCATTTATCCTTCTCGTTATGAAGGCTTTGGTATTCCAATTGTCGAAGCCATACAAAGTGGATTGCCAGTAGTAGCTGCTACGGGTAGTTGTTTGGAAGAAGCGGGTGGTCCTGATTGCCTTTATGTAGGTCCAGACGATGTCGACGGCAATGCTGCTGCTATCCTTTCAGCGATAGAGCATCGTAAGGAGATAGTCAGCAAGAGCCAACGCTTCGTAAAACGATTCGAAAATCAAGATGTAGCCTCTCAGATTCTTGAAGTGTATAATAAGATATAAAGCATCATCCCCAAGCCCTTTTCTTATCATAAAGAGCTTGGGGATGAGTTTTTTCTTCCCTTTTCTATTGCTGTGTTACTGCTTAGCACCAATCGTGCGAACGCTCCGCACCATGTGTGCGGACGCCTAACACCAATGGTGCGGATGCCTAATACGAAACTCACAAATCATCAACACCCACCATTCAACACCTATCACCCAATCCTGCCAACCATCAACACCCACCATTCAACACCTAACACCCATCACCCTTTCTCCCTTTTACAAACACAAGACGTAGTAAAACGAAGTTGATAGGAACAACTATCACCATCACAAGGATAGGCGACAGCCATTTGCTGATACCTAACCAAAGGAAGAGATGTAGCAATCCTATTTCTAAAAGATAGTTGAGTATGTGGCTACCAACGAAGCCAGCAACATTATTTTTTGACGGTTTTCCTTTAAAAGTAAAGTAAGTTGTAAGTCCGTAGTTACAAAGAAGTCCCACTCCGTAACCAGCTGTATAAGCTATGGTTGTATTCGTAAAGAGTAGAAAGAGACAATAGATTCCATAATGGATAAGCGAACATATAGTGCCCGTTATACCAAAACGGAAGAGTCGCCAGAAGTCTTTTCGCCAGCGTTGCCAAAGCTCTTTAATGCGTATCGCCATGTGAGAAGGGATTAATCGAGTATTTGACTGATGTTATAAAGTGGACGCTGCTTTACCTCTTCATATATTTTGGCAATATAAACTCCCACTGCACCGATAGAAATCATCAGCATAGCGCCCACGAGCCAGATACTAAGAATGAGCGAAGCCCAGCCCGCTACCTCTGTATGATTGACGAAAGCGTGGATAACGTAGATACCTATGCACAAGGTGACGAATAAGAAGGCGATACCGAGATAGATAACATAATAGATAGGTTTCACGGAGAATGACGTGATACCATCCAATGCCAAGCTAAGCATCTTGCGCAAAGTGTATTTAGAAGTACCAGCTTTACGTTCGCTGATACGGTCGTCAACAGTTGTAGACTTGAGTCCAATAGAAGGGATAAGACCACGCAGATAGAGGTTGCGTTCCTTATAGCCAGAGAGTATCTCTAAGGACTGACGGCTCATCAGTCGGAAGTCAGCATGATTGAAAGATACTGTTCACGCCCATCGTTTCTTGTAGATGGTAGAATGCCTGTGCAGACATACGTTTCAACATTGGGTCGGCTTTGCGTGAAACCTTCACCCCATAGACAATCTCATTGCCTTCCTCAAAGGCATCAACCATCTGCGGAATACATTTCTTATAGTCATCTTGCAAGTCGGCATCGAGTGTGATAACAGCGTCTGCCCAGTCCTTTTGCTGTCATCATTCCTGCCATAATAGCATTCTGATGACCCACGTTATGAGCGAGATTGATACCCTTTATACGTGGATGCAGGCTGTGGAGCTGTTGGATAATCTCCCATGTTCGGTCACGGCTTCCGTCATTGACAAACACAATCATCGAGTCATCAGAAATCCTTCCCTGACTGATGAGTTCGTCGAATAACTCCATGAGCTGTGCTGCTGACTGTTCTAAAACCTCTTCCTCGTTGTAACAAGGAGAGACCGTTGCAAGTTTTATCATATCTTATATTCTGCTTGTTGGGGTGTTTATAGGGAGTGTTTCTTTGCCTGCTGTCTACTGTTCAGAGCGGGAATCGAACTTATTTCTTCTGTCTGTTGACAAAGTCTACGTAGGTAATAAACTCCTGCTTGTCTGCCTTCATTGCTTTGATAAAGCGGTCGAGTCGCTGTTCTAATTCGTGTCCACTATGGTTCTTGATAATAAAAGGCATCTTGAACTCTGGATGTGACTTGAGGTCATAGAACTCCCATGGGTGGAAATAGGTCACGAAATAGCCATCGTGGCGCAATACTTGTCGAACTAAACGAAGATAAAACCACTCTGGGAAGTTGTGCATAGACAGCCAGAAGAGTGGAATGCGTAGGTGAGGGCTAACGCTGGCAGGTATCTGCATGACCTTCCCTTGCATAAACCATGTGCGTGGAGTGGTGAGGTGCATGTATCGACCCGGTATGAAAGCAGGGTTCAAAGAAGAGTTATAAAGGTAGCCAGCCTTCTCTATATCCTCATCCGATACGGGGAACATACGTGGTTGACGATAGCCCGCAACCTTCACACCTGTTACGCGTTCGATGATTTCCTTAGAACGAAAAAAACGTCCTCTGGTTTGGGTTGCCAGTGGTCAACACCATGACAAAGCCACCTCGTGTCCTTCGTTATTAATACGCTCCATGACCTCTGGTGCCAGTTCTGCAAAGTTGCCAGTGCAGAAGAAGGTAGCGCAGACGTTATTCGCCTTCAGTATGTCGAGGATGCGATTCGTACCCTCAATGGATACCTTCATGCCCTCTTCAAGGGAGAAGTCTACCCCATGTTCACGTGGTACATCAAACTCTTCCGTATCGAAGCTTAGTAATATCATTTCTCTTCTGTTTCTTTATTTGTCCAGTTTCCTTCATCAAAAGAAAGCTATTCTACAAACCCTTTTCCCTTTTGAGGATAGCCTTAACAACGGCTTTGACCATGTCTTGTTTTATTGTTGTAAGCTTTCATTTGTGGAAAGTATTGCAAAGTTACAATAAAACTCTGATATTATCCCTCAATTCTACAGCGTAAAAATCTTTTTAAGAAAGCCAAGTGTTTGAGAAACAAAGTTCTCAAGTCACTTGGATATGTCAGAATATTCTGAACCTACATACAAATAAAGCCTATAACTTAGAGTTCTTCCTTGAATAAAACAGTATTTCATTGTAGTTGTCATACTTCCCATTGGATTGGGGATTTCATACTTAGTCAAGCCTCGAGGAACTCTAAAAAATCCTGAAATCAACTGATAGAGTTCCTCAAAGAGATATTTTAATAGATAAATTTTTCTCGTAAGGAATAACGTTGCGGACTTAAAGTATATTATGAATCACTATTTTTGTTCTTCGGTAGTTTTTGTGAGATTTGTTCTATCTTTTTCTCGTCTCGTGCAACCTTGCGTTCCAGTTTCTTAATATCTTCTGCAGGAGGAAGGTCTTCTGGCTTGATACCACGCTGTCCCAACATATTACGCACACTATAGTTGTTCTGTATGTGTTCGCCCGTAATAGGTAATTCTCCGTGCAGGTCTTTGTTTTCTACGTTGTAGTTGGTCATCTCTGTGGCAAGGTTCTTGGCAGCTATGGTAAGGGTGGGTAGAAAGTCTGCCAGCGGTCTATTAGATTTCACTCCCAATCGTTTCTTCATATCTTCAGTGGTGTGTCCTCCAAAAAGTGCCGTGTCACCCTTAGAACGTATGCGTCCGAAGCCTTTGTCATCAACTCCTCGCTGATATATGTTCTGCGATAATTGCTTTTCAGCCATTCTCAGTTTATCACGGGTTTCTAAACGAGATAGCAGGTTCAGTCGCTCTTCTATTAATTCTGCTTTTCGTGTTTGTACGGCAAAGTAGCTTTGGGCAAAAGCAATTTCTTCTTTCTTTGGGTCACCGTTTTGGGCGATAAGATAGCAGGCATAGCGAGTAAGCATAAAGTCAGATACTTCTCGTTTTGCTCCTTTGCCTATTTCTATCATTTTCGTGACCTCACGAAAATGATCATCAAGATTGATTCCTTGTGTTTTACACGAATCTACTGCTCGTCGTATGGCAACAAGAAAATTCTCCCATCGCGCATAGCCTAATATTGTTTGTAGTTCGCGGGCAAACCAAACTTCTATCTGTTCTTTGCTATCATCGCTCTCAATGTATCTGACAATGTTGTCGAACGATAATTTATATTGTAAAATACTATTCTTGTCCATTGTCTTTTTCTTCAATCCATTTTATATAGTTATCATATTCTGTTTTCAGCAAAGTTTTCTTATCTTCTTTGCTCATTATTCCTTTTTTAGCTTCATATCTCATCCCATGCCATTCAAGAGCAAGCCATGATTGCATTAGTGTTATGAACCTATCAATCTCTTCTGCTTTTATTCTCTGCTTGGACTATTTTATCAATCATTTCAATAGCTTTCCTATCCCAATGCTCATTATCCTTGTCAGCAGGATTCATCAACAATTTTAATTTATACGACAATTCTTTCAACTTATCATTATCTTTTCTTTCAGCAGTTACACAAAACTCTTCAACAGCTTTACGAAGTTCTGCCATATATTCTTTTCGAGCAATTGTTATGGTATTGATAAAAGTATTTTTACTTGATTGTTTTATAGTTGCGGACATATTTATTGTGCTTACAAAAGCTGTAACTATTCCTATTATTAAAGTTGCTTCTACTGATCCTAATCCTACTTTTACCGTTAATAAATTTCCTATTCCTATTCCTATTAATGATAGAATAGCTATTACATTGATTATATTTTCTTTTTTTCCTTCCGATAGATATTAGTTATTTTTATCCAGTCCATTTTTTTATCTTATAATTTAATGTTAATCTCTATTTACTAACTTATTTACACTAATTTCTACTATATTAAAAATGTAGTAAAAAACCACCTTGCTGTGCATCCTCTTGAAATTATCTTGTAAGACAATTCCTGCTCTTTGCTAAATACTGATTAGCAACGATTTTAAATATTTGTTTTTTTAATCATTGAAGTCAGATTTATAGCTATGATTGGTGAGGTCTGCGGATAAGTCTTCGCTTCTTCTTTCCTCAGCGAGTCCTTCTTCACTTGAATTACGTACTTTGTCATATTGATTAGAATTAAAGGGTTTGTAATGCTACAAAGATACAAAATTTCATGAAGAAGCCAGCATAGGATACAAACTTTCTGCTAAAAAGAGTTTGATAATTTTCTAATCTCTACTAAAGAAGGATACTATGAAGAACTACCATTTATTATCTAAAGAAGGAAATGATTTGGTTTTTTTATTAGCCATCAATAAAAACGTGTTAAGAGAGTTAAAAAGGAGTCTTTATACTTACTTTTTTTGAGGGAATAAGTCGTCTTTGCCGAATTATTTTCATGAAAAAAAGAATTTATTTACGTGAAAAGAAATATTTATTTTCATGAAGAAAAAAATGTTTCTTTTTCATGAAAATAATTTGGTGATGGAGGATTGTGAGAGTTGAATGTTGGGTGCTGGTGATGTGAATTTGTGGTTATTTAGGGTGTTGAATGATGTGTTTTAATGAAAGGTATAGATAGTTGATAAATATTATCTACATAATATTCATTGGTTTTTATATTTTTTTCTCTTGTAGAGTATTTGCAGTGTTGTTTTGCTGATGCTTTTTACTCGTAAGATATAAAAATATATTTTTTCTCCTCAAAAGATTTTGTTTTCTCAATAATATTTCGCACTTTTGTCCTCAGAATACACTAACGTAAACAAAAGATAATCTAAAAAACGGAAAGTCGAGAAAGCAACGTGGGGAAATGTAGACCTATGTTATGTCAAATTCCTTATGTTTTCATCTGTGCTATAGGATGATTCTATGCTTTTCAGATCGTACCGCTTCAGATAGATTCTTCATAAAATCATGTCACAAAAGAAGAACAACAGGAGATTGCTTGCAGTGCTTACAATGGCATTGTTTTCCATAATATCCTTTGCACAGGGAGTCAGGTTGGCTGATGGTGTTGAGCCATTGCCAGCGGATGCAGAAACTCCGGGCTCAGAATATACACTTGTCTTCCATGATGAGTTTAATGAGCCGGATGGCACCTTGCCTAATACAAAGGTGTGGAGATACTGTACGCGCCGTCCCCAAAGTGACATGGGCACGCTTCTTTGAGCAACTCTCCTGAGGTCGCTTTTTATGAAGGATGGTAATCTTGTTCTGCGTGCCATTCCTAATCCTGATAGGTCAAAAGATGATGTGGAAATGCTTTCAGGAGGTATCGAAACCAGTCAGAGCTTTTCACCTTTCGCTTTGGTCGTGTAGAGTGTCGGGCAATGGTTAATCCTTTTATAGGTAATTTCCCTGCTATCTGGATGATGCCAAAGTCAAACTTTGGATGGCCGAAAGGCGGTGAGATTGATATCTTTGAGCAGATTGATAATGAGCAGCGTTGTTATGCAACCGTGCACTCTGCGTGGACAAAAAGTCATGGAAATGAGCCACACTCTGGTAATCTTTGGATGCCAATGAATCGTTATCATACCTATGCTGTAGAGTGGGAAGAGGATGTGCTGACCTTCTTTGCTGACGGTAAGCGTGTGTTCCAATATAAGAAACAGAATGATAGTCAGGAGCAATGGCCGTTTGATAAGTCTAATTTCTACCTGATTCTCAATCAGTCAGTGGGCAATGGTTCATGGGCGAAAAAAAGGCAGATGTCAATCATACCTACGAGATGCGTGTCGATTGGATACGTGTCTATCAAAAAGAAAAGCATATCCCTACGGGTATCAGCGTTCCAATGACAAAGATACAGGAAAGCACTGAAAGTAATGATATTTATTCGTTGCAGGGTGCTAAGATAGGGGACTCATGAGAGCGAATTGCCAAAGGGAATCTATGTTCTTAATGGTAATAAGTTTGTTAAATAGGCTTTACCGCAATGGTGGAAAAAGCTAAGAAATACAGAAACGATTTACTAACATAAACAAGAAATAATCTATGGAAGAACAAATCGAAGTGAAAGAACTCGACAGTGTTGTAGTGCACTTTTCTGGTGACTCAGGTGATGGTATGCAGCTTGCGGGTAACATTTTCACCACTGTCTCGGCTACAGTCGGCAATGGTGTGTCTACTTTCCCAGACTATCCAGCTGATATCCGTGCCCCGCAAGGTTCCTTGACAGGTGTGAGTGGATTCCAGGTTCATATCGGTTCGGGCAAGGTTTATACGCCTGGTGACCTCTGTGACGTTCTTGTAGCAATGAATGCCGCTGCGTTGAAGATGCAGTATAAGCATTGTAAACCTAACAGTACAATCATTATCGATACTGATTCATTCGGACAGCGTGACCTTCAGAAGGCCGAATTCCGCAGTGATGACTATTTAGGGCGAGATGGGTATCGACCCTGATCGGGTAGTGGCTTGTCCCGATAACAAAGATGGTGAAGGACTGTTTGGCTGATACTGGCATGGATAATAAGTCTATGCTAAAGTGCCGTAATATGTTTGCCTTGGGTCTTGTCTGCTGGCTTTTTCAGTCGTGACTTAGAGTTGGTAAACAACTATCTTGAGACAAAGTTTAAGAAGAAACCAGCCATTGCAGAGGCGAATATAAAGGTAGTACGTGCAGGATATGACTATGGTCATAACGTACATGCTTCTGTTCCTAATACCTATCGTATTGAGTCAACAGTGAAACAGCCTGGCCGTTATATGGATATTACAGGTAATAAGGCTACTGCTTATGGTCTGATGGCTGCGGCTGAGCGTGCTGGCTTGCGTCTTTTCTTAGGGTTCTTATCCTATCACTCCAGCAACAGATATCTTACATGAGTTGTCAAAGCATAAGTCAATGGGTGTGACAACGGTACAGTGTGAGGACGAGATTGCTGGTTGTGCATCGGCTATTGGTGCTGCTTTCGCTGGTGCTTTGGCTGCTACTTCAACCTCTGGTCCTGGTATCTGTTTGAAGAGTGAGGCAATGAACCTTGCACTTATTGATGAACTCCCATTAGTGATTATCGACGTACAGCGTGGTGGTCCGTCAACGGGTATGCCTACGAAGAGTGAGCAGACTGACCTCTTGCAGGTGCTTTATGGTCGTAATGGTGAGAGTCCAATGCCTGTCATTGCAGCGACAAGTCCTACAGATTGCTTCGATGCAGCCTATAACGCTTGTAAGATTGCATTGGAACATATGACGCCAGTCGTGCTCCTAACCGATGCATTCATTGCTAATGGTTCTTCTGCTTGGAAGCTTCCAAACATCGAAGATTTGCCTGAAATCCATCCACATTATGTCACAGAAGACCAGAAGTATAAGTATACTCCATACAAACGTGACCCTAAGACATTAGCACGTTACTGGGCTATTCCAGGTACGGAGGGCTATACACACATCCTTGGTGGTTTGGAGAAAGATGGTGAGACAGGTGCTATCTCAACCGATCCAGAGAACCATGACAAGATGGACCACATCCGTTGGAACAAGGTGGCACGTATTCCTGTACCTGATTTGACAGTTTTAGGCGACAAGGATGATGCTGATTTACTCATTGTAGGCTTCGGTAGTACATACGGTCATCTCTATTCAGCTATGGAGGTGTTGCGTGGTAAGGGACATAAGGTTGCTTTGGCACAGTTCAAGTATGTGAACCCATTGCCAAAGAACACAGCAGAAGTGCTCAGTCGTTACAAGAAAGTCGTTGTCGCAGAACAAAATCTTGGTCAGCTTGCTGCCCTCTTGCGTATTCGTATCAACCACTTCGCTCCTTATCAGTATAACCAAGTTAAGGGACAACCATTCGTTGTCACGGAGTTGGTTACTACTTTCGAGAAACTCCTCAAGGCTCCACTGCCAAAGGAAGAAACTGGTACTTTCTATACGAAGATACTTGAGTAGAATAGTTGACGAGTAGACAAGTTGACGAGTTTACAAGTTGCTTGTGACGTTGGGAAGTTTACATGTTGGCGAGTTAACGAGTTGACAAGTTGCTTGTTTGAGTTAAGAATGAAGTAATCATAATGTGAATTATGAATTTTGAATTTAATGGTAATCATAATTGTGAATTATGAATTATGAATTCTGAATTAATAGTAATCATAATTATGAATTATGAATTTTGAATTATGAATTAAAATAAAAAGTCATGAATCAATATACAGCACAAGATTTTTAAGAAGGGACAACCACGTTGGTGTCCTGGCTGTGGCGACCATTTCTTCCTTGCCAGTTTGCAGAAAGCGATGGCAGAGTTAGGTGTTCCACCTTACGAAACAGCCGTTATCAGTGGTATCGGATGCTCAAGCCGATTACCTTATTATGCTAATACATACGCTATGCAGACCATTCACGGTCGTGCAGCAGCCATCTCTACAGGTGCAAAGGTGACGAATCCAAACCTTACCATCTGGCAGGTTTCGGGCGATGGTGACGCACTTGCCATCGGTGGTAACCACTTTATCCATGCGATGCGTCGTAATGTGGACCTGAATATGATTCTTCTGAACAACCGTATCTACGGTCTGACGAAGGGACAGTATTCACCAACCAGTCCACGTGGCTTCGTTTCTAAGTCAAGTCCTTATGGTACTACGGAGGATCCATTCCACCCAGCAGAGCTTTGCTTTGGTGCGCGTGGTAACTTCTTTGCACGTAGTGTTGCCAGCGACAATACCGAGACAATTGAAATCCTTAAGGCTGCTTATCAGCATAAGGGTGCTGCCGTTTGTGAGATTTTACAGAACTGTGTTATCTTCAACGATGGTTGTCACAACTCTGTCTATACCTCACAAGGTCGTAAGGAGAATGCTATCTATGTCAAGCATGGCGAACCATTGATCTTCGGTCCCAACCAAGAGTTTGGACTTGTACAAGAAGGCTTCGGCTTGAAGGTGGTTAAAATCGGTGAGAACGGTATTACCCGCGATGATATTCTCGTACATGATGCTCACTGTAAGGATAATACCTTACAGCTAAAGCTTGCGATGATGAGCAACGAAGACGGCTTCCCTGTAGCTCTCGGAGTTATCCGTGACGTTGAAGCACCTACCTATGACGCTGCTGTCAATCAGCAGATAGAAGAGGTGAAGGCGCAGAAGCATTACCATACCTTTATGGAGATGCTCGAAACCAATGATATTTGGGAAGTAAAAGAGTAAAAAAATTTAAGACGAAATACACTTGCACGGAAAAGAGGAAAAAGATGTAACTTTGTGGACAACCAACCATTTAATACATCATGAGTAGACTAACCTCATTTCTACATAGCAGGTGTACGATACAGACAAATGCCACTTCCTGGCGCACGAGTGTTGCGTTAGGAGTTGGCATTTTCTTGTTTCTTTACCTCCTACAACCCTTTGGAATCAGCCAGTATCGGGGTAATACATTCCTGATGTGTCTTGGTTTTTGTGTCATGACCATCTTCGTCCAATGGCTTTGTGCTTTCCTTTTCTTCAAAAGACCATTACGAAAAAATGTCCCAATCACCAATGGTTATATAATTCTTTATAGTATTGCTATTGAGTTGGCAATGGCAATCTCTATGACGCTCTATGCTGCTTTCTTCTTCCAGATGCCATTAACATGGCGGCTATTCAGTATATTCTTTTATTGGACTTTCCTTGTTTGGGTAATCGTTACAGCTATTTTTACGTTGGTAAACTATAACCGTATGTTGAATAGTAGACTGGAAGAAATGATAAAAAAGACTACGGATGAGCAGGAGGATATCCTCATTACATTGCATGATCAGAACCTTCGAGGAACCGACCTCACCTTGCCTATCAACAATCTACTCTATATCGAAGCTCGAAAAAACAATGTCTGCGTATGTTATCTAAAAGAAGGTAAGATACAAAAAACCGAACTTCGTTCTACGTTGACAGCCTTGAAAGATGACCTCCCTTACGATAATATCTTTCAGTGTCACCGTTCCTTCCTTGTGAATATCAATAACATTTCTTCTGCAAAAGGCAATTCCAACGGCTATCAGCTGCGCCTTTCAGGTTGTGATGACTTCATTCCAGTCTCTCGCACCTTTGTTCCCGGTCTTCGCCACTTCGTTGATTAATATCTATTCATTAGTATGTTTCTTTCCGTCTTCTACAAGTAACTTATACCCTTATTACTTGATACTTTGTAAACTATTTTCATACGCTTCAAAATCAATCCATGCTCTTTTGGCTTCTAAAAGACGCCTAATTGACTTGCAAAAGGTGCCCTTTTGAGGCCCAATTAACGCCCTTTTGAAGTCCAGTTGAGCACCTTTTCTTCTACTGCGTTATAACCAATTGATTTCCTGTTGGTTACAAACCTGTTTTTTTATGCGTGTTTTTATCCTTGTTCATAGCTGTTTTTGTTTGATAATATGTAATGATTTTTCAAGTAGCTATCTTTTGAATTATTAAAGTAAATAAGCGGCTCTGTGTCGGCGGATGATAATAGAATAGAATGCTGAGAAACTTAGCTATGCTTTTGTTTAATGAGCAACTTCGGTTTTTTTCCATCAAAGGTATACGAAAAAGTATTCATACATTTAACGGAAAAAAACTATTTGTATTGATTAATATGATGTGGCTGTTAGCAAAATTACTTGCTTCATCCCATAAGGAATGATATTATAGCAAAAATCAGACTCTTTAATAAATATTTTTTTTCAGAAAGATATTTGTCAAATGCTTGTATCTGACTTAGACCTTCTTCCTGATTACGTACGCCACTGATAGCGAAGATATTTTTTTCTGTTTTTTTATCTCTGTTGTAATTCAGCTTGTATAGTGCTTCTTCTATGTCTTTTCTGTAAGTAAACCTTTGCATAGAAATTATATTTTTCCCCTTTATCACTGAATAGAAATCATGAAAAATCAACTGATATTATCCAATGAATTTCGAGTAAGTTATGAATACAATATAAAAAAACGACTTTATTTCTTCATAAGTATTACTACCATTTGGAAACGAAAAGAATTGCGTCAAACATTTCTTTTTCATCAACTTCAAATATGTCTGAAGTTTGTAGAAGGACTATCTTTTGTCTATTATTTTGCCTCAATGAAGACATGTTCAGATGTTTCAAATTATCCTCTGAAGACGCCAATATTATACTCAAAAGAGGTGTGTCATCATCCTCCGAACAGGATATTCCATCGAGTCTAAGCCTCTCGACAATTTGTTCACCATCCTTGTCAGTAGATATTAGTCTTACAAAACCACATGAATTCTTCTTCCATAACAATCAGAATTTATTTCTTACTATTTTATTTTTACAGGTCAAATGCTGCGTAATATATTGCTACCTGCCCTTTCAAAGACTTGTTTTTGCACAAATAAGATTTTACAATCTTTAGTATGATAACACGATAGTAATCCTTCTAACCTTTCTTTTTTTGTTTCTCGTCTAAAGCGAGAGAGTCTTTATCAAGAACCACCAATAATATGAGATGACTCATTTGTGGAATCATATTGTATTGCCCTATTATATTGCAAAGGTAATCAATATCAGGCTCATCGGGAGAATAAGATGGTATAATTGAGGTTTTAAAAGCTGTAGAGTAGAACATCTCACATAATTCCTTTATACTGATATCCGTTTCTTTCAGCGTTCTAAAAGAGAGAAGTGAAATTATAAAATTAGAAATAACAACCATTCGCTCATAATGAAGTCTCATTAAATCTTTACGAAACGCCTGCTTACGCTTGCTCCGATTACCCTTACTTATGAAGACTTCATCAGTCACCATTTCCCTAAGTTTTTCCTTTACATTTGATGGTAATTGATTAAATGAAGGGACAACACCACCAAACTTTTGGATGAGTGCCCTATTATATTCTAATTCTTTACAGGAGTCATAACCCAACATATCTCTAAAGCACTCTTCTTCAGTTTCTGGTGTAAATCCATAAAATGAAGAATGCCACAAACAACAAGCTGCAATTTCTGGTAACGAAGCCTTTACCTTTTTATCTATAACAATCTCTTTTGCAAGAGCACATTCCCAAACTTCTCCTTCCAAAGAGTAGGCAGTAAGATATGTTTCACCATCTTCTTCATCTAACACAATGGTAATTTCTCCATTATCAGCATTAGTATGACTTTTTAGATCCTATCATACGTAACATATCATAGTGTACCTTCATCCAGCCCATAGAGGATTTTAATGAAGGATACATTTTATATAGCCATGGTTCTATCTCTGAGAAAGATACGCTTTCAAGTAATTCTTTATAAACCATCTTATTATCTTAATTATTCGATTTGTTTTCCAAGCCTCTCTTAAAGAGTAGTATAACACACATGGCATCGTTTCCAATATGTTCAGTTACTATATTTTATAAATTAGACATCTAACAACTCAAATAGGACATCTATTTCCTCTATAACCTTCTGTTCTATTTCTTTCTCAGTACTACTAAATTCCGTAAGATTTCGATAGCTAAAGCCATCCTTTACGGCTTTTATATCCTTTTTCTTTTAGCTTTTCTATGACAACACTATCTTTTGGGTTGATTTGAGGAGTCTTATATTTATCTTCATAAGCTTGACGAACTAAAATACTACCCGTAGCAATTGTAATTCCATATTGGGCATTTTTCATCTTTGCGAATCCTATTTCCATTATTGTAAATGTAGGATTTTACCCTTTCGAGAATAGAATGTTCTATACTTCTTACATCAATATTATTTTTTTATAGAAGCAGGTTTCTTCTCTTTTTAAACGCTTATGATGTGCTTGAATTTCATTTATACAGAAAGACTCCAAACTATTAAGGTCTATCTCTTCAATACTTTTATAATTAAAGACATAAGAAAAGAATTTTGCTATTAAAGTCCTTTCTTCTGTAGTTAGGAACGCTCCAGGGTGGGGAATCCCAAAAACATGGTATACCATTGAATGTACCCATATATATACGCGCCATTATCGGATTACGTTTCTTATCATATTTGAAAGAAAAGCCATCTATCGAAAGCGAAGCTAATCTGTTGAACGCCTTCCTACCGCTTAACCATACAATCATTTTAGGCTTAACTATTCTAACTAAATCTATAGTCTGTGGAAATGTAGCATTTAACAGTGATTGGTTCAGTTCTTTCTCCTTGACAGTGTTGAAGAAAGTGGCATTCGTCAAGACAAATCTTCTTTCGTCGTCAAGAATATTAGGCTCCTCAACATCTTTAAAGAATCTCTTTAAATTCATAAAATAACGCCAAGTATGATGACGACTCCAGTTTGTACAGTTCCCATACTGGGGATCTCTACCGAAGTTCCCTGATATAAGTTGTTCTGCTGTCATCCCTGTAGCCGAGCTTATCCCCCAGTTTGGATTCTCAATCATTTGTTGGTAAGTACCGCCAGACCCTGGATTAATACCCGCTATTAAAATATCAACAGAATTTACTCCTATAATTTTTGTTTAAGTCAGATTGAGTATAGAATGCAGGAGTATTTTCTCTACCACGTTCGTCTGCTATCTTATTGTACAGCTGAACCGTTTTCTCTCCCCATAGCAATAATTCTTCTTTTGTCATATTTTAAGTAATTATGTACTCTCAATTATAATGATTCAATTTTGCCACCTATTCTAAAAATACTGAGTTTTACAAGATAAGCATAACGCCTCTTATTTTTTTCAACGTTGTCATTGTGCCTCTGAAGAAACACGCTGTAAAATTAACATTTTTTTATTTTATTATTAGGTAATAAACGTGGATAAAAATTTGGTTTATCCATTTTATATAAA
>BNJV01000527.1_pt1 | contig 34428 bp, 42 predicted proteins | sample 8540591 | NCBI WGS metagenome assembly BNJV01 (sample SAMD00202457, study PRJDB9452) | human saliva metagenome | host: Homo sapiens | reverse complement strand
TATCGATTTAGTTTGATGCTTTTCGTGCACTGACCTTAGTCATAAATTTCTCATTGTTAATGACAAATCGTTCATGTGTGCCTTTACCAATAATTCCAACACCATCGGATGCTTCGATGGCAAAGGAGATTTTTCGCCCTTCCACAGCTGTTACTGTAGCAGTGGCTGTAATTGTAGTACCCATAGGGGAGGGAGCATCATGGCTAATGGATAGGGAGATGCCTACCGTGCCTTCACCATCATTTAATTCTGGTTGTACCGCTGCTTGTGCAGCTTCTTCCATAAGTGCACACATAGCAGGAGTAGCGAATACCTCAAGAGAACCAGACTTCATTGTTTTTGCAATATTAGATTCTGTAACTGTAACAGTTGCTGTCGCAGATTGACCAACTTGTATCATAGTAAACCTTCTTTCGTAATGAACTAGAATATATTTGTATTATACAACTCTTATGAGTATATATGCTAATTTTGTAATGATAAAATTTATTATTTCCTAAAATAGACTTAATTATACAGACTCTATAGAATCCGTGCTATAATAGTACTAGTTTTATTAAACGAGGTAACTATGAAAGAACGAAAATTTTCGCCTTCTGGTGAAGGCTTGGTGCAGGTAATAGCAGGCGTATTATTTGTCGTATTACTTATCATCATTAATATTGTAGATCCTACATTTTACCCAACTATGTGGCATCTAGCAACGAGTGGTTCTATGGAGGAAATTGCCGAGTATATTCAAGGCTATGGTCCTATGGCCATGGTGGTAAGTATGCTCCTTGATATTTTTGTCAATGCTGTAGGATTTTTGCCATCCATCTTTATTTCCACAGCGAATGGTCTCGTGTTTGGCATGTGGCCTGGCATTATCATTTCTTGGCTCGCTGAAACTATTGGGGTAGTCATCAGCTTTTACATTATGCGTTATTTCTTACGAGATGCGGCGGATAAGCTAATTTCTAAGAGTACCACATTGATGAAGGTTGATGATTTTTCCGGTAATAATGGTTTTGTGGTCATGTTATTTGCTAGATCATTACCTTATTTCCATCTGGTGTCATCACTGCGCTAGGGGCTATCAGTAAGATTAAACCGCGCGACTATATTTTAGCAAATTTAATTGGTAAATTTCCGTCTACAGCACTTGAAGTTGCTATTGGCACAGATATTGTAAATTTTCAAGAAAATATGGGGCGTCTAGGTATTATTGTCGTCGTAGCAGACCATTGTATATTTTTATTCTATGGAAGGTATATAAACGATATATTAATAAACGTAATGCAGAACGAGAACATGATCCTAATGCTTAATAAACATGTATTTCTATGTAATTAAAATAAAAAGAGGCGATACTATGAGTTTTTTTCACTTCCTGAACGCGTAATATTAAAAAGGGCCTAATTTCATCCGTGAAGTATTTGAACGTGGTGTGGGTGTACCTGGATTTATCAGTTTTGGTATTGGTAATCCAGCACCAGAGGCAATTCCTGTGAAAGTTATCGAAGATGCCTTTGATTTCATCGTTCATGATAATCCTATGAGTTTATTACAATATGGTCCGATGCAAGGGGATGCGCGATTAGCAGAATTGACCTTACAGCGTTTATCAAAAGTTCACCATATGAATTTAGAGGGTCAAGGTTTGATTATTTCCAATGGGGCTGGTCAATTATTGGGCTTGGTGCCAATTACTGTGTGTGAACCTGGCGATGAAGTGTACATGGATGATTATACTTTCACAAGTGCTATCAATTCTGTACGCAATATGGGGGCTAAGGCAGTCGGTATCAAAACTGATGAGTTCGGTATGATTCCAAGTGAGTTGGAAAAAGCAGCTCAATCAGGCAAGGGGAAATATATCTATTTAATTCCAAATTTCCAAAACCCAACAGGCATTACCATGCCACTAGAACGTCGCAAAGAGATTTACGCCATAGCATCAAAATATGATTTGTTTATCTATGAAGATGACCCATATGGTGAAATTCGTTTTGCAGGTGAACATATCCCAACATTTAAATCCTTTGATTCAGAAAATCGTGTTCTCTATGCAGGTTCCTATTCTAAAACATTATCGGCAGGCTTGCGTGTTGGTTTCTTGTTGGGCCCAGAAGATGTTATCGGCACTATCCAAGCGTTAAAAAATAATACGGCGGGACAAATGCCATTAGTTACACAAAAGGTGGTAGCACACGTACTAGACCACATCGATTACGATGCACATTTAGAAAATGTACGGAAGGTATATAAATCTAAATGTGATGCTATGATGCGTGTCTTTAAAGAAAAAGGTAGTTCCAAGGTTCATTTGACTCAACCTACAGGTGGTATGTTCGCATGGATGACAATGCCGGATACTGTTGATTGTGATGAATTCTTTGAAGCGTGCATGAATAAAAATGTAGGCATTATTAAATGTGGTGCTTTTGCAGCGGATGGTGTACAAAATGGTCATGCATTCCGTTTGAGCTATACGGTGCCAACAATTCCAGAAATTGAGAAGGGGATGGAAATCCTTTGTGCTCTTACAAAGAACTATTGTGGTGAATAATTTAGTCGTTTAAAGCGTATAGGTATATTGAAAATTATTAAACTACCATGATACAATAACACTGTAAATATATGATGTGTTAGTTGTAGAAAGAGCTTTCACAATGAACGATATTTACAATGAGATAATAATTTTCTAACTATATATTGTTGAGGGAAGTCCTCGAAGAAAGTAGGTGTTTACTATGGGTTGCGGTAGCAGCAGTAGTGATTGCAATAGTTGTCCATCCAAATCCGCAGGTTGCGGTGGTGCACAACAGCCTCAAGATATGACGGCGCCATTGCATGAATTGAGTTCCGTTAAACATGTTATCGGTGTTGTATCCGGTAAGGGTGGTGTAGGTAAATCCTCCGTTACAAGCTTGATGGCCTTAACGATGGCTCGTAAAGGTTATAAAGTAGGTATTCTTGATGCTGATATAACTGGTCCATCCATTCCTAAGATGTTTGGTATCAAAGAAAAGGCTTACGCTGACGAAGTTGGTATGTATCCTGTCAAAACTAAGCAATATGGCATTGATGTAATGTCCGTTAATTTATTGCTTGAAAACGATACAGATCCTGTTTTATGGCGAGGTCCTATTTTGGGCAATGTAGTAAAACAATTCTACAGTGATGTTATTTGGAAAGACATCGATTATTTATTCGTTGATATGCCACCAGGAACGGGTGACGTAGCGATTACTGTATACCAATCCTTGAAATTGGATGGTATCATCATTGTTACATCTCCTCAAGACTTGGTATCCATGATTGTTGAAAAAGCAGTTAAGATGGCTGATTTGATGCAAGTGCCTATTATTGGTGTAGTGGAAAACTATTCGTACTTCCATTGCCCAGATAACGGTAAGGATTACCAAATCTTTGGTGAAAGCCACATTGAAGAAATCCTCCAAAAATACGGTCTTTTATTGTTGAATCGTTTGCCAATTGATCCAAACATCGCAAACCTTTGCGATAAAGGTGATATTGAGTCTATCGACAAAACAAATTTAGAGGATGTATCTTTGCCTGAGTAGGATATATATGACGATGAAAGCTGTGCATAGTTTTAGATGTACAGCTTTTTTCATACAAAGTTTAATTTTTTTTCCTATGTAGGAGGTATGTGTATGAAAAAACTGTTAAATTGGATTATTCCAGCGGTCTTTGGTATAGGCCTATGGATGATTCCAACGCCAGAGGGTTTAACTCCTCAATCTTGGCATTTGTTTGCCATTTTTGTTGCTACTATCGTAGGCTTTATTACCCAGCCATTACCAATTGGTGGCGTATCTATCGTTGTTATCACTGTGGCTGCACTCACAGGTACATTGAAAATTGGTGAAGCTATTTCTGGCTTTGCGAATTCTGCTATTTGGTTAATTGTTGGGGCCTTCTTATTCTCTCGTGGTTTTATTAAGACTGGTTTGGGTAAACGTATTGCGTATAATTTGATTGCTGCATTTGGTAGTAGTTCTTTACGTTTGGCTTATGCATTAGCATTATCTGATTTAATTTTGGCGCCTGCCACACCATCTAATACAGCTCGTGTAGGTGGTGTTATCATGCCGATTACTACAAGCTTTGGCAAAAAGCTTTCGGTTCTGAACCTCAAGATGGACCTCGTAAAATTGGTTCCTTCTTGATGCAATCCATTTATCAAGTGAATACGATTACATCTGCTATGTTCCAAACATCTATGGCGGGTAATACATTGGTTGCTGCATTGGCACTTCAATCTTTTGGCATCGGTATCACATGGGGCGACTGGGCTATGGCAGCCATCGTACCTGGTGTTATTGCATTGATTATAATGCCATATTTCATTTATAAAGTATACCCACCTGAAATTAAAGATGCTCGTGAAGCACAACAAATGATTAAAGAAGAGCTAAAAAGGCCTTGGTAAAAATGTCGTTCCAAGAATGGGTTATGCTAGGCGTATTCGTTTTAGCTTTAGTGTTATGGGCTACTTCTCAATTCACAAAAATTGATGCTACCACTGTTGCATTCTTAGGTATTTCTATTTTGCTTGCTACTAGCGTTCTTGTTTGGGACGATGTTAAAAGTGAAAAAGGTGCTTGGGATACATTAGTTTGGATGGGTACCTTAATGGGCTTTGCCGGTTTCTTGTCCAAATTGGGCTTCATTAAATGGGCAACAGTACTTGTAGGCGCTTATATTCCAGAAGGATCTTGGATTATTGCCTTCGTTATAGCTGTACTTATTAATACATATTCCCACTATGTATTCGCATCCTTAACAGCACATATTTCTGCCATGTTCGTAGCATTCTCCGCTATTGCTATCTCTGCAGGTGCACCACCAATGTTGACATTGTTGATGATTGCATTTACATCGAACTTGTGTATGTCTTTGACTCACTATGCAGCAGGTCCTTCTCCAGTAATCTTCAACACTGGATATGTTCCTCAAAACACATGGTGGAAACTTGGTTTCTTCTCATCCGTAATCAACTTAATCATCTTTGTAGGATTAGGTTCTATTTGGATGAAAGCTATCGGTATGTGGTAACACACAATTACATAAACGTATACGATTATGTATACATGACGCCCTCCCTTGTGGGACGGCGTTTTTGTGATACAATGGCAATAGATTATGTATATTACATAACAATTTGCATGTAATAATTAAGTAGGAGGTCATATGAAATTTGATAATCCTCAATTAATAAAATATATCAAAGGATGTACATCTCCGTATCATACGGTAGATACTAGTTTGCAACTATTATTAGATGCAGGATTTACAGAGTTATCATTAGAAGAACCTTGGAATTTAACATCTGGAAATTATGTGGTTAATGTATTTGGTACGACATTATTTGCCTTTCACATAGGCGAGGACTATCGTCATTCCTTACGCATTGCATCGGCTCACACAGATTTTCCTGCTATACGGGTAAAACCTAATCCTATTACAGATGTAAAAGGGTACACAAAGCTCAATGTTGAAATGTATGGTGGATTAATTCAAAATACTTGGTTAGATCGACCTTTAGGTGCGGCGGGGACCGTTGTTTTAAAAGGTGAGAACCCATATGATGTTGATTCTGTTCTATTTGATACGAAGCGGCCAATCGCTATTATTCCTAATTTAGCAATTCATATGAATCGTAATGTGAATGATGGGGTAGCATTGAATCGACAAAAAGAAATGTTACCTATCATCATGATGAAAGCAGATGATGATACGACAAAATCTGAGGAAGAGGTATGGAATCAATTTTTAGCAGACGAGATTAATTGTGATTCATCTGAAATTCTATCCTATGAAATTACACTCTATCCTGTAACAGAAGGAGCATTAGTTGGTACAGATTTCGATTTCATTAGTTCTCCAAGACTTGATAATTTAACGTCTTGCTTCGGTGTTCTTGCGGGTATTGTAGAGGCAAAGAAAAATAAAGTTGACGGTATTCGCTGTGCAATCCTATTCGACAATGAAGAGGTGGGTAGCCGTACTAAACAAGGCGGAGCAGGAATGTTATTGCCAAACTTATTAGAACGTGTGTATCGCAGTTTAGGATTAAGCCGTGATGATATGGATTTAGATGTGGCTCGTGGCTTCATGATTTCATCTGATGTAGCCCATGGATTGCATCCAAATTATCCAGAGAAAAATGATATTACCAATTTCCCTGTACTCAATGGAGGCGTTACATTAAAACAGGCCTGCAGCCAATCCTATGCAGGCGATGCAAAGGCTATTGCTATTGTAAAAGGCCTTTGTGAGGAAGCAGATGTAGCCTACCAAATTTATGTCAATCGTTCTGATATTCCGGGCGGCTCAACTGTAGGTTCTATTTCATCAGCTATGTTACCAATGCGGACGATGGACATTGGCTTACCATTATTGGCTATGCATTCCGCTGTTGAAACAATGGGGGCTCGTGACCAAGAACAATTGAATCATTTAATGCAACATTTCTTGGGTGATGAATAAATTACATAAATATAATCTTATTCCACATCCGGTGTATGTAAAAATACATATGAAAAATTAATGAATAGAATAATTTCTATATTAGGTTAAATAATTTATAAATATAACCATATTGATGATTAATGCTTTTAATATCTGAAAATTATTGTATAATATAAGTATATTTGATTCATAGTCGGATATCAAAAAAAGTGATAAATGTTTAAGTAAAACATGTATTTCGATATACATATATACAATGTATATCAATGCACACAAATCTATCATTCGATAGGACTCGGTAGGAGGCAATTATGAAGAAAATTAAATCCGTTTTGGTAGCCAATCGTGGCGAAATCGCAATCCGCGTATTTCGTGCATGTAACGAAATGGGTATTAAAACAGTAGCTATCTATTCTAAAGAAGACACATTGTCCTTGCACCGTAACCAAGCTGATGAAGCATATTTGGTTGGGGAAGGTAAAAAACCAGTTGATGCCTATTTGGATATTGAAGATATCATCCGCATTGCTAAAGAGCATGACATTGATGCTATCCATCCTGGCTATGGTTTCTTATCCGAAAACGAAGAGTTCGCTCGTCGTTGCGGTGAAGAAGGCATCATTTTCATTGGACCTCACGTAGAACATTTGAATATGTTCGGCGACAAGGTTAATGCTCGTACACAAGCTAAATTGGCAGACATTCCAATGATTCCAGGTTCTGATGGGGCATTGCGTGATTTTGCACAATTAGAAGAATTTGCTGAAACTCACGGCTATCCATTGATGATTAAAGCCGTAAACGGTGGTGGCGGTCGTGGTATGCGCGAAGTTCACCGCAAAGAAGATTTACGCGATGCTTATGACCGCGCTAAATCCGAAGCTAAAGCAGCATTTGGCGATGATGATGTATATGTAGAAAAACTTATTGTTGAACCTAAACATATTGAAGTACAAATCTTAGGTGATGAACATGGTAATGTAGTTCATTTACATGAACGTGACTGCTCTGTACAACGTCGTCACCAAAAGGTTGTTGAAATGGCACCAGCTTTTGCATTGCCATTAGAAACTCGTAAAGCCGTATGTGATGCAGCCGTAAAAATCATGAAAAATGTTGGCTACGTTAATGCTGGTACTGTTGAATTCTTGGTAACTTCTGATGGTTCCTTCTATTTCATCGAAGTTAACCCTCGTATCCAAGTAGAACATACCGTAACAGAAATGATTACGGACATCGATATTGTTCATTCTCAAATTCGTATCGCTGAAGGCTATGATTTGCACAGCCCAGAAATAGGCATTCCTGAACAAGATGAAATTCCTTGTAAAGGTACTGCAATTCAATGTCGTATCACTACAGAAGATCCTAAGAACAACTTCATGCCAGATACTGGTAAATCTTGGCATATCGTAGTTCCGGCGGTTTTGGTATCCGATTAGACTCCGGTAATGCTTTCACAGGCGCCGTAGTAACACCTTACTATGATTCCCTATTGGTAAAAGCTACTGCATTCGGTCCTAACAACGAAGAAACTATTCGTAAAATGCTTCGTTGCTTGAAAGAATTCCGTATTCGTGGCGTTAAAACAAACATTCATTTCTTGATTAACGTTCTTGAAAATCCCTGAATTCCAAAGCGGTAACTACACAGTTAACTTCATTGAAGACCATCCTGAATTATTCGAATTAAAACCAGATCGCGACCGTGGTACTAAATTGCTTCGCTACATTGCGGATACTACAATCAATGGTTACTCCGGTGCAGGCCCTCAAGAAGTGCCTGATTTTGAACCAATGCAATTGCCATCTAAATTAGATGTATCTCCTGCACCTGGTACAAAACAAAAATTCGACGAATTAGGTCCAGAAGGCTTTCAGTAAATGGTTGGCTGACCAAAAACAAGTATTCTTTACAGATACAACATGGCGTGATGCTCACCAATCCTTATTTGCTACACGTTTGCGTACCATCGATATGGCACGCGTAGCTGGCGATGCCGCTAAAGGTGTACCAAATCTATTCTCCTTAGAATGTTGGGGCGGTGCAACATTTGACGTATCCTATCGCTTCTTGCACGAAGATCCATGGGAACGTTTGCGCATGTTCCGTAAAGAAGTGCCTAATACATTGCTTCAAATGTTGATTCGCGGTGCTAATGCCGTTGGTTATACATCCTATCCTGATAATGTAGTTCGTAATTTCATTCAATTGTCCGCTAAAAATGGTATCGACGTATTCCGCGTATTTGATAGCTTGAATAGCCTTGACAATATGAAGGTTGCTATCGATGAAGTTCGCAATCAAAATAAGATTGCTGAAGTTGCATTGTGCTACACAGGCGATATCCTCGACAGCAATCGTCCTAAATACAATCTTGATTACTATGTAAAAATGGCAAAAGAATTGCAAAATGCTGGTGCCAATATCATTGCTATTAAAGATATGGCTGGTTTGTTGAAACCTCAAGCTGCATACAACTTAGTATCCGCTTTGAAAGACGCTGTCACAGTACCAATTCATTTGCATTCTCATGAAGGTTCTGGCAATACGATTTACTCCTATGGCCGCGCTGTAGATGCTGGTGTAGACGTAATCGACTTAGCTTACTCTGCATTTGCAAATGGTACAAGCCAACCTAGCATGAACTCCATGTACTATGCATTGGCAGGTACAGAACGTCAACCACAAATGAACATCGACTACATGGAAGAAATGTCTCATTACTTCGGTAGTATTCGTCCTTACTACAGAGGCGTTGATAAAGCTGAAAAATATCCAAATACAGAAGTATACCAACATGAAATGCCAGGCGGTCAATATTCCAACTTGCAACAACAAGCTAAAATGGTTGGACTTGGTGATCGTTGGACAGACATTAAAAAAGTATATCACCAAGTTAATATGATGTTTGGTGATATCATCAAGGTAACACCTTCTTCTAAAGTCGTTGGTGATATGACATTGTACATGGTACAAAATAATTTGACTGAAAAAGATATCTATGAAAAAGGTGATACTCTTGATTTCCCTCAATCAGTAGTAGAATTCTTCGAAGGTCGTCTAGGTACACCATATCAAGGGTTCCCTGAAGAACTTCAAAAAATCATCTTGAAAGGTGCTCGCCCTATTACTGTTCGTCCTGGTGCTGTATTACCTCCAACTGATTTCGAACATGTTCGTAATGAATTAAACGAAATGGGTGCTAATACTACTGATGAAGATGTAAGTGCATACTGCTTGTATCCTAAAGTATTTAAAGACTACACTAAATTTACTAAAGACTTTGGTAATGTATCTGTACTAGATACACCAACATTCTTCTTTGGTATGAAACGTGGTGAAGAAATTCAAGTTACTATTGAAAAAGGTAAAACATTAATTATCAAGATGAATGGTGTATCCGATCCTGATGAAGATGGTAATCGCATCGTTCTCTTTGAATTCAATGGCCAACCACGTTCTATTAAAGTTCATGATAAACATGCTAAAACAACTGGCGTTGTTCGTCGTAAAGTAAATGAATCCAACCCTGGTGAAATTGGTGCTACGTTGTCTGGTTCCGTTGTTAAGATTCTAGTTAAGAAAGGTCAATCCGTAACTAAAGGTGAACCATTAATCGTAACAGAAGCTATGAAGATGGAAACAACAATTACAGCTCCTATCGGTGGTATCGTTGAAGAAATTCTTGTTCGTGAAGGCAGCCGTATCGAATCCGGTGATTGCTTGTTACACATTGAAGATGCTATTAAACGTTAATTTCATACGATGTAGCACGTAAGTGTATAAAAAAAGTCCCCCATATAATACTCCTTTGTATTATATGGGGGACTTTTCCTACTAAATATGGTACTATATAAGGTATAAGAAAATAGGCGTATTGTGCCTTTTTCATGATTACTGACTGATTAGAAAAGGAGTATTAGCTAATGAGATGTCCTTATTGCCAACATACAGACACGAAGGTAACAGACTCAAGAACGACAGATGAAGGAAATAGTATCCGTCGTCGTCGGGAGTGTATTAATTGTGGACGCCGCTTTACTACTTATGAAATCATCGAAGAAGTACCACTCATGGTAGCAAAGAAGAATGGTCGCCGTGAATTATTTGACCGTGGTAAATTGTTAAATGGCTTGTTACGTTCTTGTGACAAACGAACAGTGCCTATGTCCGTTATGGAAGAAGTGGTCAATAATGTAGAGCGAGACATTCGCAATGAAGTAAATCAAGAGATTTCTACAGATCGTATTGGTGAACTTGTATTACAACAATTAAAAGATATTGACCAAGTTGCCTATGTACGTTTTGCTTCAGTATATCGCAAGTTTGATAATATTGACAGCTTTATGGCTGAACTTAAAGCATTAAAAAAATTAGATGCTAAAAAAGCAAAGAAATAGCGTGAATATATGATTGATTTACATTGTGATACGATAATGCAATTAATCGACCACCCTCATGATGGTGATTTATTTTCTAATAACTGGAAAATTGATATTGAGCGCCTTATCAAAGGGCATAGTCGATTGCAGGATTTTGCATTATTTGTAGACTTAGAAGAACAAGACGATTCGTATGGTAGATACGAATCTATGCGCCAATTGTTCGATAGTCAGATACAAAAATATAGCGACTATATCAGTCATGTGCGTTCTTATGATGATATTACAGCGTGTTATGAAAATCATAAAGTAGCAGCTTTATTATCCATTGAAGAGGGGGACGTTCTGGGAGGCGATTTAGCTAAGTTAGACAAGGCTTACGCTGATGGTGTTCGACTTATTACATTGACCTGGAACTATCCTAATGAATTGGGGGAACCTAATACTGGAGATTCTCATAAGAAATTGACTAAAACAGGCATTGCATTTGTAGAACGGATGCAAGAATTAGGTATGATTGTTGATTGTTCTCATCTTAATGATGGGGGAACAGAACAATTAGGCGATATTCTTGATGTGCCTTTTATTGCATCTCATTCTAATGCGCGAGAAGTGACAGCCCATCGTCGTAATTTGCCGGACCACTTGATTCGTCTAATTGGCGAAAAGGGTGGCGTTATTGGTTTGAACTTTGCTCAATCCTTCTTAGGGACTTCACCCATCAGTCGCATCGATGATATTGTGAAGCACGGATTGTATATCATCAATAAGGGCGGTGAAGATGTAATCGCTCTAGGCACTGATTTTGATGGTATCAAGCCAAATACAGAAATTGAGGATATTTCAGATATGCATCGTTTGTATGATGCATTTAGAGGCGCCGGGCTTTCAGAAGAACAAACGGAAAAACTATTTTGGAAAAACGCGGATCGCCTACTAAAGGAGATTTTATAATGACAGATATAAATCCAATCATTGCGGATCGATTTACAGACCATCTTGATGTGTTTAGTAAAACAATGGATCAGATGGATGTTATTCAAGAAATTGCTAACCGCTGTATTGTGGCTTTGAATAGTGGCAATAAAATTTTATTCTGTGGTAATGGTGGTTCCGCTGCGGATTCTCAACATCTTGCAGCAGAACTTATTGGACGTTTTAAAAAAGAACGCCGCTCTCTTGCATCCATTGCGCTTACTACAGATACATCTATTTTGACAGCTGTTGCCAATGATTATGACTATGATGCAGTGTTTGCGCGTCAAGTTGAAGGCTTAGGCCGTTCTGGGGATGTACTTATCGGTATTTCCACATCGGGTAATTCAAAAAATGTTGTGAAAGCTGTGGAAATGGCACGAAATACAGGTATGCACACGATTGCTTTCACCGGTGAAGGTGGCGGTAAATTGGCAGAATTATGCGATCTTACACTAGCTATTCCAAGTACTGTTACGGCGCGTATTCAAGAAATGCACATTTTAGCTGGTCATATCATTTGCGAACTTATTGAAGAAGATTATTAATCGAGATAGGGAAGAAATCACAGATTTCTTGAAAGGGGACCTATGATTACAAAAACAGTGAATGAGTTTTTGACAAATTCATTACCGAACCTAAACATTGCAGTTATCGGTGATGTTATGGTGGATCGTTATGTATTTGGCGATGTGAGCCGTATTTCACCAGAGGCTCTGTGCCGGTCAATCGCGTATCCTCTGTGAAAGAAGTGCTTGGCGGGGCAGGTAACGTAGCGTCTAACTTAGCCAATCTCGATTGCCATGTCTATTTAGGGGCCGTAGCTGGTATCGATGACCATGGTAGAGTGCTCGATAACTTATTGGCCGCTGATCATATTGATACATCCGGTCTCATCCATGATGAAAGTCGGTCTACGATTACTAAAATGCGTATTTTAGGTGACCGTCAACAAATGATGCGCCTCGATTTTGAAACGATTACACCTATTACAGCTGCTGAAGAAGAACAATTAATCATTTGGCTAGAAGAACTTTGTCAACGTGGATTACAAGGCATCGTCATATCCGATTATGGAAAAGGCGTATGCACACCGACATTGTTGCAACATGTATTCAAGTTGGCGAACACTTATCAAGTACAGACCATCGTAGATCCTAAGGGTGCTGATTGGTCCAAATATGATGGTGCTACATGTATTACACCGAATGTAAAAGAATTGGGTGAATCCTTAGGTCGTGTGATTCCGAATGATGATGCTTCAGTTATTGAGGCGGCTAAGGAAGTACTTAATAAGGTTAATATTAAATATATTATCGGCACTCGTTCCGCAAAGGGGATTACCGTTGTGGCTAAGGATGGTAGAACTTGGCATAATCCAGCAACACAACAGGATGTATTCGATGTGAGTGGCGCTGGTGATACGGTCGTAGCTATGATGATTTCATGCTTAGCCAGTGGTTTATCCATGCGTTTAGCCCTACATATCGCTAATGGCGCTGCTGGTATCGTCGTATCTAAGGTGGGAACATATCCAATCCATCGCCAAGAGTTGATTGAGTTATGGCGCTCTGTACGACAATTGACAACATCTAGCCCATTATATACAAAAGAAGAAATGAAGGCGCTAATCGATAAATGGCAAAGCATGGGCGAAACCGTCGTATTTACAAATGGTTGCTTTGATATTCTGCATCGAGGGCACATTACGTATTTACAAGAGGCGGCACAACTTGGGGCTCACCTCATTATTGGACTTAACTCTGATGCGTCTGTTAGACGTTTAAAGGGTGAAACAAGACCTATCGTATCCGAAGAGGATAGAGCAGCCTTATTAAGCGCCTTACAATGTGTAGATGGTGTTGTCCTTTTTGAGGAGGATACACCTGCCGAATTATTAGCGTACTTACGCCCTAATATTCTTGTTAAGGGCGGCGATTATAAAAAAGAGGATATCGTTGGTAGAGAATCTGTAGATGAAGTAGAGGTACTTTCATTTAAAGAAGGATACTCTACATCGGATATCGTAAAGAAAATAGCCACGATGGCTAAGGAGGGGAAATTATGATTATTGTAACTGGTGGTGCCGGTTTTATTGGTAGTAATATTGTGAAAGCCTTAAACGAACGCGGTCGCAATGATATTCTAATCGTTGATGATTTAACAGATGGTCGTAAAATTCGCAATCTCCAAAATTTAGATTATTTAGATTACATTGACTGTGATGATTTTGATGCTGCCATTGCAGACGGCACATTCAATGTAGGTCCTATTGAAGTCATTTTCCATGAAGGTGCATGTGCAGATACGATGGAATACAATGGCAAATATATGATGAAGAACAACTACGAAGGTTCCAAAAATCTATTCCACTATTGCCAAGATCGTGCTATTCCATTTATCTATGCATCCTCTGCATCTACGTATGGCAATGGTACAAATGGCTTTGTTGAAAAGCCAGAAGCAGAAGAAGCTTTAAATCCGTATGCATATTCTAAGCTATTATTTGACCGCTATGTACGTAAATTTGAAGGCGAATATACAGCACAAGTGGTAGGTTTGCGTTATTTCAATGTATTTGGTCCTAATGAAGCACATAAGGATAAAATGGCATCTCTTGTACGCCAAATGTTCTATAAGAACCAAGAAACAGGCGTTATCGATTTGTTTGAAGGCACAGATGGCTATGAAATGGTGGTCAAACACGTGATTTCATCTATGTCAAAGACGTGGTAAATGTAAACTTCTATTTCTGGGAACATCCTGAAATTTCTGGTACATTCAACTGCGGTACAGGTCACGCACATAGCTTCAATGAATTCATGCAAGCTGTTATTGACTATAATGGTAAAGGTCGCATTGAATACATTCCGTTCCCAGAAGTGTTGATTGGTAAATACCAAAGCTTTACTGAAGCAGACACAACTAAATTGATGGCTGCTGGCTATGATAAAGGCTTTACACCATTAGCTGATGCCGTAAAAGAATATTGTGAATTATTAGATAATAACGAAGGATATTTGCGTTAATCTGTTATGACAGATTAATATTAATTCTTTAGATAATTGTAAAGGATGCAGTATGAAAAAGGTGTTATTCCTCGATAGAGATGGGGTTATCAACAAGGATGTTTCCTATCTCTATAAGATAGCGGATCTACAGTGGGTTGATGGTGCAAAAGAAGCATTGAAATTAGCCCATGATTCTGGTTATGAACTTATAGTCGTAACAAATCAAAGTGGTGTGGCACGAGGTTACTATAAGGAAACTGATGTGCAAATTCTGCATGATTATATGGGAAATGAACTATTTAAAGCTGGAGCACCTATCTTACATTTCTACTATTGCCCACATCACAAGGAAGGCTCTGTAGAACGTTATGCCGTAGATTGCAACTGTCGTAAACCAAAACCGGGTATGCTTTTACAAGCTATCAAGGATTTTGATGTAGATGTAGAACATAGCTTTCTCATCGGTGATAGCCAACGCGATGTAGATGCTGCTGAGGCTGCAGGAGTAAAGGGATATCTGTTTACAGAATCCAATCTATTAGATTTCATGAAAAAGATTTTAAAGCATTGATTTTTGGATGAATTACATGTATGTGTATTCTTCGTTCATAGAGGGGTTATTATGAAGGACTATTCCAATATACTCGTCATAAAGATGAGTTCCTTAGGTGATGTCATTCACGCATTGCCAACATTATATGCATTGCGCCAAAATTTGCCGCACGCAAAAATTACCTGGGCCATACATGAACAATTTGCGAGCCTCTTGCCAGGTACCCCTTGGGTGGACGAAGTAATTGTCATCGATAAGAAACAATTAAAATCGCCGTCTTATTTATGGAATCTTCGTAAAGAACTACATAGTCGTCATTTCGATATGACCTTAGATCTACAATGTATCGCCAAAAGTGCCATTGTATCTCTACTATCGGGTTCTCCTGAGAAATATGGCTATTGGGAACTTCGCGAGGGCAGTCAATTAGTTAATAAAGCTCTAGTAGGAGCTCATAAATATGATCACGTTATTGAGCGCTATCTCGATACGGTACGTGCCTTAGGTGGCGAAGTGGATGGCGTGGAATTTCCAATGCCTCATGACCATGCGCAGAAGGGAAGATTCGCAACCGGCTGTCTGAACTAGGTGTAACCGATGATTATGTTGTCGTTGTACCTGGTGCGCGATGGATTGTTAAGGAATGGCCGTTATTAAATTTTGGTGAATTATGTATTCGCCTTTGTGAAAGTGGTAAAAAGGTGGTCATTGCAGGTTCGCCTGATGATAGTGAAAAAGGTCAATTTATAGAAAACTATGTGAAGAGCGATAATCTCATTAATTTAGTTGGTCAAACGACCATGGCTGAGTTAATCGAGTTGATTCGTCATTGTCATATTTTCATCAGCGCTGATACAGGGCCTTTGCATATTGCCAATGCGTTAAAGAAACCATTAATTGCGTTATTTGGCACTACATCGCCACATAGAACTGGTCCGTATGGGGGCAGTCATGTGCATCTTATTATTTCTCCTACATCTAAGGCTACTCCAGAACAGCCACTGGTAGATGATCCAGATTGCATGGCTCAAATTCCAGTAGATGCGGTGTGGGATGTATATTCTGAAATGTTGAGAAAGGATTTATGATGGAACTTGATTACAAACGCATTGTCGTAACCTTTCTCATGCATTTAGGCGATGTTGTGTTAACGACTCCATTTCTAGAGGTGTTGCGTAAAGCAGCACCTCATAGTCATATCACCTATGTGATTGATGAAAAGTTACAAGATGTAATGAAATACAATCCTTATATCGATGATTTGATTACAGTCGATAAAAAAGGACGTCATAATAGCATTAAAGGGTTGAATGAAATCGCTCGTTGCATTAACGACCAAGGGAGACCTGATATTGTTATTAACCTGCATCCTAATGAACGTACATCATACTTAGCGTGGAAAATACACGGTAAGGTGACGACGGGGATGAGCCATTTTTTATTTAGACCATTTATGACGAAATATACTCGTCTTGATCGCAAGACACGTCACGCCGCCGATATGTATATAAACGTATTAGAACAATTAGGCGTCACTGACGTAGCTAATCACGGATTACATATCGAGACATGTAAGGAATGGAATGATGAGGTATTCCGTTTTTATGAAAGCCAAGGCGTTATGCCTCGCGATAAGATTATTGGTTTTAATATCGGCAGTGCAGTGCCTGAAAAACGATGGCCTGCAGAACGCTTTGCCGATGTAGCTGATTATTTTGGCAACAAAGGTTATAAAACTGTATTCTTTGGTGGCCCCATGGATTTAGACATGGTGAAACCTGTTGTAGAACAGATGAAAACATCACCAATTGTGGCCACAGGTGCTTTCAAATTAGGCCCTTTAGCAGCGGCTATGAAATGGTGTGACTTGCTCATTACAAATGATTCTGGACCTATGCATGTAGCCATTAGTCAGGGGGTTCCTATCGTGGCGCTTTACGGACCGTCAAATCCATTTTTCTATGGTCCGTATCAAGCAAAATCTATCGTACTTGAATCGATGGACCATTATGAAATTGGTAAAAGTATGAAACAGGTTATCAAAGAAGGCAAGTATAAAGGTATTTCTGTTATTACCGAAGAACAAGTGATTAAGGCAGCTGAAACATTACTGCAGGAATCGTAAGTTATGGATTATATTATTTTTGATTTAGAATGGAATCAACCATATAGCAACGACATTAGCTTTATGAAGCGAGCGCGTATGCCGTTGACCGGTGAAATCATTCAAATCGGAGCTATTAAGCTCAATGAGAGTTTAGAGATTGTGGATTCGTTCACAATGTATGTAAAACCTAAATATTTACCACATATGCATAAGCATGTGAAGGCCCTTACAGGGATAACGAATCAAGATTTGAACCGCGGTGTCCCATTTAGGGCGGCCTATAGTCATTTTCAACAATGGTGTGGCAAGGATTATATGCTCCTGTCTTGGGGCGCCGACGATATTCTTATATTGCGAGAAAATTTATTGCTCCATAAATTAAAGAGTATCGACTATGATTCTTGGGCCGATGCACAGATGATATACAGCTATCAACGATATGGCACGACACAACAGTACTCTGTAGCTCATGCGATGGAGGATTTACATATATCATCTGAAGAATTATCCGCTCATAATGCACTTCACGATGCTATATTTACGGCACATATCTGCCAAAAACTAGATTTGCCAAAAGCATTGTTGCATTATGATTCCATACGAAAAGAGGCGCCAAATCCATTTTTATATCCACCGGGTTTGACCTTCTTTATGTACGATAACTTTCAAGAAAAGAAACGCATCGTTTATGATCGACGGGTGCGACTATCCTTTTGTCCCTATTGCCAAAGTCGTTTGGAAACGACACGTCCTGAACGGATACAAGGGGATAAGCATTTAGCCATTGGCGTTTGTCCAAAACATGGAGAATTTGCCATTCAATTAAAGGTAGGAAAATATACGATTAAGTCAGGAGTTACCAAGTTTTATGTGACAAAGGTACTCAGTCATAGTACAGACGAAATCGGTAGATTATATAGAGAAAAATCGGAAATTAACCGAGAGAAAGAGCGGCTCTACTATGAGCGTCGCCAAAAAGAATTATTAGAAAAATCAAAAGCATAGCACACTATACAATGTGTATATGCGTATATAGAAAGGAATGAAATTATGGAACGTAAATATGCTTGGCATAATTATGATGAACAAACATTACAAGACGTAATGTCATTAGGTGACTCGTATCGTCAATTCTTGGATAATGGTAAAACTGAACGAGAATGTGTTATTCAATCTGTAGCAGCTGCAAAAGAAGCAGGCTATGTCAATTTAAAAGATTTGATTAAATCAAACACGCCAATTAAAGCAGGCGATAAGATTTACTATACTCATATGGATAAATCCATTGCACTCTTTAATATCGGTACTGATGATTTAGATTTAGGTATGAATATCCTTGGAGCTCATATCGATTCTCCACGCATTGACGTAAAACAAAATCCACAATATGAAGATAGTAATTTAGTATTTTGGGATACACACTACTACGGTGGTATTAAAAAATACCACTGGGTGGCCATGCCTCTCGCTATTCATGGTGTTGTCGTAAAAACGGATGGTACGCGTATCAACATTAATATTGGGGATAAAGAATCTGATCCTGTATTCTGCATTACCGATTTATTGCCTCATTTAGGGCAAGAACAAATGCAAAAGAATGCAGCAAAGGTGATTGAAGGGGAGGCATTAGATCTTCTTATCGGCAGCCGTCCTGTAAAAGATGAAGAGAAGGAAGGGGTTACTAAATTTATTAATAACCTTCTTGAAAAAGAATACGGATTCGTAGAACGTGATTTATTATCTGCTGAACTTGAAATTGTGCCAGCCGGTAAAGCACGTGACATGGGTTTTGACCGCTCTATGGTATTAGCATATGGTCAAGATGACCGCGTATGTGCTTATACATCCTTAGTAGCTATGCTCGAAGTGGACAAGGTAAAACGTACAACTTGTTGTTTGCTTGTAGATAAAGAAGAAATTGGCTCCGTTGGTGCTACGGGCATGCAATCTCGCTTCTTTGAAAATGCGGTAGCAGAAATCTTAACATTGATGGGCAAACCTAATTCAGTAAATGTGCGCCGTACATTGGAAAATTCTCGTATGCTATCTTCTGATGTTAGCGCAGGATACGATCCATTGTATGCATCTGCGTTTGAAAAGAAAAATGCATCCTATCTTGGTATGGGCGTTGTATTTAATAAATTTACCGGTTCTCGCGGTAAATCCAGTTCCAATGATGCCAATGCGGAATACATGGGCTTTATCCGCCGTGTAATGGAATCTAATAATGTAACATACCAAACGGCTGAACTTGGCAAGGTTGACCTTGGCGGTGGTGGCACCATTGCGTACATCATGGCACTATATGGTATGAATGTAATCGACTGCGGTGTTGCAGTCCTCAGCATGCATGCACCATGGGAGGTTACATCTAAGGCCGATATTTACGAGGCTAAACGTTGTTACGTAGCATTTTTGAATGCAGATGATGAAACAATCTAGTGTTATAGGGCTTTCACCATTGGTGAAAGTCCATGTTATGTGAGGTATAGGATGAAACAAACGGAATTAGGCGCTGCTATCGAGGCGGCTAAAGGAGAGGCAACAGAGGTTAAGACTGTAAAGGTCGATATCTTTGATATTCCTGAAACAAAGGCAAAAGAGTATATCGCTACCCGCGAAGAGGTGGCTAAGGCTGCTATGGAGGTCATGAAACCATACTGTGTGACCGTAAAACGGGAAACCTTGGATGAAGATGAAGGGGAAGCCGTAGTTGGGTATTATGTAACAGGTGAAATTTTAATGTGTGTCATTTTGGACCCCTTTGAAGTACCTGTTATGAAGGTGGCCCTCGATAAGGGGACGCTCAAAGAATACATTCTAGCGGCCAATGAATTAACAGAGGATATGTTAGCTTCACTTGATAAATGATAAAGCTTTTATATATTTTGTGCGCTACATAAGGACAAATGTAAAATACTTTAGTCTGATACATTGATGTAGTGCTCAAAGTTGTTTATAATAGAAGTATTATTATTTCGAATATAGGAAGGAAATCCCCATGAACTTGAAAAAAGGCATTGCCCTCGCGCTCACGGCGGCAGCATTGATGGCTTTCACAGGCTGTGGCACAAATGGAACTACATCTAATGGTGAATACAAGGTTGGCGTTGTACAACTCGTAGAACATCCGGCATTAGATGCGGCAAATAAAGGTTTTGTTGATGCACTTAAGGAAAAGGGTTTATCTGACAAAATTACCTTTGACCAACAAAACGCACAAGCTGACCAATCTAACTTGAACAGTATTGCACAGCGTTTCGTATCTGATCGTAAGAATTTGATTTTAGCGATTGCTACGCCAGCGGCTCAATCTATGGCAAATGCAACTCATGATATTCCAATCTTGGGTACCGCCATTACTGATTACGAAGCTGCTAAACTTGTTAAATCTAATGAACATCCAGGTGGTAATGTATCCGGTACATCCGATATGAACCCTGTAGAACAACAAGTAGATTTGATTTTGAAAGTATTACCTAATGCTAAAACAATTGGTACGATTTATAGCTCTAGCGAAGTCAATTCTCAAATTCAAGTAGAGAAGATGAAAGCTTACGCAGCTACAAAGGGCATTAAGGTAGAAGAAGTTACTGTTTCCAATGTAAACGATATTCAACAAGCGGCTCAAAACCTTGTATCTCAACGTGTTGATGCCATTTATGTGCCAACAGACAATGTGGTAGCATCTGCTATGAGCAATCTTGTAGCGATTACAGATCCTGCAAAAATTCCTGTATTCGGCGGTGAAGACAACCACGTAAAAGGCGGTGCGGTTATGTCCTTGTCTGTAGACTACTACAAACTTGGTTACCAAACTGGCTTGATGGCAGCTAAGGTTTTAACTGGTGAAGCTAAAGTCGAAGATATGCCTATCGAAATGCAAAAAGAATTCAAATTAGTTGTGAATAAAGATAAATTACAAAAATTGGGCATCACCTTACCAGAGGATTTGATGAACAAAGCAACTATGATTTAGTACTTTACTGGTAAGGAGTTACACATGAACTGGAAAAAAGGTATTGCAGTGGCACTTAGTGCCATCACTGTTATGGCAATGGTAGCTGGTTGTGGTTCTAATACTACTACTGGTGATCAAAAGAAAATCGGCGTTATTCAATTAGTAGAACATCCATCCCTTGATGCTGCTAATAAGGGCTTTGTAGATGGTCTTGCATCCAAAGGCTTTAAAGATGGGGAAAATATTAAATCGACCAACAAAATGCACAAGCTGACCAATCTAATTTGAATAGTATTGCTCAACGTTTTGTATCTGATAAAAAAGATTTAGTACTAGCGATTGCAACGCCAGCAGCTCAAACGATGGCAAACGCATCTCATGATATTCCAATTATGGGTACGGCTATTACAGATTATGTAACAGCTAAACTCGTTCAATCTAATGAACATCCTGGTGGAAATGTAACTGGTACTTCCGATATGACACCTGTTGAAAAAGAGGTAGATCTTATCATTGCATTAGTACCAAATGTTAAACGCATTGGTGCAATTTACACATCCTCTGAAATCAACTCCCAATTACAAGTTGAAAAAATGAAAGCTTATGCTGCTACAAAAGGTATTACTGTTGTAGAAGCTACCGTTTCCAACGTAAACGATATCCAACAAGCAGCAACAAATCTTGTAAATCAAGATGTACAAGCTATTTATACACCAACAGATAATGTATTAGCATCTGCTATGGCTAACTTAGCACAAATTACAGATGCTGCTAAAATCCCAGTATTTGCAGCTGACGAAGGCATGACAATGACTGGTGGTGTAGCAACATATTCTGTAGACTACTATAAATTGGGTTATCAAACAGGTTTGATGGCAGCTAAAGTTCTTTCTGGCGAAGCAAAAGTAAGCGACATGGCCATCGAAACACAAAAAGATATTAAATTGACTGTCAACGAAGAACGCGCTAAGAAATTGGGTATCACAATTCCAGATGCACTTCGTAAAGATATGAAATAAAAGAGGAGATTTTGATGTTAGATTTAGTGGTAGGCACCATAACGACAGGCCTTTTGTGGTCTTTGTTGGCGGTCGGTGTATTCATTACATTCCGCGTTCTTGATGTGGCCGACTTGACTGTTGAAGGGACATTCCCAATGGGGGCGGCCATTTCCGCCATCTTGATTACAACTGGTATGAACCCAATTCTTTCTATCTTGATTGCTGGCGTAGGTGGCATGGCTGCCGGTGCTGTAACAGGTTGGATCCATACAAAATTAAAGATTCCTGCATTGTTAGCTGGTATCTTAACGATGATTGCTTTATATTCCATTAACCTTCATATTATGGGGAAAGCCAACGTATCCTTACTTCGCATGGATACAATTTATACAATTATTGGTAGCGTGCTTCATACACCAAATATGTGGTCTGCTGCCATTGTCGGTGTTATCGTAGCTGTTGTTGTATGTTTATTACTGTTCTGGTTCTTCGGTACTGAAATTGGTACCGCATTACGTGCAACAGGCGTTAACCCTCAAATGATTCGCGCCCAAGGCGTGAACACAGATAATATGATCGTTCTTGGTCTATTGATTTCCAACGGTTTCGTTGGTATGTCCGGTGCGCTTATCGGTCAATTCCAAGGCTTTGCCGACGTAGGCATGGGTATTGGTACCATCGTAATCGGCTTGGCATCCGTTATTATCGGTGAAGTTGTATTCGGTACAAAATCCTTTGTTCGTAGCCTCATTGCTGTAGTACTCGGTTCCATCGTATATCGTATCGTTATCGCTGCCGTACTCTACATGGGTATGCCACCAAACGATTTAAAATTATTCACTGCTATTCTCGTTGCCATCGCGCTTTCTTTGCCTACATTGAAAGCCAAATGGTTAGCTCGTTAAGGAGGACACTATGTTAGAAGTAAAAAATATGGTAAAGACCTTCTTTAAGGGCACAATTAATGAAAAAACTGCACTACAAGGCATCGACCTTCGCTTAGAAGAAGGCGATTTCTGTACTGTAATCGGTGGTAATGGTGCTGGTAAAAGTACATTGTTAAACTCCATCGCTGGTGTATTTCCTGTCGATGAAGGCAGTATTACCATCAATAATATTGATGTAACAAAAATGCCAGAATACAAACGTGCTAAATATATCGGCCGTGTATTCCAAGATCCTATGGTTGGTACAGCAGGCAATATGCAAATCGAAGAAAACTTGATCCTTGCGATGCGCCGTGGCAAAAACTTAGTCTTAAATGGGCTTTCAAAGATAGCGAACAAGCATTCTTTAAAGAACGCCTTGCACTACTAGGTCTAGGCCTTGAAGATCGCTTATCTGCACGTATGGGCTTATTATCTGGTGGTCAACGCCAATCCATTACGTTGCTTATGGCTACTATGCTTCGTCCTGATTTATTACTCTTGGACGAACATACAGCCGCACTTGACCCTAAGACAGCTGAAAATGTATTGCAATTAACAGATAAACTTGTTTCAGAACATAATCTAACAACCCTTATGATTACGCACAACATGCGCGACGCATTGCGCTTTGGTAATCGTCTTATCATGATGGACGCTGGTCGTATCATCTATGATGTAAAAGGGGAAGAAAAGAAAAAATTAACAGTTGCTGATTTGTTACAAAAATTTGAAGTAGCTGGTGAAGGTGCGTTAAGCGACCGTATGATGCTCGGTTCAAAATAAGTACCTAAATAATATGGTTTAAAAAAGAGGGGATATTATCCTCTCTTTTTTCATGAAAACCTTTACACTATGGGGATTATACTGTATACTTAACTAAGTCATAAGACATATCGTAAGCGAAGTATTCGAATCTCCAACGGTTACTTAAGCTTATCGGGATTATTATTTTTTAGGAGGTAACATTAATGTTAACTACAGAAGCTAAATTAGCAGTAATTAAAGAATACGCTACTCATGAAGGTGACACTGGTTCTCCAGAAGTACAAGTTGCGATTTTGACAAGCCGCATCACATACTTAACTGAACACTTGAAAGAACACAAAAAAGACCATCATTCCCGTCGTGGTTTGTTGAAATTGGTTGGTCAACGCCGTAACATGCTTGACTACCTTCGTCGTAAAGATATCGAACGTTACCGTTCCCTTATCGAACGTCTTGGTCTTCGTAAATAATACAATTAGCCGTCCAATAGGACGGCTTTTTTATTTTATATCCTTGTGTTATAATGAATTTAGGCAAAGGGAAACAAATGCCGATAATCTATTGTGGAAACACGAAAAAAGGACAGAGCGGCAACTCTGTCCTTTTTATTGTGCTAGTTGCTATTTAAATCTACTATCTAGCCACTTGATGATGTAATGGCAAGTTACACCACCTATGATAGTGATTATAAGGGAAACAAAATAATCTACCACAGAAACACCTCCTTTCTGTTGCCAGAATAGGAGTTAGCAACAATTAAAGTATATCATATGAACTGAAAAAATAGCTTAATTTAATTAGATGATATATAATAATAAGGTATACGTATAAGAAGATTTTTAGGAGGAATAGGAATGGAACAATTCCAAATGGACCTAGCTGGTCGTACGCTTACGATCGAGACTGGGGAACTTGCAAAACAAGCTGGCGGTGCCGTAATGGTTGGTTATGGCGATACACGCGTACTCGTTACCGCTACAGGTTCTAAAGAGGCGAAGGATATCGATTTCTTCCCACTCACAGTAGATTATGAAGAAAAAATGTATGCTATTGGTCGTTTACCAGGTGGCTTTATTAAACGTGAAGCACGTCCACCTGAATCTGCTATCTTGAATAGCCGTTTGATTGACCGTCCTATTCGTCCACTATTTGATAAAGGTGTACGTAACGAAGTACACGTTGTAGCTACAGTTATGTCCGTAGATCAAGATTGTGATCCTGCTATCTGTGGTATGATTGGTGCATCTGCAGCATTATCTATTTCCGATATTCCATGGGCTGGTCCAATTGCTGGCGTTCGCATGGGGCGTGTAAATGGTGAATTTGTTGTAAACCCAACAAAAACACAATTAGAAGAAACTGACCTTAATATCGTAGTAGCTGGTACAAAAGACGCTATCCTCATGGTTGAAGGTGGCGCTCAAGAGGTTCCAGAAGAAACCATTCTTGAAGTTATCATGACTGCTCACGAAGAAATTAAGAAAATCGTTGCATTCCAAGAAGAAGTAAAAGCTAAAGTAGGCAAGGAAAAACGCGTATTTGAAAGCAAAGACGTACCTGCTGAAATCGCTGAAGCTGTTCGTGCGTATGGTCATGATAAACTTGACGCAGCCGTTCGTTGTGCAGATAAACAACAACGCGATGCACAAGAAACTGAAGTGCGTGAAGACGTATTAGCACATTTTGCGGAAATCTATCCAGATAACTTAGCTGACGTAAATAAAGCATTCGATGCTATGACGAAGGAAATCGTTCGTCATATGATCACTGTTGAAAAAATCCGTCCAGATGGCCGTAAACTTGATGAAGTTCGTCCAATCTCTTGTCGTACAGGTGTATTGCCTCGTACTCATGGTTCTGGTCTATTCACACGTGGTCAAACTCAAGTATTGAACGTAGCTACTGTGGCTCCATTGTCTGAAAAACAAACTATCGATGGCATTGGCTTAGAAACAGAAAAACGCTATATTCATCACTACAATTTCCCATCCTTCTCCGTAGGCGAAACTCGTTCCTCCCGTGGCCCTGGACGTCGTGAAATCGGTCATGGTGCTTTAGCTGAACGCGCTTTGGTACCTGTAATTCCTAGCGAAGAAGAATTCCCATATGCATTGCGTCTAGTATCCGAAGTATTAGAATCCAATGGTTCTAGCTCCATGGCTTCTGTATGTGGTTCCACACTGTCCTTGATGGATGCTGGTGTGCCTATTAAGCTCCTGTAGCTGGTATTGCTATGGGTCTTGTAACACAAGGTGAACACTACACAATCTTGACTGATATCCAAGGCATGGAAGATGCTCTTGGCGATATGGACTTCAAGGTTGCTGGTACAGCTAAGGGCGTAACAGCTATCCAAATGGATATTAAAATTTCTGGTTTGTCCCGTGAAATCCTTCACGAAGCATTGGAACAAGCTCATAAAGGCCGCATGCACATCATGGGCATTATGTTAGATACAATTGCTGAACCTCGTAAACAAATGTCTCAATATGCGCCACGCATCATTACAATGAAAATTGATCCAGATAAGATCCGTGATGTAATTGGTTCTGGCGGTAAAGTAATCCGTAGCATCATTGATGAAACAGGTGCAAAAATTGACATCGAAGATGATGGTACAGTATTCATCGCTTCTGTAGACCAAGAAGGTGCTACAAAAGCGCAACAAATCATCGAAAACCTTACTAAAGAAGTTGAAGTAGGTGAAGTTTACCTTGGTAAAGTAACTCGCTTGATGGCATTTGGTGCTTTCGTAGAAGTATTACCAGGTAAAGAAGGTCTTGTACACATTTCCAAACTTGCAAAAGAACGCGTTGAAAATGTAGAAGACGTTGTAAATGTAGGCGACGAAATTATGGTTAAGGTTATCGAAATTGATAAACAAGGCCGTATTAACTTGTCCCGTAAAGATTGTTTGAAATAAGAGGTGTTACATGGATATTCGTGGCTTTGAAGTAGTTTCTGCTTTTGAAGAACAAAATATCAATTTACCAACACGTAAAACCACAGAAAGCGCAGGCTATGATATTGAATGCGCTGAAGCTGTTACATTAGAACCAAATCAAGTAGTTCTTGTGCCAACCGGCCTTAAGGCTTTCATGGCATACGACGAATACCTTGCCATCCATATCCGTTCTAGCATGGCTATTAAACGCAAACTAGCATTGGTGAATAGCACTGGTATCATCGATAGTGATTACTACAACAATGAGGACAACGAAGGTCATATTATGATCGCCCTCCTAAACTTTGGCAACGAACCTGTTACCCTTGAAAAAGGCGAACGCGTTGCGCAAGGCATTTTCTCTAAATACCTTATTACCAACGATGACGATGCTACAGGCGTACGTACAGGTGGTATCGGTAGCACTGGGACTATGTAAACTACATACAATTCTGAACAGAATGGTGAAAGCCGCTCAACTTAGGTTGGGCGGCTTTTTTGTGTGTAAAAAATTACTCATTATAATTTATATAATGTTCTTATCAACTATAGTAAAAATTAGTTAGAAAGAATTAAAAATATAAGATGAAATATAGATGAAATGGCAATGTAATTAACTAATATCATTTCATATATTTTTTTCTATATAACTAAAAAAATGTAAGGGGATATCATGAGTGACAAGAAAAAGAAAGAAGATTTATATTATAGCCAAAATGAAACGATAGCTCATAATGATAAATTACTTAGGTTTAATGGCAGACAAGGACATGGATATGCTGCGGAACAAGGTAATAATTTATATGACACGATAAATGGAAGAAATGCAGAAATACTTGGTGATGATAATGCTAAGAATGGTCCAGATCGTATGGTTGATGGACAACTTATACAAACGAAATATTGCCAAAATGCTAATGCTTCTGTAAATTCAGGATTTAAGAATGGTAAATATCGTTACTTGGATAGTAATGGAAACCCAATGCAATTAGAAGTACCATCTGATCAATATGATGAAGCTATTCGAATTATGGAAGAAAAAATTAGAAAAGGACAAGTGCCTGGATGTAAAAATCCTAAGGATGCATCAAAAATTATCAGAAAAGGCAATATTACATTAAAACAGGCTATCAATATTGCAAAGGCTGGAACAGTAGAGTCGCTTGTGTTCGATGCGGTTCATGGTGCAGTTATTGGTTTAAGTGCAGCAGGTATTTCATCCACTATTATTTTAGCTAGAGCTTTATGGAATGGTGAAGATTTAGATACCGCGTTAGACATAGCTATGTATTCTGGTATACAAGCGGGTGGGATTACTTTTGTAACTTCGGTTATTTCATCTCAAATTACGAAAACAAGCGTTAGTAATTTATTGATTGAACCATCTAATGAGCTTGTTAAATTACTGCCTAGTACAGTTAGAAAACAATTGCTTGCTGCGATAAGAGATGGTGCACCTATTTATGGTGCCGCTGCAAGTAAAAATTTAGCTAAATTATTGAGAGGTAATTTTATAACTCAAGTAGTGACTGTATTAGTATTAAGTAGTAATGATATTTTTCATTATGCACAAGGAAAAATATCAGGAAAACAGCTTTTCAAAGAGGTCACAACATTAGTTAGTGGATTGATAGGTGGAGGTGTAGGAGGTGTATTACTAGCACCATTAGGGCCTGTGGGAGTTATTATTGGTGGTATTATAGGGACTGGTTTAAGCTCTGAAGCTATGAGAAGATTGTTAAATCAATTTATAGAAGATGATGCTGTTAAACTTATTGAGATTGTAAATTGTAGATTAACTATTCTAGCTAATGATTATTTGTTAAGTAAATGTGAGTTAGATCTTGTAGTTGAAGTTCTTAAAGGGTGTTTAGTATATAGTAAATTACTAGAAATGTATGCATCTAAAGATAGGATAATATTTGCAGATGAATTGGTTGAGAAGTGTATTACTTCAGTAATTATATGGAGATCTAATATTCTTATACCGGATCAAGTAACTTTAACAAAGAGTATAAGTCGTGTATTAATGAAAATTGAAAAATAGAAATTTTTTTCCATTGATTTAATTGCAATGAGTAATCCACAAGAAATTGCAAAAAATTTTAAATAGAGATGTTTCAAAAAGTAGTAGCAATGAAAGGACTTTATGTTGCAACACAATCTAATATTATTAGGAATCAAAAAAAGAATTGATGTTATTAAAAAAATTCAAAAATCGGCGCAAAAACATTTAGTACTGAATTAGAGATAATAAACGAAGAGTTGAAAAAAAGCGAAATAGATTTTAGTGTAGAATTAAATAAACTAAAGGAACAAATTCATGGGAAATAATATAAAAAAATTTTTAGATGAAAAATATTGATAAATTTGATAGTGATTCTATTAATAATGAAATAGATAGAGTTATAAAAACGGTTCTCTGATAATAAAGTAATTATTAATAGAATGGTATTTGATAGTATTGCATTATTGACTGAAGCTGAAACAGCTGAAGAAAAAAATTAACTAATAAAGGGCCATTAAAGAGATTAATAGGAGCTATAAGTGGATCAAATAGAAAGTTGGCTGATCAAATTAGAAGTAATAGAGGTAAAGCTTTATATTTGGCACAGCAAATGTTACAAAAAAATAGCAGAAGAACAACTGTTAACTTTAGATGTGATTGCTAATATTGATAATCGATTAAACTTTCATATAAAAAGATTTAAATACTAAAAATCAATAATATTAATAAAAAAATTTAAGGCTATTTTTTTATCGACTTATAAAGAAGGATTGATTGCTATATCTGAGAAGGTAGAAAAGCATGATAGAGATATAGCGCTATTAACATGGTTATCAACATTAGGTTACCAAGAATTAAATGGTATTAAATATAAAGATTTAGATGAATTAACTAAAAATAGTTTGTATTATTAAAGATTTCTATGCTTTAACACAGGGGAATTGGAGTCAATCAGACTTGTTAATGATACGAGTAGCATTAGATAATCTAAATATTCCCTTTGATTTAGAATTCAATTATTTAGATGCCTTATTAAAAAAATTCAATCTAAATCTGAATTGAATAATATATTTATTTGTAATAAAGAATATAATTTATCAGATGATTTATCTAAATCATTTATTATATTGAATGTATTTGAAAAAAATTAACAGCACTTGATGGTAAAGATAATTATTTATTAGATATTTGCAAGAAAAATAAACAGTAATAAATTATCTGACTTTGAGCTGAGAAGAGAATTTATAAAAATCCTATTATATATATAATCAATATCTTAATATAGATTACACAATTGATGTATATAATTTTATACTAGATTTTCTATATAATCTTCAGTACTCTCATTTTCAAAAATATATTAGATGATAAAAAAACGGTAATAAAAAAACTTAAATAATGAGGATATAATCTTTGATTCAGATGAAGAAACTATTAGACTAGAAAGAGAAGATTATGCATTAAAAAGTGTATAAAAAAAGGGAATTGAAGCTATAAATAACGGAGTATATGATAAAGCGTATGAACTATTTTTCCGAAAGTGTAGATGTTGGTAATAGAGAGGCTATATTTGAATTAGCAAAAATGTTATTATTATGGTTATGGCACTTCTATAAATATCATTAAAGCTATAGAAATATTAGAGAAGGGTTTAGAAGCGAAAAAAATTATGATTGCTATTATTTACTTGCATCAATATATGAAAATGGTGATGGTGTTGAAAAAAATATAAAATTAGCTAAAGAATATTATAAGAATATAATTGACTTAAGCTTTAATTACTCTTTAATTGGAAAAATCAGAACTAAGATTAGGTAAAAATAATATGGAATGAATCTGATATTAGTGAAGATAAAGATGATATTATAAAGCTATATCTAAGCGCATTTAATCATGGACAAAAAAAGAATCAATGTATGAATTAGGAATTAACTATTATTATGGGATTAATGTTGCCAGTAATATAGATAAAGCGGTTAATTATATTGAGATTTCTAGTCTAGCTGGTTTTGTTGATGCTGAATATTTACTCTGTTTGATTTATCTTAAAGATAAGAAGAAATATGATTTATTAAATAGGAATTCTTGGTTATCAATGGCAACAACTACCGATAACCTTTATGTACTATTTAACTTTATATCAATGCATTACCGTTATGCTATTTCTAAAGGTGATATTTATAGTGAGTTAAAGGAAATCTGGGAATTATTGGCAAGTAAAGGTGATCTATCAGCAATCAAATTTAAAGAAAACCTGGAAGGGCGGATTATGTTTGAAATCTAGATAAGTATAAATTTTTTTCACTTTATATATATGGGGAAATATATGATTAATTTTATAAACGATCACTCTTGGAATAAGATTGAGCAATTATTGAACAAGATTAATATTGGTAATGTAGAAGTTAATATTAATTATGATTATGCAGTAAAAAAATTAAAGGAAATTGACATTGAAATTTCAGAAAAATTCTACTGATTTAAATAAGAAACTATTAAAAGGAGAGGTATTTAAAGTAGATTTAATTAAAGATATTGTCGCATTCTATTATTTAAAATGGTATGAAACAAATGATAACTCTTATTTGCTTAATGCAAAAAGATTTCAAAAGTATTTTTTTAATACCCTAGTGAATTCTCTAGATAAAGCATATTTTTAATATAGATAGAATAAATCAATTTTTTTAACATCATATTAAGAGTAAAAATACAAAAAGTGAAATTAAATTTATACCCGATCAAATAATAGTACATAAAAACTATCTTGATAGATTTATTGAAGCATTATAATTATGAATATAGTGTAAAAAAATACGGTTGAAATAGATAAGATTATAATAAATGATATTAGTCAAAAAAATATTAAATATTTTGAGTAGAATAGGAGGATATAATTTATATAAATATTTAATGAATAATTATTATTACTCTAAGTATAATAATGTTCTAGATTTATATCTTTTACAATGTAATCAAAAAAATATATTAATAAACAAAAAGTTTATTAATATAGATATTCCTTTGAATTTTTTTAGTATATATAGCAATCAAATCTTTTAATATATATATAAAAAAATGAGTTTTATATTATAGAAGAGGATATTAATGATTTAATTAGATTGAGCAATATATTAGTAAATTTAAATATTGATTATATTGATTGTTTTACATTAATAAAAACCTAATATTGCCTTTTATTCCACATATTATAAAAAAATGAGTTAGTTAAAAAAATAAATTTTTTTGGTATTTAGACAAAAATAGTTTAGAATTTTTTTAGAAGTATTAATAAAGTATTTTTTTCTTACCAAATTGGAAAAAAATGGATTTAAACTTCACTTTTAATGATTTGATAAAGTTCTTGAGGTATGTAGGCAAAAAAAGAAAAATAAGTTTTATTACATCTATAGATATTAAGGAAATTCATTGTCATACAAAAAAATTAGTAATAAATGTTTAATAAGGATATTAGACTTTTTTTCCATTGATATTAAGACTTTAGATAAAAAAATAATATCCTTTAATATAAATGATGATTTTTAATTATATTGATTATCCTATTTTTTTAAAATGGACAAAGAAAAAAATATCATGTTAGATGTTTACATGGTTGCTTTGGGTTTTTTTCTATAAGCTAGAAAAATCATTTAAAGTTAAATTTTTAATAATTTGGAGCGAGAGACTGGTAAAATACTTGAAAAACTTAATAAATGATTATTTAGTCAAAAAAATAATATATGTTGTTATAGTGGAGAATATAAAAAAATATTGAAATCAGGTTATAGGGAATGTGATTTTTTTATACCTGGTAAAAGGATTATTTTTAATTGAAGCAAAAAGAAAAAAACAGCCATAGAAGAGTTTAATACTTTAAGAGATGTAGATTTGTGGGGGAATATTGGTATGGGGATGGTGAAGGCGCAATGTCAAGCTTTTTTTATCATGAAGCTGTTTTATACAGATCAAATAAAAATAATTTTTTTAGAAATACGAATCATGAAATAAATGTAAAGTTGGAACAATTACCTACATTAAAGATTAGTGTATGTCTTGGAGAGTATGATTTTATCACTTCAAAGATTTTTTTACTAAGTTATTATTAAAAACAATTTATTGTCTGCAGTATAAAAAAAGTGTTGATGCTGAAAATGATAGGAGGCTTAAGAGTATTTCTAAATGTAAAATGAATTTAAATGATGCTATAACTTTATCTGGTCGTAAAGTATCTAATTTAGATAACTTGTTTTCACATTCCATGTTTTTTTATCAATCCAACAATTATTTTTTTAATAATAAAGATGAGTAAAAAAATAATGAGGAGTTTATAGATAACTTAAATCGAATTAATGTTACAGATACAAAAAGACTATAATAAATATAGTTGTATTTCTTATTTGAAATAAATTTTACTAGATATTATATTAGTGATAGAATTAATATTCTATTTTAATATAGAGTATTATTTATAATTAATTACAGTAAAAAATAGAGTTACTGTAGAGAACAAGACCGGTATTTATTTATAGATATAAGTAAAAAAATTAAATATTAACTAATAATCTCATAGATGATATTAATATTAATCTATAAAGATTCTTTATTTTATTTGGTCATTGAGAACTAATAAATATTTACGACTAAAAGCATTATAATAGGAAATCTAATAAAAAGTAATATATAATTTTAAATGATTTAGTCATAGATAAAATGAGTAATGGTAAAAGAGGAACTATGGGATTTGATTTATTAAAAATAATATCTTGATGCGTTATTTTTTTACGTATACACTTTTTGTACAATATACATGTAATCAGTTAATTATGCTAATCTTGTTTTGTAGTATAGAGGTGTATGATATGAAAACAGATGTTATTAAAGAAGCTCTTGAAAGTGTAAAAAAGGAAGACCCTAAATTATACGAGGATGTAAAAGAGTATATTTCTTCTAATAGAAATAAAACTGGTGTTCATCCTGATGGGGTGTATCAAGAACATAGATGGCCTAATATCATAGGACCTATGCCTGGACCATTTCCTAATCCACGGAATCCATTTGAACAAAATCCATTTGGTGTATTTTGGCCATTGGCAGGATTATATCTGTTCTATAAATTAGTTAGAAAGGTATGGCGATTATTACGAGGCAAGAATCAAAATATTTCCATAGATGATATTATCACGTATATGAATAATCACAAATAATGTGTTGTATGGTAGCTAGATTCCTACTACTTTTACATAACTTATTAAAACAGATTCTTATTAGTCGTAATATGACTAGTAGGAACCTTCTTTTGGTGTAATTAA
>BNJV01000567.1_pt1 | contig 34490 bp, 56 predicted proteins | sample 8540591 | NCBI WGS metagenome assembly BNJV01 (sample SAMD00202457, study PRJDB9452) | human saliva metagenome | host: Homo sapiens | reverse complement strand
CTTCCGCTTTTCCCGTCACCCCACAGAGATAAGGTAAAGTCTTTGTCGGATTTCGCCAAGAACGAAGCCTCAATCTTGAGCGTTTCCGGATTTTTGATAAGAAGCATTGTGTACGGTTCTCCTATTACAAGTTCTGATTCAAAAGAGAATTTCCAAAATCCTGATAACCAATCCGGAATTATTTCCCGGAATTCTTATGCTTTATCGCTCAAGCTTTCCTGTCAGTCTACGCATTCAGATTTTCATCCGGCATGCCGCGATCTCGGTTGCAACGCTTGCTTTCCCTTCCTATGCTTTTTTATCTCATCAGAAGGCAACTTTCATCCGTATTTCCTCGCATAGCAGCCCCCACCGATACAGAGCGAGGTAGCGAAGCAAAATCCGGTATCTCATGACCGGGTATCTCCCGCTGCCGGACTTCCGCTATACTGTGCGAAACCGGGCAACCGCTTTTCGCTTCCCGGCAAGCAGCCGTTCCTCGAAAAGTGCTTATCCTGCGTTTCTCCCGCTGTATTTTGCCGGGATATTCCAGCTGTTTTTCTGTCTCTCAGTCATCATCATCCTCGTGGTAGGGTGTCATCTTCCCGCCCGCATTGCCGCGAGTTTTCGTTTTCGTCGCATCCATGCCCGCAGGCTCTCTTCGACCGGATATGCTCTTTCATCCTGTTCATCTCCCGCGTGTCCGCTCGCCGCAGGTGTGCGGATGCGCTGCGGTTGTCCGTTATTTCGCAGCGCTCTTTGTAGCACGCGCAAATCCCGCTCACAGTCACGAATATCACTGCAACGATAACTCATGCTTTCTTTCCCTCTCCGCTTTTTCTTTTCAAATGTTTGCCTTTCGGCCCTGGTCTCTCTCCGTTTTGCTCGTACGGCGCAATCACTCTTCTGTTTATTTCCCGAAATTCATTCGTAATCTTGTACTATTGAGTCTGTTTTATATCAACATTCTATGACTTTTTATTTACTTTAGTCAGCTTTATTCCCTCTTCCGCAAGCCGTCCGCGTTGACTTTCCACGGCTTTCCCGCTATTCTGACAATAAAAAAGGAGATTTTCACAATATGACGCGAGCAGCAGCATCTATGTCTCCCGCGCAGGGCTGTCGCCGCCGTGCGGGACGGTGATATATCGACTACGGTTTCGGCGCGGCAGTTTTCCCGAACTTAGACACGGCGCTTGCTGCGCGCACAGGTTCCGTCCGCCGTGTGACTGTGCGCGGCGGTTTGGTCATCGCTCCGAAAAATTGCAGTCCTCGAGGCCGATCCGAAGGGACAGTCCTTCCGCTATGAGAGCATTCACCTCGGCGACTACGAGCGGAAACAGTACCGCGCGGGGCGCATTGCCTTTGTGCCGATTGCTCTCCGCCTGGTTCCGTTTTTGTATCGGCAGGGAAAATTCCGCTCGGATGTCGCCTCTGTCCCGGTATCCCGTCCGGATGCCGAGGGCAATGTGAGTCTCGGCACAGGCTGCTACCTCTGGAAGACCATCATCGACTGCGCAAGAACGGTCATCTTTGAGATCAACGAGCACCTTCCCTTCCTGCCGGGTGTGGACGGCTCCAACCTCTGCCGCCCTCGATGAAGCGGATATGATAGTCGAGGGCACACACGCGCCGCTCGCCGAGCGCCTACCGCGCGCCTCGGAGATTGACCGAAGAATTGCGGAGCTCGTGGTGAACGAGATTCCGGACGGCGCCGTACTATCGCTCGGCGTCGGCACGGTTCCGTTTGCGATTGCCTCTGCCCTCGCGGACTCCGACAAAAAGACCCTCGGCTGCCACACCGGCACCATCAGCGATGCTTATCGGAAGCTCTACCTCGCGGGCAAGCTCACGAATGCAAGAAAGGAGTTCGACACCGGGCGCAGCAGCTTTTAATCTCGCGATGGGCAGCTCTGACTTTTTACGACTGGCTCCGCGAGAATCCGGGACTTGTTCCGCCCGGACTCGATTGACTACATCCACGACCCGTCGCGCATCGGAAAACTTAGCCGCGTCATCAGCATCAACGGCGGCGTACAGGTGGATCTCATGGGGCAGGAGAACGCCGAATCGGCAAACGGCATGCAGCTCTCGGGCATCGGCGGCTCAGATGGACTTTCCTCGAGGGTGCGTTCCGCTCGGCGGGCGGCTGCGGCTATATCTCGCATCAATTCCTCCCGCCTCACGAAGGACGGCGTACGGAAAGTCGAACATCCTCCCCTTCATCCCCTGGGCGGCAGCACGGTCTCCGCACCGCGCACGCTGATTGAGGCAGTCGCAACCGAGTACGGCATTGCACATCTCGCGGGCAAGAGCCTCGCCGAGCGCACGCGAGGCCATGATTGCGATTGCACACCCTGACTTTCCGCGATGCGCTTCGCCTTGAAAAAGCCGGATCTCTCGCTCTTTCTCTGACGCGAGCGCAAAGGAACCGTGCTCATGAATTTCAATTTACTGCTAATTACACTGATTATTTTTCCTGTATCTTCTTCAATAAAATCTCGTTCCGTTTCGGCATTCCGACTCTCTTTGTCTTTATTCTCCTCGGAATGGCCTTCGGAAGCGACGGCTTTGCGCGCATTTCCTTCGATAACTTTGCGCTCTCGGAGACAGTGTGCTCCGTCGCCCTGATTTTCATCATGTTTTACGGCGGTTTCGGCACCACTTGGAAAATGGCGCGCCCGGTGGCGCGCCAATCCATACTGCTGTCGACGGCGGGCGTGTTTCTGACCGCCTCTTTCTCGGCTCTTCCTCTTCTCTTGCTTCGGCGCGAACTCTGGCTCTGCTTTCTGACCGGCTCAACCCTCGCCAGCACGGACGCGGCCTCCGTCTTCTCGGTGCTCCGCTCCCGGAAACTGGACTTAAAAGAGAATACCGCCTCGATTCTGGAACTCGAGAGTGGCAGTAACGACCCGATGGCCTACATGCTGACACTGGTCTGCTCTCCTTTCTGACCGGCAAGGCCGATGTCGGCAGCATACTCCGCCTCTTGACCGCGCAACTTGTCTTCGGTATCACAATCGGCGTGCTCTGCGGCCTTCTGTCCCTACCGCATTTTAAAGAGCGTTTCCTTTGAGGTAGACGGCTTCGATGTGATTTTCATCGCGGGCATTACGCTCTTTTCCTATGCGCTTCCGCGGCGCTCGGCGGAAACGGGTATCTCTCGACCCACCTGACCGGCATCATCCTCGGAAATGTGAAAATGAGCGGCAAGAAAAACATTGTCCACTTCTTCGACGGGCTGACCGGCCTCATGCAGATAGCGGTCTTTTTCCTGCTCGGCCTGCTCGCGACACCCTCGCTGCTCCCGGGCGTTCTGGTCTCCGCCGTCTCGGTGTTTCTGTTCCTCACCCTGATTGCGCGCCCGCTCGCGGTGAAACTTCTGCTTCTGCCGTTCCGCGCGAGCAAAGGGCAGAGCCGCCTCATTTCCTTTGCGGGGCTCCGCGGGGCCTCCTCGATTGTCTTTGCGATTATGGCGGTGCAAACCTTAAAGAGCGACACGCGCTTTTTCCACATCATCTTCTTTGTCGTTCTGCTCTCGCTTCTCTTACAGGGCAGTCTCCCTGCCCTTTGCGGCGCAGCGCTTTGACATGATCGACTTAAGCAACGATGTCATGAAGACCTTCACCGACTACAGTGAAGAGCTGCCGGTGCAGTTCATTCAACTCACGCTCGCCGAGGACAATGAGTGGGTCGGCGATATCTCCGAGCTTCCCTGCCGCTCCAGTTCCTGTTTCTTCTCATTGTGCGCGGCGAGCAAAAGCTGGTTCCGAAGGGAAGCACTCACTCGAAGCAGGCGACTCTCTGATTCTCTGCGCCCCCGCGATTCAGACGCGAAACGCCATGCAGCTCTCGGAGATTGAAATCGATACCGCGAGTGAATACCTCCACCGCCGCATTCGGGACATAAAATTACCGCGCGGAGAGATTATTTTTCTCATCCAACGCGGTAATCAAAGTATTATTCCGAACGGTCAGACCGAAATTCTGGCGGGCGATGTTCTCATGCTGACGCGTCTCAAAGAGAAGACGCGCCCTTCTCGCCGACCGAGCGGAGCTCCAGCATGAGGTCACGAGTCCGACCCGGTACCCGGCCGCCGAAAAGACGAGCGCCTTCTGCCTCTTCTCAAAATGCTGAGAGGCAGCCGCCCGGCTCGAGAAAAGTTTTCTCGCGAGTGTTTCCTCGCAGGCGTCAAAAATCCGCGAGGCGATAAAAAGGCCTCGAAAAAATCTGTTTCAGTTCTTTACAACTGCCTCTCTCTGCCGCCGCTTCCTCTTTCAGGAAAAAGCGCAGGGAGAGCTTTTTCTGCGCAGAGCGCCCGCAGCGTATCACGCTCCGCCAGAATCTCGTTTGCGATATGTTCGCTCGGCTCTTCGCCCGGAGAAAGCAAAAATTCCATCGCAAAGGGTCTTTCGTTTTCAATCCCGCCGATTGCCGGCAGCCGGATGTCGCCGAGCAACTCCTCCGTGCGAACTTCCGGGAAGCCTAGCGTAAGCTCTTTTTCCGCGCCGCCCGCAAGTGTGAAAGCAAGCCTCTTTCCGTAGGCGTTTCCGTTCGGCAGGCGCTTTCGCGAAAAGCTCATAGTCGCCGTCCGGCAGGCGCAAGGTGAGACAATTCCCTTCCCACGCTCTCTTCTCGAGATCCAGCTCTTTTCCGTTTCCGTAGAGCGTCCAGTGCTGCTCGTAGCGGAGCTCTGCATCGCCCTTCCGGAGCAGCAGCACATTCCGCGCGACATCCTCCGCGCAGAAGGGATGGAAAGCACCGTCCTCAAAGTAGAGCGGCTCGCCGTCCTCTTCCCTGCGCTTTACTGCAATGCAGCTGCCGCGGAGTGTCCGAAGCGCCGTGAGAATTTCCGCCCTCGCTCCGACTGCCCTTTGCGAGGCTGCGCCGCGCTCGCCGCAAGCGCCGCCGCCGTGCTTTCCCCGCGGAATGCTGCGAGCGGCTCAAGGCCGAAACGCCCGGCAGTATGCCCTCGAGAAAGGCTGCGACCGGCACCCGCTTCCGGTGTCGCATGGCCGCCTGATACTCGGGCTCCAGCAATTTCTTCCCGCACGTCGATCATATCTTTTTCCGAGAGCGAAGCGAGAAATGCCCGCCGGTACATGCGCTCTTCGGCGTCACGGCGCGCCGCAAAAAGCTGCCGTGCGATCGCGCGCCGCGCCGCGCGCTTTGCCTGTAACTGTTCACCGCAATGCGCGAATTTCCGGGCGGCAAGCGAAATCTGTTCCGCGCTCGCCCGCGGTGCGGTGCGCACGCCGTTCGGCGCAGCAGCGGAAGGCCTGCTCGGCCGCCTCTGTTTCTGCATTCGACTCCGCAATGCGCTGACTGCCGCTTCGAGATCCAACATCGTAGCGCGCGTCCCCTGCTTTCCCTGAAAACGCAGGTAGACACTGCCCTGTCCGAGCGAGAGCCTTTTCCCTGCCCGGTTCCGGCACAAAGCGTCGCAATCATCCTGAGTCCCGCACTGTTTAAGAGATAGAGTGTGACCCGCTCGGCCGTGTCTCGCCTGAATGCGGAGCTTTCACCGCATCCGCGTAGCGGGACAGCTGGTTTAAGCAGAGTAAACCGTTGTATTCGCCGGATATATTCCTCATTTCTCGAAGCCCTGCCGCATCGAGCGCTGCCTTCCGCCCGGCAACAGCGGATAGAAACGCGAGTGCACAAGCACGGCGCGACCTGCCGCCGCGACAAACCAGCCCGTGTCATCCAGCTTCGCCCGGCTCGCAGGCGCCCGCAAAGTGCCAGGTGCCGTCCACCCAGTACTCGACCCAGGCATGATTGTCCTCGCAGTGCGCCCACCACGGCGCATAGACCTGGCGCGCCGGAATGCCGACCGCACGAAGCGCATTGACATAAAAACCGATTCCTCGCCGCAGCGCCCCTGACCGGACTCCAAAAAGCCGGCCGCGGAAATGGTTCTGCTGTCGCTCGACACATAGCTGCCCTCTGCCGCGCAGGCATAGACTGACCGCGCGCGCAAGCGCTGCGCCGGTCAGCGCTTCCTCGCCGTTCTCCCGGAGATGCGCGGCAATGCACGCCGCGAGCTTTTCCGCACCGGGCGAAGCTCCCTCGTTGTTCACACGCGGCAACAGCACATACTGGAGGAAGTAGCTCTCCGGGGAGCGCCCGTACCTCTGCCCGCTCGCGGTAAAGTGCGAGCGCCGGGCGAGAGGAGAGCAGCGTCTCCGGCGAAAAATCATAGCCACAGAGATCCGCCTCAGGCAGCACGGCATAGAGATAGCGGAGTGCCGTTCTCTCTCCCGCGGTCATCGGGCCTGACATAGCGAGCGACCCTCGATACCCTTTTTCGGAGCGCCTCACTTGTCCGCATCCGCGCAAGGAACGCAGCTTGAATCTCTGTCTCCGTTTCGTGTGACGGTCTCCAGTCGGACGGACAACCTCCCGCTCTATGTTGTCCAAAACTTCCGGGCGCGCGCAACCTTTTGCGGCCGAGGTCACGCTCCGCTGTACTCACTGAAGCCCGGCAGTCCCATCGAGACTCCTTCCCGCCGGTATACCATCGGACTGTCCACCGTTTCTTCCCGGACATATGGTAAGAGAGAATTCCGGTCTCCCGATAAAAGTGCCTGAATATTCTCCGCCGAGACACCGGCGCCCACCATGAGGCGCGCACTGTCTTTGCCTCTCGCTGCAATGCGGCGAGCTGCTCTTCGCCCTCCGCCGCCGTATTCGCCTGTCCCGAAGTCAGAATGCGCGCACTGCCGAGTTCCTCCGCCGTGCGGAGCGCATCAAACGGATCCTTGCAGAGATCGAAGCAGCGGTGTAGTGTGACCGGCTTGCCGCCGCAGTATTCCATCAGCGCCGCAATCCGATCGCGGTCAAGCTGCCGTCCGGCTTCAATATGCCGAGCACAAAAGCCGTCCGCACCAGCCGCCGCAAAGCGCTTCTGCCTGCCTGCAGCGCGCAAGACATTCCTCCTCGCTGTAGCAGAAATCACCGAAGCGCGGTCTCAGCATCACAAAAAGCGGCAGTGTCACCTGCCGCCGCACCTGTTCAAAGAAGCCGAGTCCCGGGGTGATGCTGCCGATTTCCAGACTGCCGCAGGCTCAATCCGGTCGAGGCCGCCCCGCTCCCGCCGCGATACCGGACTCCACGCTGTCAATGCAAACCTCCAGTTCAAAAGCTCTCTTTCCGTTTTCTCTGCACCTTACCTTCCTCCAGCTGTCATATTTTAAAGCAAGAACACAAAGATCAACGCGAGAATTCCGGCGATCACAACCACCGCACCGGCCAGAATACTCACGCCAAAGCCAACGATACCAATCACACCGAGCAGCAAATAGCCCAAAACGCCGAATGTAAGGCTGAGCGCTTTCCCGATTATCCGGAACAAAAAGTCCCGTGCATTTCATAATGAGCCACATGAGCACAACAAAAATAAGAAACGGCATGGTTTCTACCTCTCCTTACGAATTCAAAAATTTCATGTTCGGCCAGAGCCTTCGGACTCTGTCATCCGGATAATAGCGGTCAATAAAGGCCTCGATGACATTTTCCGCCTTCGGCTTCGCCATACGCGCGTGTGCCCGCACCATGACAGCCGCCGTGACAGCCATGTCACAGCCGAGAAACACCGCGATACCCCAACCGAGCACCAGACCGAGAATCGGATTAATCCGCTCAATTCGCGCCGAGAGCGGCGGATAGGCGAAGCGAAGCCAGAGCACCGCGAGCAGCCCCTCAAAAAGCACATAAACGGCACATTGGTTCTCCCGTCGATATTCAGCGGAATGCGGCTGTAATCCCAGAACTTCATGCCGAAAAACGCCTCGGTGAACACCGAGCAGAGGGTACTCGAAGGCGCCGCCGAAGAAAAAGCCGGTCAGAAAAATACTGAACACATTCTGTCTCTCGATGCGGGACAGCACCAGCGTCAGCACAACGGCGCCGAGCCCCCAGACAATGCTGAACGGGCCGAGCACCAGACTGGAGCGCCGCATCCAGACCCATGCCGTGAAAAAGACATAGAAGGTCTCAATGCCGTCTCCGATCATAGCACAGAGAAACAGCATCCATACCAGCTTCTCGAAGTTAATGCCCCGCGCGAAGACAATGCCCTGCGCCTTTAGTTCCTGTTCCGCGGCCTCGATGCCGCCCCCTCCGACTGCCGGAGGCTCGGATAGCTACGGTACACCTGCTCCCAGAGCTGCTCACTGAGCCGTTCGCCGAGCTTTTTCTTATGTTGCTGCAGAAACTGCCGTTCCGCAGACATCGGCAAGTGGCGCGCAAGCACCGAGACGAGCAAAAGATCCACAAATAGCAGGCCGGAGAGCACCAGCGCTGTGACATGCACGATAAGCGGCGGCAACAGAGAAATCAGTGAAAATAAGAGCGGCTGCACCACAATGACCAGCGACTCATAGACTGCCGCAGTAGTACCGCCCAGAGAAAGCGCAGCTTAAAATTAGGGGCGCAGCCGGAGCTTGCCGAGCGCTGCCCTCTTTGCGAAGCACTCTCTCCGCAATTCCCTCTCCGAGGTAGCCGATTGTCAAGGTCATGACAAGCGCAAACACGGCCTGCGAGCGGTACGGTATGTCGCCGCTGCTCACAATAATCAGAATGACCATCGATGTACCGTGCGACAGTAGCAACGGCAAATCCAGAATGCCACAGTTCACAAAGCGCTGCCGCCGCAGACTGAAAAATCAGGTCTCAAGCACCAGGCCGCAAACGCATAGAAAAGAAATACAGCACGAGATCCGTTCCGTTAAACAAGCGCATGGCGTTCCCTCACTGTATTCATCCTTCTCCTCACTTTTTCAGCGCCAGGCCGTCATGATAGGCCTTTCCGACCACCGGCCCGATCACGCGGTAGCTCATGCTCGAAATGTCGAACATGATGGGGCGGAGCTTATCGTAGTCCACCTTGCCGTCCGTTAAGACCGCTTCATCCGCCTGCATCGCCACAATCTCGCCGACCAAAAGGCCGGTCTCATCGCTGTAACTTTTCACCCTGCACTCTAAGGTGACCGGGTACTCTTCGATGACGGGCGCGTTCACATGTGCGCTCTTCCTCACATGGCAGCCCGCTTTTTCGATTTTATTCATCTTGTTGCCGCTCTCGACGCCGAAGTAATCGGAGATGACCACCGTGCTCTCGGTCGCAAAGGCGACCGTAAAGCCGCCGGTCTTCTTTAAATTATCCGTCGTCTTATGCTTTGCGAGCTGGATGGTAATTTCCCGTAGTCGCTCTGCATACCCCAGGCTGCATTCATTGCGTTCGGGACACCGTTCTCATCGTAAGTTCCGATAATAAATACGGCCTCCGGTGTGATAATCGACTGTTTTGCACTGAATTCCCGCTGCATACACCCTTCCTTTCCGAGTGCCGGACACAGGCCTCTCAGCCTGTTATAGCAGGTCTATCACAATCTTGCACTGCAACCGCCCGCGCACGCGCTCTAACATGGTCTCGATGTCCAGCACCCCGCGCGCAAAGCCGCGACGCACCAGTTCCTCCGGTACATAGCAGTCAAACTTTTCAAAAACTGGACCTCACGCCTCGTAGAGCAACCTTCCGGCGCAAAGTCTTTTTCGGCCTCGTCGAGCAAAAATCTCAAAGAACCTCTTCCCCGACCTCCATCGAAAAACATCATAATACGGCTGCGCGCGAGGTGAAGCCCTAGACCGAGCCTCTCCTTACAACGCAGCTTTTAAAAAGCGCTCCAGCGCGAGAAAGGCATAGCTCCCGAGCCAGGGAAAGAGCGCCCATATTTTTTCACCGAGTGGCAAGAGCGAAGTTTTTTTGAGCCGGGTGCGCGCGCCAGCGTTCGCGCTTCCAGAAGCCGCCCCACCGCATTCCGCTGCAAGTACGGGATAGACCTGATCTTCCAGGAGCGTCTCCGCATGCGCTCCAGAATACGCGTTTCGATCGCGCCCGGAACATCGCCGAAGTAGGCTGGGAACCCTGCCCTTGATCAAGGTGCAGAACACGGTGTGTGCCTTATGATCCACCTCATCCACGGCCCAGACCCGCCCCGCAATCGCAATTTTTTCACCCGCGGGCGGCGGCTTCACAATGGTGCCGAGGGTCTCGCTCCCGGTTCGAACCGTATACTCCACATTCTCCTGAAAAACCGCATAGAACTTATGGTTGTTCACCACACGCTCTCCCGCGATGCCGATGATGAGCCCGCCTTCCGCCGTGCGGTTGATGTGGTCTATGCGAAGTAAATGCTGTAAGAGAAGGCCGTATTCCTCCTTCCGGATGCGTTCAAAAGGTGTTAGCGTCAAGACGCGGCGCGCAAGCTCCCGGAGGCGTGAGTTCCCCCTCCGAGGCGAGCGTACTCATGGTCTGGTGGTAGAGGAGACTGTAGGGCAGACGCCGTGTGTCCGGCGGCTCCACATAGCGCTCCTCCGCGTAGAGTTGCACCAGGGCAATGCCCTGTAAGAGATACCAGGGAAAGGCCTCGGGGAGCGAAGCCCGCGCTTCGGCGGGCTCTTCCCGCATCACGAACCAGAGCTCCGCGGGGGCACCGCGCCGCCCCGTTCTTCCGAGCCTCTGCAAAAAGCCGGAGACCGTAAACGGCGCATCGAGCTGAAAGGCGCGCTCCAGCCTGCCCACGTCAATGCCGAGCTCTAAGGTCGCCGTCGCGCAGATGCTCTTTAAAGGAGTCCGCGCGCTGCATCTCCTCCTCCGCGCTCTCGCGATAGGAGGCCGAGAGATTTCCGTGGTGAATGAGAAAGCGGTCTTGTTCCCGCATGGCCTCGCAGTACTGCCTTAGCTCCTGGCAGACCAGTTCGCACTCCTCGCGGGAGTTCGTAAAGATGAGGCACTTTTTGCCGGCGCTGTGCGAAAAGATATAGCCGATGCCGGGATCCGCACTCGCGCGGTGCCGCTTCCCCGGGCGTGTCGAGCGGCAGTGTATCCGTCAGCGCGGGTACTGTGCTACCCGGTGTTCTCTCTCCGCCGCCCGACTGCGGCCCTGTCTTCCAAAAGTGCTCGAGAGAAAGTCGCCAGTGCTCTTTGCCGGGCTCCATGCGCGGAATCGCGGTCGCCTGTCCGCTTCCTGCCGCGAGCAAACGCCCCACTTCCTTCGGATTGCCTATGGTCGCGGAGAGCCTCGACTCGACGCGGCCTGCAGCCCGAGAGCCGCATGAGTCGCTCAATCAGGCAAAAGGTCTGCCGCCCGCGGTCCCTGCTGAAGCAGCGCGTGAATTTCATCGATCACAACAAAGCGTAAATCCGAGAAGAGAGTCGGAACCGCCGCCTTTCGATGAAGAAGCAGGGCTTCCAGCGACTCCGGCGTAATCTGTAAAATCCCCTCCGGGTGCTTAATCAGCCTCTCCTTTGCGCTCCGCGAGGCATCTCCGTGCCACTTGGTAACCCGTATGTCCGCGCGCTCGCAAAGCCTGTCGAGGCGCTCAAACTGGTCGTTGATGAGAGCCTTCAAGGGCGCAATGTAGAGCACGCCGACCGAAGCAGAGGGCTCCTCCGAGAGCAGGGTTAAAAATCGGAAAAAGCAGCCTCCGTCTTTCCGGAGGCTGTGGCTGCCGAGAGCAGCAGGTTATCCCCGCTGTTAAAGAGCACATCTCCCGCCGCATTCTGCACGGCGCGGAGCGACTGCCAGCGCTCGCGGTAAATAAAGTCCTGAATGAAGGGCGCATAGCGCCGAAAGATATCCATGCACTGTCCTCAAAAGGAAAAATCAAAGGGCGCATCGTCTCCGCCGCCAGTTTTCCTTAACTCGCTCGCAACACTCTCTAACGCCTCGCTGGCCGCTTCCGGCTTAAGCAACCGCTCCATGCTGCTCTCCGGTTCCCGGTGCAGCGCGTCCAAAAGAAAAATAAAGTCGCGCGTCATCTCTCGCGGTGTAATCTGTGAGCTCGCCCCGACCCGCGCATAACAGGTCCGCACAAAGAGTTCAATTCGTCGGCGCGGAAGCGCCGTGCATCCCCGTAGAGTGCCGCATGCATGTCGGAGAGCTTCTCTGTAAGCACCAGCATCTCCTCCGGCGTGAGCGCCTCGAGGCGGAGCACCGGCGAAAATAAATCCTTGCTGCCCGCGCGGGAAAAGCGGCTCTCCGCAAGCCGCGAAGAAAGTGCCTCGTAGCTAAAGAGACCGCGGCGCTTATCCTCGAGCGCTTCCGGCGTGGCTCCCATCCAGATGCCGATGTGCTGCGCCTTGCCCTGCATCATGTCGTTGTACATGGTGAGCAGCACCTCGTAGTTATACTGCCTTGCAATCGCATTCGGAATCTTGCAGAGATTCGCCGCCTCATCGAGCAGAATCAGTGTGCCCGCATAGCCCGCGCGGCGAAAGAACTGCGAGAAGAGTTTGATGTAATCGTACCAGTTCTCATCGCTCACAATGAGGTTGATGCCGAGCGCCTCCCTGCGCTTCGCGCTTGTTCTCATACTCCCGCGAAACCACTTGAGTATCAGCTCCTTTTTCTCATCGTCGCCCTCTGCTCCCGCGAGATAATAGCCCGCAGTAGCTTTGGCAAACCCAAATCCGTGCACCATCGTCTTGCAACGCATCGACCGCAGCCGCAATCTTTTTCTCAACGAGCGCAAAGAAAGCGCTGTCCTCCCGAAAGCCGCCCTGTTCCTCTGCGGCTTCCTGCTCCGCCTGAGAGACCCAGCGGTCTAAAATAAGGCGCAGCGCACCGCCTTCCGGCTTGGTCTTGGTCGCGAGGTTCGCAATCAGCTCGCGGTAAGTAGCCAAACCCTCGTCCCTTGCTGCCCTGCAAACGCTGCCCGGCGATAAATCCGCATCCGCGACCACAAAGCCCTGTTCAAAGACATAGTTTTGCATGGTCTGCAAGAGAAAACTCTGCCCGCGCCGTACTTTCCGATCAGAAAACGAAAGGAAGCGCCGCCCTCCGCAATAAGTTCCGTGTCGCGAAGCAGCGCCGCAATCTCCTCCTTCCTCCCTGACCGCAATGTACGGCAAGCCGACGCGCGGTACCACGCCGCTCTGCAGGGAATTTAAAATTGCCTGTGCAATGCGCCGCGGCACAGCGCGTCCCGTCTCACTCATTCCTCTGTCTCCCGCAATAAAGTTCCAGCTCTTCCTGGTAATCCGGCACGAGGAAAAGTTCCTCTCCCTCGGCCTCAAGGCAAATATCCTGAAAACGCTCATACAGCTTCTCGTTGACCCGCTCGGCAAAGAGACTGGTCAAACAATGTGCCGCGCGCAGTTCCGCGCGCACGCTCTCCCCGCGGAGCAAGGCCGCAAGCAGCGGCATTCGAGCGCATCCAATATTTCTGTTCTGCCCGCTTTGTCTGTTTGCTCCGTTTCGCCCTGTTTGCCCGCTCCGCGCGAGCTGCTCTCTGCTGCCTCCGCACATGCAGCAGACTCACCACGCCGAGATACATCGTTCGCACAGAGCTTGCGATGTTCTGCGGCTTCACTACATTCCGCCGCCTCGACTTGCACAAATGCACCATCTGCTTGTTTGCAATCCGCGCCATTGATAAGCTCGGCTAAACTACTGTCCTCCTTCGCAGGAAGTTTCTGCGCCTCCCGCCGCCGCAGTTCTTCCCGCTCGGCCCCTATCTCTGCCTCGGTGAGCAGGGCCGCCGTCGTGACTGCGGCCGCCGCGCGGATACCCGCGAGCTTTTCCCGCCGCACGGGAACCGCCGCAAGCTTTTGCGCCGCTTCCATAGCCTCACAACTTGCAAAAGCATGCGCAAAGGCCTCTTGTAGCGCGATATCCTGCGTAGCAGACATATTTTTAGAAGCTTTGCCGCGCAAAAAACGAACGCGAAGCGCTGTATCCGCCTCTTTTAAGAAGGCAAAGAAACGCTTGCTGTCAAACTGCTGCCGCAAATAGCTGTATTCCGTAAAACCGTTCCCCGTCGCCGCGAAACTCCGAAGCTCGTTCAGTTGATAGGAAAACGCTTGTCCCGCGTTCTCACAGAGCGCCCTAAGCCGCGGCGCGTCCGAAAAGGGCTTCCACTCGCGCATGCGCAAGTTTCGAAACAGGCCGCAAATAAAAAGCGGCGCTGCGCTTCTCCAGATTGCGGCATAGTAAAACGCGGCTCTATCCCCGAGTCCTTTAACGCTCCGCGCTTCCGTGAGCTTCTTGCCGCCTAACTCCGCGAGCGCCGCAAAACGACTTCATCAGCTCCGCTTCTCCGGCTCCCGCAGCACTGGGTGAGTGCCTCGTCCCAGTGACGCAGCGCGGGGTTTTCATACGCCCGCACGCGCGCCGCATCCACACGGTTTAACACCGCATATTCAAAGCGCCAATTTTTAAAATTCCGCTGCAGAGCCTCGCTCCCGTAGCCCGCGGAAAAATAGGCAGACGCAAAGGCATCCATGCAATCAGCGTCTCGGCGGCAGTCGCCGCGCCGACCCTCCCAGCATGAGCTCGCTGAGATAGAGATACACAAAGGCATCGCAGTGCGGAGAGAACTCTCCTCGCCGAAGCGCCGCGCGCCAGGTGAAATAACCGCGGAGCTCGTTCGGCGTCAAATCGCGATACTCCGGCTGATAGAGCAGCACCGTGCCCGCAAAGGGGCAATCGTCCTCATAGTCCTCCATGGCCCGCGCCGCCGAGAGAAAGTCCTCGCAGGCATAGATTGCCTCTATCCGCGCCGGAAGCTCACTCCGCCCCGGTATGGCCGTCTCACGGTAATACCCTTCCACCTTCTCTGCCTCTTCCTCCACTGCAAGATCAAACACATGTAACAGGAATGCTCGCTCCGTTTCCGTGCCGAAGCGCACCCCGAGCCAGCCCGGCATGCGAAAGCCCTGCGTGAGATAGTCCCGCGCGGGCAGCTCGCGAAAACGCACTGTACTTTTAAATCACAGCGCTCCCTGATTCTTCCGCCCGCATCCCGCTCCCGCATGAGCAGCGCAATCCACTTTCCGCTTGCCGGGGAGACTAAGACCGAAAGTTCCGGCATCTCCCGCCACTTGTGCAGCTCTTCGATATGATGGCGCTCCCGCGCATAATTTGTGAGTTCCGACAGTCGCACAGCCAATTTCTCCGAATATATGTTCTGGTTTCAGTGTACCCAAAACATATGTTCCTGTCAAGTTTCCTCCTCGAACCAAGCGACCGCTCGCACCGGCGAACCGTCACCATGTTCCAATTTCAGCGGAAAAACAGCTGAAGGAAAAGAGCTCTTCGCCGCAGAGCCCCAGATTCTTGAGATTCTCGATGTTCACAATATCCTTCTCGCGGAACAGCTTCTTATGCCGCGGCAGTGCGACATCCGCAATCGGGTCGAGGCCGATTACATCAAAACCGATGCCCTTATACGCGCCCCGAATTACAAAGTCGAGCGCCTCTTCATTGAGGCAGGGATAGTCGCCGAAATAGCGCTCGCTCCCCCAACGCTTGTCCCAGCCGAGATAAAAGAGCAGAAAGTCCGCCTTCTCGGCCTTCTCCCCGTAGCGGGTGATGTGGGCAAGCGTAATCTCTTCCCCTTCCTTTAGGCTGCTGCAATCAATCACAAGCGCCTTGCCGATAAACTGCGACGCCGGGAATTCGTCCAGCGTGGTGCGCCCCGGAAAGAGATGTGCCGGCGGGTCCATGTGTGTGCCCGTGTGCGTGTACATCTGCATCAAGGTTTCCTTAAAGCCGTCCTTCTCGTAAGTGTTCGCCGGAATCAGCTTAGGCGTCTCCGTTCCGGGATAAACCGGCATATCTTCTTTGATGGTATGGGTTAAATCAATGACTCTCATTTCTTTCCTCTCTTTAACTGCTTCCGCAGCTAAGCATCGCGGCAACACAAACTCCCGGAACTCAGCCGCACTGAACCTGACAAGAGCGCAGCGTCTCAAGCGCCGCCGCATGTTTTTCCGGTGTCACACCGGCGCAGCAGGCGGGATCCACGGAAATCTTCACTTCCGGAAGCGATGCCTTTAAGAGCAGGGCGTTCGAAACCACACAGATATCCGTGCAGAGGCCGATGAGCTCAAGTTCCACGCTTTCCCGCGCCGCGAGCTCTTTCACAGCCGCCGCGAGTTCCGTCGAGCCAAAAGTACCCTTGTCAAAGATATGATCTTTCGGAATCAGCGCCGCAATCTCCGCATCCAGCTCCCAGCCGTCCGTTCCGCGAATACAGTGCTTCACCGGAAGGTAATGCCCCTCCTGCGTATTCAGATAGTCCTCGCCGTGCGTATCCCGCGTCGCAAAGACATCCTCCGGCGCATAGCCCTTGATTTTCTCGATAACCGCAGGGACAATGGCGCGCGCTTCCGCCGTTCCGAGTGCGCCGTCAATAAAGTCGCGCTGCATGTCAATGACCACTAAGATTTTCCGCATGATTCTCTCCTTTTATCTGTTAAACCCATCTATGGAATCGGCTATCCCGATGCCTAAAAATCTCGTTTCTTGCCGTAACACACAGCGGTTCCGGCAAAACATCTGTCTTCCGAAGGCCTGTTATTCCGTTCTCCACTCAGCGGTCTCCGAATAGGCGCGCCGCGGCCGGGCGGCCGGTTCTTCCGCCGCATAGCCGAGCGCCAACAGCGCGTAGAGCTCGCTGTCTCCGCCCGCCTCCGCTCTTAACTCCGCCTGCGCAAAGAAACTGTCGCAAATCCAGAGACTGCCGATACCGAGTGCTGTCGCCTGCAGACACATGTTCTCGATGGCCGCACCGACCGACTGCGCCGTGCAGATTTCCGTGACCCGCTGGTCAAGCGTCATGGTCGCGGAGAGCGGCCGCGCAATCGGCGATGTGATTAGTATTACTGCTGCCGCCTCCCGCATCACCCGCAGGGTCTCAAACGCCCGTCCAAATAGTGGCGCGTGTCCGGCAACATGGGGAAATGCAGGCTCCTGCTCGATTCCCGCCTCCATGGCCGCGCAGACTCTCTCCTTTGCTTTTCCTCGGTCACGACAAAGCGCCAGGGCTGCAAGTTCTTCGCGGACGGCGCCGCCATGCCTGCCCTGTACAATTTCTTCCAACTGCTCTTTCGAAAGCGGCGTCGGCAAAAATGTCGTATGCTGCGCCGCGCCTTGATTGCCTCAATCATATTCGCGCCTCCTCAAAGGAAATCATAGCATAAAGTGAGCCCTTCGCGCGTCCGGATTGACAGCAGATCGGCGCTTTGCTAGACTGCTAAAAATTCTTGCAAGAAACGGAGCTGCCATGATAGAACGACACGAAATTCCGCTCTTTGAATACGATGCGACTTCTCCCGAAGTGATTGCCCCTGCTCATGAATTCGGCGACTGCCGCTTTTCCGAAAAAGTGCCTCTTTGCCTTCCTCGGCGATACCATCCACCGCCATGCCGAGGCAAAAGCATGCGGAAAAACGCTGCGAATCTCTGCACCGTCTCCGCCACCTATCCCATCTATGTATTTGAGGAGAACGGCGAAGAAATCTGCCTTGCGCAGGCACTCGGTCGGTGCGCCGCCCGCAAGCTCCATGCTGGATGCGCTGATTGCGAGCGGCTGCCGCAGCATCCTGGCGCTCGGCTCCTGCGGCGTACTGGAAAAAGCTCCCGGAAAATGCTTTTCTGGTGCCGACCTGTGCGCTTCGCGCCGAGTGGGCAGCTCCCTACCACTATCTGCCCGCTTCCCTGCTATATCGAACTTGACAGCGAAGTCCTTACGACCATAGAAAGCGTACTGAAGACAGAGGGCCTCCCTGTCCCCCTGCACCAGCTGGACCACCGATGCCTTTTACCGCGAGACCAAGGATATGGTCGCATACCGCCGAAGTGAGGGCTGTCTCTGCGTCGAGATGGAGTGTGCGGCGCTTGCCGCCTGTGCTCGCCTTCGCGGCGCTGCCTTCGGACAGCTGCTCTTTACCGCCGACTCTCTCGCCTGCATCCATGACTATGATGCCCGAAACTTCGGGCGGGATGCGCACGAAAACGCCCTCTTACTCGGGCTGCGCATCTTGCAGGGAGATGTAAGCCTCCCATGTTTCGCTGACAGAGAAAGGAGTTCCATGTCCGAGACCGCCGCACTGAACGATGACTTTGCTATGCCGTGCTCTCCGCCGTCGCGGAAATTCCGAGGGCAAAGTTGCTACTACGGACAAATTGCCCGCTTAATCGGATATCTAAAAACGCGCGCCTCGTGGCGCGTTCTCTCGCATGCGGAATATTACGGCGACTATCCCCTGTCACCGCGTGGTGAATGCATCAGGCCGCCTGGCCCCGGGCTGGGCAGCGCAAGCGATGCTCCTAGAGGCGGAAGGGGTTGCGCTCCGCGACGCAACGCATGTGTCCCTCAGTGGGTATCAGTGGAAAGCATAGATAAAAATAATTTAATCAATCAACCATCTGATAAAAGCACTGTACCCACTTAGGTGTTCCGTTCTCATTCGAATACCCCACTCCAATCGAAGTGAGCTCTGGATTAAGTATATTTTTCCGATGGCCGGAGAGTTCATCCAGAACTCCATGACCTCCTCTGGAGTCCTCTGCCCGGATGCAATGTTCTCTGCCAACTCATCCGAATCCTCCCCCGGAAATGCACTGAAACAACTGCTTCCATCCGGCCTGTTATGTGAGAATAAGGTCTCAAGTTCTTTAACTCGCACATCGGCGGTATGTGTCATATATTCATCCGTCTCCAGCGGTCTAAGACCTCTCTGAGTTCGTTCCTGATTGACCAACTCAATCACCCGATCTTCAAACTGCTCCGCGGAAAGCTGCGTGCTGTCCTGTCCGCCGGACTGCGCGGTTCCGACACCCGGCCGGTACACGCCGTTGCCGTCCACATAGTAGCCGTCCGGCGTATAGCCGTTCGCAAGCATGCGGCCGCCGTCGGCGGGATTCATGTAGTACCAGTTATTGTTCACATTGACCCAGCCCACGCACATGTTGCCGTTGTTGGTATCCAGAAAATACCAGCCTCCACCGTCATTCACCCAGCCGGTATCCATGTACCCGGCACTGTTCATATGGTACCAGGTGCCGTTGATTGAAAGCCAGGATGACTTCACATAGCTTCCGTTCGAGAGCTGATACCACCAGCCCCGGCCGTCCCGATTCCAGCCGTAGTTGCCGGCAAAAACCGGCGTAGCCATAAGCATGGTGCCAAGAGCCACTGCCGCCGCAAGGAAAACGTTCTTCTTCATCACTGCCCCCTGTTCTGAAATTATCGATTAATTTCAAGTAACCTTAGTAGTTATCATTCTACTCACGAGCCGAACAAATGTAAAGGCAGGCCCCCCGCATCAGTAACATCTCACAGATGCATCACGATGAAAGTCCCCAGCCAAAAAGCAGAAAAAATGAAAGCAACCCTCTGAGCGCGATATTGCGATTCCTTCTGTGACCGGTCAGCTTATATTCGATATCCGAAAGGTATGAGCTTATCCCGGCGCCGATAAACAGGTAAAAGCCGATTAAATAGATAATTACCGCATATCCCATAGTGCTACCTCCTTAGACTATCCCAACGCGTTTCTATGTTGTGAGTCTACCACAGGACCTGTGCCAAATTTCGGACTCGATGGACTTTCGTATTCTTCTTCTAATCACAGCACTCGTCTATTTCGACTTCTCGGATTCCGGCAAGATACCCTCTGTGCGGGCTTGTCTCTCGAGTTCCGCCATTTTTCCCCGATACGTTTTTTCGAGCGTTTTAAATAATGCTCGATTCGAATCCAGCCCCATTTTCCAGGTGCCATGCCGCTTTGCGCACTGAACAATGGCATCTCGAGCATCTATACTCTGCATCAACAATTCCAGTCTCTTGGCATAAAACTCTTCTTTCGTCATCTTCACATTCCTCTGAAAATGTATCAGAACACTCTTCTCTCGGTAATTCATGTTTTGCCAAAGGATTAATCACAGAAATCGAGAAACAGACCCGGTTACATATTGCCGATACATGAAAGTATTGTCCTCGCATGCGGATGAACTGTTTCGTGCGAACAGGAACACGGTATATCGTAGGCATCCATATGAACATGATGTATAATAAGAATCGCAAACGCCGAAAGGAGACAGAAGGGTTGAAAAAGAGGATTTTTGTTTTTGATAACGGCAGTGGCGATGCTTGATTTGTCCTCGTTGGTTGCGGAGCGCAAAAAGCGGAAAAAGGAGGTTTGAATGATTATCAAGTTCACCGAAGAAGAGGAGCGATTGTTTGATAAGGTCATGCCCTACGCCGCTCAGAAAGGATGGGGGCTTCGCCCGGATGCACCTCCGGAGATTCAAGCTATCTATGCCAGACTGGTAGAGATAACCAACCAATATCTGAGCCCGTATTCGATACCCTATGACACCTATTCATAAGGATTCTTGCAATTTATCGGACGATAACCAAGACAACTGAAGCACAGTGATGAAAGCACAGCCATAACGGCTGTGCTTATTTTTGTGCTCAGGAGGCGGGGTAAGAACGACATGCCACCTTCATTCCATTAATCCCAGTAAACGTGATTCTAGGCAGCGATGTCGTCATATATCCCCTGAATTTTTATTCCCTTCCTCATCCGGTTCATTGTTATTCCCAAGAATGTTATTTATAACTACGGCGTCTACGGCATCCAATAGCGCATCGACATCATCGGCAGATATCAAATCCTCGATATCTTCTATGTAGGGACGCAGCGCCTCAATTTGCTCAACCGTTATAATCACGTTTTTCTCCTTTTTGCTTTTTGAATGAAAAGAATTTACTTGTACAATATTTCCCGAGTCCGGTGACTGATACGGATGATTCCCACGCGTGCGGGGAAATCACTCATCATAGCTCCAACCATAGGTGTCCTCGAAAGCTTATCGGTAGCTCTCTTCGATTAAGGCGTCGTATCGCTCTAAAGCTTCTATCACCTCTTGTGGTGCATTTTCTTGTAGCTTTCCGTTTTCTATGTAGGGCTCAAAAATAGCTGCTAATGCGAGTTCCTCTTCGGTATACCTAAGAACCATCCCTGCCTCCTTTCTTCTGCCTCATTTATTTAACTCATTTCAAGGTCTCATGCCCTCTTAACGTATCAGTACTATCTCCATCCTGAAATCTCATCCGCACTAACTTCAATCGTTTCCCAGTCAGACCCTTACAGATCCACGTCTACAATATACTCGACATTTTCCTTTAGGATTTCTACGATTGTAGCTGTTCTGCCATCTTTCAAAATGACTTTAGAATACTGCGGATACTGTTCCATTATTTTGCTCCCTATTCGTGACTTATACACCGGTCATTCGGTAGATACCTACGTCCAGGATCCACGAGGCCGGAAGCACTCGTATGTGCGGGGAAAACTGCTCTTAATCATTCAACTCCTCTTCAGAAGGCAAAGAAAACAAATCTTCGCGGCTATACTCGCCCTCTTTGATTTTGCCTTCTTCCAGCAAAATTCTTATAATTTCATCCTGCATCTCCTGTCGGGTCATCTTTTTTATCCACTCCGGGAGCTCGAACTTATCATTGATTACTTCTACAACTTTGCTTCTTTTCCTCATCTATCCTCCTTCCCTGTCATGTTGTACGCATTACTTCATTGCAGAAGTGCCGCCTTCCGCGAATCTACTGTAGCCCCCTTGTTTATTACACTCTCCAATGTACAGATTGGGATCACTCCTGCATGATCGGGGAAAACCATTCAACTCTTTCTTTGTTTTGATTTTATCATATTACCTGTCCTAAATTTTGGACTCAATTAAACCTTCGATTTCCTTAATTCCAAGCAAAGAGAAAATTTTCAAGCAAATAGGCGGATAAGTTATGATAAGTTGCGCAAATTGGGAATCACAAAATGAAAACATGGTTTGCGGCCCTTTTGTAAGAATGAAGTTGCGAAACAACACTCAGAAAGAATACTACAAAGTAGTGCAGCGCTCAAAAGAGACCCCTTTTGAGACTGCTATCAAGGTAAAAAGCGAAAGCAAATTGATATCAGCGGCAACGCACATCGCATCGGCGATGTGGTTATTCCCACACCACAAACACATTTGGGTTATATGCATGATGGAAAGACGCGAAGTCTATCAGTGAGGGAGCAAAAAACACTTGACACTATTTTTAAGAGTGTGGGACATTAAGAAAAAGCAAAGACTAGCATACGAAGGAATGCCATTGAGCCCGGTGCAAATCCGGGGATTTGCGTCAAAGGATCGCAGAGATGCGGTCCTTTTTGCTGTGCAGAAAAGAGGGAAAAATATAGGGTACAGATAACCTGAGAAACAGAGAAAATGAACTGGTGAGAGGATGAATAATGAAAAGAACATGAGCCCGATTCGAAGCAGTGATGAAGCAAGGAAGCGAAGGCGAAATGGCGGCATTGCCTCCGGGAAATCCAGAAGGCGAGAGGTACGGGCGCTGTTAAAAGAAGCACTAAACTGTGCAGTGGTGAATCCCAAAGTGAAAAGCATGATGAAGCTAGGGATCACCCCGCGCATGCGGGGAAGACAGTTTCTCATCCTTGGCATCGTAGCCCATGCAGGATTACCTCGCGTGTGCAGGGAAAAACTGCAATCTACCAGCAGCCAACTGGTATTATGAGAGATCACCCCCGCGCATGCGGGGAAAACTCTTTGTGGCTCTCTTGTCTATATCCAGTTCCAGGATCACCCCCACGCGTGCGGGGAAATTCCACAACTTTTTCTATGTACTAAGTCTATCACATTATCTGTCTCGAAATTTCAGACTCAATCAGCACTTCTGTTTTCTCCATATCCAAACAAAGCAAAAAGTCTTTCGGGTAAAAAGGTGCAATTCTAGTGATACAGTGAATTTTGTAACATCTATGCCTGATAGATTATAATGTCAGCAGAGAACAAAAGCACATGACTCGAATATCGGATGAAACCAGACAAAAGGTTGTTCGTGCGCACATTCAGGATGGACGCACGATTGCCAGCCTTGTGGCTGAGTACGACATATCCAGAGCCACTGTTTCCGACTGAGTGCGATTGTATCACAAAAAGTGCCAAAACCATGATGAGGAGAAATCTCAGTTGGAGATGATGGATAAACTTCGTCAACTCCGGCGTAAAAAGGAGAATATCTTTTTAAAAGCAGCGTTCTTCATCATTCCAAATCGAAAATTTATCAGGAAGTTTTTCATCCCATTCAAAGATAAATCCGTAAGTCACGAGGTATTTCAACTTAGATATTAACGCCGACTTGTTATACATAGCTTTAGCCTCTTCTTTGCTAAGCAGCGCGGAATTTGTTTCATGGTTCTTATTATTAGCGCCAAAGCATTCTGGTGACAGAAACAAAAGGTTATTTTCTACAAAATCGTTCCAACAATACTGTGGGAATATAGCCTTTCTTTCTTTCACACATGTAAGTAGCATAATTTGCCTCTATTACTCCATCAAAAACTGATGTGAGCTCTGGAAGACGCTCTGCTATCAACTTCTTTACACTCGGAAACACCATACACTCATACTTTTGCAGGCAAAATATGGTATAATTTTTCCCATCAAAAGGATCGATATATATTTCTTGCCAAATTAAGCAGTCGAATAATACTTCCACTCACTTTAATCTCAGATTCAATGTCAACAATATAGGGAGAAGGATTTGCATAAACTAAGTTACATAGTATCATCAATTTGTTTTTCAGAGCATCCATTCTCTCAAAGTAATTTTCCACTGCATCTTCTAATCTCACATCCATATTCTGCCAGCCTTTCATAATAGTAGTATTGTATATCTCTATCAAGATTTTTGCCGACCAACAATAGAGCAGCTTATTCTTACCATCACATGTTGTTCCAACAAACATTCTATAATGAGTTTCTGGCATCGAACAGAAGTTTTATACTTTTTATATTACTGAGCCTGTTGCTTTTAATTCCCTTTGCCCGATCTCTCTTTTTGTCTCTCAAAAATAGACATCCACTGCTTCGGCATACTCCTCCTTAGTTATCTCGTATATTCCAGACTTCGATGACTCTAGTATTTCCCCAACTCTTCCTATCTCTTCTTCGTCAAAAATCCATCTCGATATCTCTGTCAATTTTACTCATTTCATACTCCTTTCACTCCATAAGTTCACTGCGACTATTCAAAATCTCTTTGTCATAACACAAGGATGCAACCAATACAGGTTGTCGGAAGGATAACCCATTTCCTAATACAGTCCTTATTCATCTCAGCTATCGAAAGCGCATAATCGCCACCTGCATGGACAGACAAATACAAATCATGTCACTTCTACAATCATCAAAGCGCAGTATTTGCCCCCCCCAAAAAAAATTCAGTTTGATTCACATTCTTCAAACCTGTAGGCCATTGCCATAAACTCATGCTTTTCTTTTCTGGATAATGCTCGGTAAATCCTCAAAATATCATGTTCATCATCACTTGTTGCTTCTGCTATTTCACTATTATCGTCAGCAAAAAAATCCGCTACAGAACAGTTAAGTTTTTCGGCTAGTTGAGACATAACTGTTTCTTTCGGTAACGCCCCATTATACCATGCACTAACTTTGGAAGTGCTTAATTCCAACTCTCTGCATAGTCCTGTTGGGGTTGTGTTTTTAAGTTTACAAAGGCGCTTAAGATTGTCAGCAAACTTCATTTCGTTCCCTCGTATAAGTAACATAGTTCTTCAAAAGACTCATAACTCATTATAGGAAGAAGTCTTATGACTCGGAAGAAGCTTACAATAATCGGCGAGAACTTGCACCAATCGGAAAAGAAGGGGAGAGCCTCGTCGTTTCCGGCGTGAAAAAGCCAAGTCCCTTTATTTCCTCTGCGATAAACAGGTCATAACTTACTTCACTGTAAAGCTATACTCAACATTGAAGTGCGCACTTTTTCCCGCTGTTACGTCCTCCGTTCCTCCTTCACATATAATTCCAAAGGAACCGTAAAGCTGTTCTCTCAAATCTGCTTCCCGTAACCTTGTAAGTTTTCTCCGCTTCTCCAACATCCGGATTATCATCTTCTTCTACAATTTTTATACGCAGTTTTATGGATTCCCTGGCAGTAACAACATAATCCCTACCGGTATTTTCACCCATTAATTTCAGTCGTATAACCCATTCATCCCCTATGTTGTTATCGTCATCTCTGGTGTAGTTTACCTGAGATTCATGAGCTTCTTTTGATGGATTAACTGTCACTTCCATCGAAGAAGATATTCCGTTATAGGCTTTTTTGCGGTAATAACAGCCGTTCCCCTTTAATTCCTGTAATGGTACCCGTCTTGATCTACACTTATTACTGATGCATCGGATGTATCCCATGAAACCTGTTGATTATCGGCATTTCAGGAGAAACGACCACCGAATCTTAATACTCTGGCTTAGAGCTAACTCCCTGACAGTACCATCCAAGTCTATTTTCTCAACTTCAATCGGTTGAGGCACAGTGACCTTGATTTTGTCAGAGGTAATTGTTCCATCCTTAGAAGTTGCATATACATAGGTCTCACCGGGATTCATTGCTTCAAGCGTGTAATCACATCATCGTCGGAAATTCTTGAGAGTGATATTCTGACAATCTCCGAATTTTCACTGACGAACGCACATCACCATCTTGGGGATAATAAAACAACTCATCTGATGTAACTTTTTACTTTCCCTGCCAACACCTGTTTCCCCGATTTTTTTACTGTTATGTCTTCACCATTGCCAAACGTGATTGCGCTGATTTTGTTCTTCTCTCCTTGGGAAACTGCTGATTGCTCAATCTGTGAAGAACTGTGACTTGATGGTTTATCATTTTTGCTTGCTACTGCAGCCATAATAAGATAAACACTCCAAACTGCAACTATAAACCCGTACTTCTTTCCAGGCGTCATTTCCTTTTTCGAAGCAAAAGGATTGTCAATGGCAACGGAAAAATGCATAGCCATCCAAGCACCCACAGTAATGTGTTTCTCTTGGGTCCTCCTGCATTCCCATGCTTCCTCCCGTACCTCCACCTTCTGATGTATTGGCAGCCTTCCTCTTGCCTCTGCTTTCCTTCACATAAGATATTCCTGTTCCGGGTACAGACAACGTTGTTTTACTTCCGCCATTTGCTTTTTGTTATCCGAGCACCTTTTTGTCCCTGATGCTGTACCCAACCCCGGATTTACTGAGATTAATTTTTGCTCCGCCACCCAAATTTATGCTCTTTCTAAACCTAAGCCCCATAGCTGTCCCCCTCTATCTCTCGTAAAAGCAAGTACTTAAGAAATACCCTAACACTATGTAGATAATAATCGTATTACTGCAAGCGCAAATTTACTTTAATCAATTTAAAATCCAACTTTCAACCATATTTCTTAACTTTCTACTATATTCTACCGCTTTCATTAATATTTACAACCTTTTCCCCAGCCTTTTTCATACCTTATTCACAATCCTAGATGCAAATCAACCTTTAGATTTGTTCCTTTTGGGGTGAGTCACGTATAAAAGCAGTATTAACCTCTATCATCTCTCCCAAGCACATATGTGAAAGCTGCACAAATCTCCTGCCTCGCTTAGAGTATGCCCTTTGGTAACAAGAGTTTCACACTTCTTCTTGCATCTTTACTTTACCACAGCACCTGTCCGAATTTCGGGACTCAATCCCCCTCATCTTTCTTCCAAAAATCTTCCTATAAAAAGAGGCCGCTGCCTCCGCAACCGCCTCTCTCTCTTCTATTTTCTCTCTCAAAAATACAACACTGTAGAATCAAACTCCCCTGTATTCTTGACGCCCGTATACATCATGCGAGTTCCGCGAGCTCTTCGTTCATCTTCCGTATCTTTTTCTTGACGCCCTCCGTTCCCTCTTTGAGAAGCGGCGAGAGTATGCCGCGTCCCACAGAGACGGCATCCGCGCCGAGAGCCAGTGCCTTATAGACATCGTACCCGCTGTCCATGGAGCAGTCCACAAAGATTTTGACGCCGCTGCCCGCGAGCGCTTCCCGTATGCGCGGCAAAATCCCGCAGCGGCGCAATGCCGAAGGGAATTCTGCCGTGATGGTGAGAAACCACAATGGCTGCACAGCCAGCCTCTTTTTGCCTTCACCGCATCCTGTACGGAGAGCACGCCTTTTTGCGACAAAGGGCACGGGGCTTGCCGCAACATAGGATCTCAAGTCTTCGCTTGTCACCGGTCCCATCGGGATGCCGTCCACAATGTCATACCCTACCGTCTTTTTCCGGGACGATGGGTCTATGTCGATGCCGACCGCAATCGCCCTCATGCCGCACCGCAAAATCAATCTGCTCTAAAAATCACCGCATGGTCCCGGAAGGGCTTGATGATGCGAACCGTCCGTGCACCGGTTGCCGCAATCTCCGCATAGTCCGTATTTTCCTCCATACCGACCCAGTTCATGAGCTGCAGTTCCTCGGCCGCGAGCGCATACTGCACCATGGGACGCTTGCCGTCCTCTCCAACGTTGTTGAGATGGGAAAAACGCCGGCATCATAATCGGAGACGAAAAACGCTCGCCGAAGATCTCCGTGCCGAGTTCCGGCTCTACGCTGTCAATGACTCGCATTTCCACATGAATGCTGTCGAGATAGGGATCTGTTATAGACATTGGCATCCTCCGCCTTCCTGCTGGTAACCGAATCAAACCTTTCGGCCCTGTCCATGGACTTTTACCTGCTTCGTTCATTTGTATCCTCCTCATTCCCCGTGCAATTCCACGGAAAGATAACTGTGCTTGACCGCTGGCAAAAAGGTCTCAAAAATATCCGCACGCCGCAATTTGAGTGAGGATGTATTCACACAGGATGGCAGCCGATGTACTCGTCCTCGAAAGAGGTCCTGATCCACGAGAAGCTGTACCTTGTTTTTCGCTGTCGTTCATCAGTCCCATGACGCTCACCGAACCCGGGTAGAGCCCCAGGTATTCAACCATCTTTTCGGGCGGCGCAAAACTGAGGCGCGCGGAGCCAATCTGCGCCGAGAGTTCTTTGGTCTTAAAGGGCTTGTCCCCTGGCATCATCAAGAGATAAAAAGCGGTCTGCTGCCGGTTACAGAGAAATAGGTTCTTGCAAATGCGGCAGTTTAACACTGTGTCGATGGCCGCACAGACCTCCATGGTCTCGGCGGGCGCGTGATCCGCGCGCGCATACGGAATGTCCAGTCGATCCAACAAATCATAGACCGCAAGTTCCCGCGCTGTTCTTTCGGCGCAGTCCTTCGGTCTGCCGTGTTCTACATGCAAAGCGTTTTCCTCTTATCCTTCAAAATAATAGATCCATACCATGATAGCGCATTTCCCACGCTGCCGCAAAAATCAAAGTGTCTGTGGCGTTTCGGCTTTTTTCCATGTAGTATGGACATAAAGCGCCTGCCGGAGTGACAGTGCGGCTTATAACAGGAAAGGGTAGCAATGAATACGGAACAAAACGGACAGCGTGCCGTCGGGCTGGATTTACTCAAGGCCCTGGCCATCATTTTGGTCGTCTTTCTCCACAATGCACAGCTGAATCCGGGCAGTGTGATCGACAACGCCTTTATGATGCTCTGCACAAGTGCGGTCCCCGTCTTTTTCATGGTCACTGGAGCCATTCAGTTAAACCGGACAGGCAGCATAAACTACAGGCGGCATCTCATGTCGATTGGCCGCCTCTACGCGCTTGTAATCTGCTGGAAAGTGCTCTATGCGGCTTTCATGCACTTTTTTTACGCGGTGCCGATTGACGGCAGTCTCTCGAATCTCGTAAATTACATCTTTCTCTTTCAGGAAATCCCGGGCGTCAGCACGGGGCATTTCTGGTATTTTCAGGCGCTGATTGCCCTGTATTTTATCCTGCCGCTATTACGCCTCTGCCGCGAGAAAAAGCTTCTGCTCTATCTCATGCTGCTGCTCTTCGTTTTCTCCTGTGTTACCTTTGATCTCGATTTATGCTTCCGGCTGCTGCAAAAACTATCCGGAAAGCATATCCCGGATATGATGCTTCTCACGACCCTGAGTCCGTTTCATCCGACCTATGCGGTCTATATCCTCTACCTCTTGCTCGGAAAATGCATGTATGCGGAACGCGGAAAATGTGCCCGCTATCGGCGTTTTGCGCCGGTCGCCCTTGTGCTAGGCCTCGCCGGGCTACTGCTCATCAAATATCTGCAAAGCGGTCTCATGGTCCTGGCAGGGGTGCACCTTGTAGCGGTTACTATTACGCCTCCACCATGCTGATTGCCGCGGGACTCATGCTTCTTTGTCGGCCGGACCGCTGTCTCCGCGCCGGAACAGTGGATCGGACGCGTCATCAGGCAGCATACGCTCGGCATTTTCTTCTTACATCTTTTACTTTACACCGTCCTTGATCATACGCTCTATCCGCACATCCGCGCTTTGGAATTCCTGGTATCTGAATCTCCTCGAGAGCCTCGCTATTGTCATCCTCTCCGCGCTCTGCACGATCCTGTTCCGAACAGGAATCCGGGCTTTTACGGCTTTTCTTCCGGCGCAGGCTTTGAAATTCCTCTCGGTGACAGCGCCCGCCAAGTCGCCCGTCATGACATCGGCATCCAGTAGTCGTTTTCCCGCTTATCAGCGGTTCTTTCATCTTCCGAACTGCTTACAATGCCGCTTCGGTTTCGACCTTCCCATTCGTCCTCTCTGCTTTCTTTTCCGCACACAGCAGCAGCCCCCGCCGTGTCTTTCGACCCGGCGGGGGCTCACATCAGCTATTTACTTTTTAAGCACGTGTTTTTTTGCCACTCAACGCTCAAATAATTTCTTATATTCCCCGTAGCCCTCTTCTTCCAGCTTGTCATAGGGAATAAAGCGGAGCGAGGCGGAATTGATGCAGTAGCGAAGGCCGCCTGTCTCGCGGGGGCCGTCGTTAAAGACATGACCCAAGTGCGAATTTCCCTCTTTGGAGCGCACTTCCGTGCGAACCATGCCGTGCGAGCGATCGGTGGTCTCCTTCAGTTCCTTTCCTTCAATCGGCTTGGAAAAAGCAGGCCAGCCGCAGCCGGAATCAAACTTATCGAGGGAGCTGAACAGCGGCTCACCGCTCACAATATCGACATAGATGCCCTTTTCAAAAAGTCATCGTACGCCCCGGTGAAGGGGCGCTCGGTCGCGGCGTTCTGCGTGACCTCATAGGAGAGATCACCAATCTTTTTGCGGAGCGTCTCCTTGCTCTCCTCTTCCGCAAGATGGAACATCTTCTGCGGAATGTGGCAGTAGCCATCCGGATTTTTATCGAGATACTTCTGGTGGTATTCCTCCGCCGAATAGAAGTTTTGGATGGGTGCTAGCTCGACCGCGAGCTTTGTGCCGTACTTTGCCTCTTGCTCGTCATAAACCGCCTGAATTTCCGGAAGCTGGCTCTGATCCGCATAGTAGATACCGGTGCGGTACTGAATTCCCCTATCATTTCCCTGCTTGTTTACGGAGAGCGGATCGATTACCAAAAAGTACTTATCTAGCAGCTCACGAAGCGAAATCTCCTTCGGGTCATACTCAATCTTCACGGTCTCCGCATGTCCGCTGCTGTCGCAAACATCCCGATAGGTAGGAGCACTGTCCGGACCGTTTGCATAGCCCACCTCGGTCGCACGCACGCCCGGGAACTGGTCAAAGTACTTCTGTAAGCCCCAGAAACATCCGCCTGCGAGATAGATGGTCATTTTACCAGTTCCCCCGTCCATGTCATGACGCCGCCAAAGTTGTAGACCTTCCGATAGCCGAGCTTGGATAACTTCTCCGCCGCAAGTCCCGCTCGATGTCCACTGCGGCAGTATATTAAAATCACCTGATCCAAATCCTTCAGCATCTCCGGTCTGGTTCCGTTAATTTCCTCGTTCGGCAATAGCACCGCACCCGGAATGTGACCGCTGTCATACTCCTCCTTGGTGCGCACATCGAGGATGATGTGACCGTCGTCCTGCTTCATCATCTCCCGCGCCGTATCCTGATCGATTGTCTGATAGCCCATGGTCTCCTGTTCCTCCTTGCTCTCGCCTGTTGTGCTCATCGAAGCGCTGCTGCTTGTCTCGGCAGCCGCCATCGATACCGCACTTTCTGTTGCCTTACTTGTCTCCGCAGACTCGGCCTTCTTCCCGCAGGATACCAGCAGCGGCAGTGCAAGTGCCGCAACAACTGCGAGGAGGTAGCGTCTCTTCTTCATGGCTAATTTCCTCCTTTTACCGTATTGCTCTCTCAAACTTTTAGCTCTGATGCATCAATTTCGAAATTGGTCTCGAAATTCACTTATAGTATACCACTTTGGTCGGAAAGAAACAGGATTCAAATGTATCCTCTATCTGTATCTGCTTTCTGTTTCTCGTCCTTCAACTGCTCCAGTAGATACACGAATTGTTGCACCTGCGCTTTCCGGCTTGCCGATGACGCAGTTATCTGTTCTTGTGTGTGATCAGACTGTTCCCGTATCTTACGGATCTGTTCCGCAATATCCCCAATCCCCCAACGCCCATCGACATCGTAGTTGTATGCCTTGATGCGGTGATAAGCAATCTCCTGCCACGGCTCGAGTACACTGCCGTCTCTGCAGAGGAAGAAGCCGGAATCCATGTAGCGAATGATGACATACGCCGAGTCCTTCCGGTCAAAGCCCCTGCCCTTGCTAAAGTCTATGCCCTTGCCGGTGTTCCGGGTCACTGCGGCCTCGAGGAGCGGCAAGGTAATCTCATTCATCGGAAGCTTCATATTCGGCATATCGAAGAAGCCGCCCTTTGCCTTCGATGTAAACGCGGAGTTCACCCTGTGCACCGTTGCACACGCACTTGACTCTCTTGATATCCGCGAGCTTCACCTGATGCTTTGCGCCTCGGATGACACCGTAGGAGAGGCGAATCCTCTGCTCTCCCGGCGTTTCGCCGAGCTCCGTGTCGAGACTGAACAGATTGTTCGGGAATTCCGCTCCCAACTTACTCGCGGCAAAGGCGATGAGGAGTGGCTTGGACTCGCGAATGTTGTGGGCGTTGTCACAGGGGATGGTATCGAGCTCCAATTCCGGAAGTCCCATATTTCTCATGTTCAGGCCGCGAAGCCGAACTTTGTAGCCGGAATTTTGGCTGCAGTAGCCGGTCAGATCCAGCTCCCCAATTTCCGCGAACTTCACATCCACATCAATCTTGCCGTTTAGGCTCTTATAGCTGAAACCTTCCTTTGCAATCCGGACAGTATACCTCGCGCCTTGCGGGCCTTTGTTCGAAAACTCCATGGCCGCGCCGTGATCAAAATATGTCTTCATCTATTCTCCTCTTTGTTCGCGTATCTGACTTCGCACACAGAAGCGCGCTGTCAATGGGATTGCGCACATAGGCTCTTTTCTGAAAGAGAGTGCCCTCCCTGCACCACGGGAACTCCGGGATTCAAATGTACCGGACCGGAAGTGCAAGAACATTTTCCCGCAACACACCAGGCTCCGAGCAGAGGCAGACCACGGCACCCATGCCGCGCTTCTTCTCCGGTATGGTATCGAGCAACTGAAACGCTGCCGTCATATCCGCCTTCGGTTTGCTGCTCTGCTTGATTTCCACCGGATATAGAATGCCGTTCTCCTCGATGATAAAATCAATCTCAGACTCAGTCGTAGACTTCAAATCTCGTCCGCGATAATAGGAGACAAAGTAGCGGTAATCGAGACCGCGGTTTGCATAGGATTTTAAAATCTCCGAAATCACAAAGGTCTCAAAAAAGGCGCCGCTCATTGCGCCGTTTGCCAGTGTCTCAACCGTGAGCCATCTGGTCAGATAGGCAGCAAGGCCCGTGTCTCGGAAATAAAGCTTCGGCGTCTTAATGGCGCGCTTTAACACCGAGGCGGTGTATGGCTCTAAGAGGTAGATGATGCCCGACGCCTCAAGGATCGAGAGCCAGCGCTTCACCGTATCGGCATCCTTTCCGATTTCTCCCGCGATGTTGCTGTAATTCAGAATCTCCCCCGTTCGCGCCGCACAGGCAATCATAAATTTCCGGAACGCATCCAAATCCTGCACCGTCGAGAGTTCGCGCACGTCCCGCTCAAGATAGGTCTTCACATAGCTTGAGAAGTACATCTGCCAGTCTACAGTCGCATCCTGCACGCCCGGATACCCGCCGCAGTGGATGTATTCCAGATATTCTTCGGCTTGACGACTGTCTTTTGCCGCTCCCGCAGATAATCAAGGCCCGGCACAAAGGGCGCGCTGAAGCTGTCGCCCGTCAGTTCCCGGAGTGATAAGGTCGAGAGTTCCAGAACCGCAACCCTTCCGGCCAGAGACTCGGAGGCGAGCCGCATCAGCGAAAAAGGCTGCGAGCCCGAGAGCAGGAACTGCCCCTTTGCCTCGCTGCCATCGCACTGTAACTTCAAGTGGCGAAATAAATCCGGTACCCGCTGCACTTCATTCAGGACAACCGGCGGCTCATGCAGCATCATAAACATCTCCGGATTTTCCTTCGCCTGCTCCTCGAGGAAGAGGTCGTCAAAGGAGAGCTGTTTCCGCTCCGGGAACAACTCTCGTAAAAGCGTTGATTTTCCCGTCTGTCTCGCACCGGTAATCAGCACCGCCTTGAAACTTTGCGCCGCTTTGCACACCACATCTTCAATCTGCCGGGGAATGTACTCATAAATATCTCCAAAACAAATTTACGTATTTTCCGAATTGCTAATTAAGTTCACCCATCACCCTCTTTTAAATAGCTTCATGTTAAATTCATTTCATTATACTCTATCTTTTTCTATCATCATTCTGCTTCCATCTTGTCCTAATCACTGTGTTATTAACTACTTCTTGTTCCACAACCCAGGATCTTGTGGGTTCAAATTTAAATTTCAATATTTTTCTTTTCCATTCTTTATGTCCTTTTTAGCTGTAATAAGGTATATCGATTCCCCCATCTCTTGTCAATTCAGTCATGGGAATTAGTTCAATGCAAGTATTACGATTGTAGTCCTCTTCCTCACACACCAAATTATCGCCAATCAATTCATAAACATAAAGCCATTTGTATATAGATGGATTTGATTTATCTGCAATTTGTAAGACTATCCTCGCTCTTCTTGCCGTAATAATATTCGCAATTTTATAATATAAAATTGTATCCAATCCCACAACGGTAAGCGCATCAAATCCAATACAAAAACGGCATTATTATTATCAACTTTAACAAGTATTTCAATCGAATCATCTGATTGCATTACAATAGCAATAGAGTGCCAAACAGCTGCATTTAGGTTGCACTAATGAAAAATATAACGGGAATTCCAAGAGGCACAGCAAGAAGTAATTTCTTTGCGATTCCGATTATATCCCATACATCACCATCTTTGTGTTCCGATACGATGTATAGTATTAATGCCATAAGCATTAATATTACCATAGCTCCTGGATATAGATTTTTATTTCAGTACACATTAAAAACAGCATCCACGATGAGATTGCATAAAAATAATACAGCAAATGTGTGGCCCCCAGCTTTACCATTCTCCCCAAAAATACAGTGCCATTTGAAGAGCTGTTTTCCAACTCCCTCCATATATAATTCTTCTAAAGGAGACGCCGAGATATCGAATAACAGCTGCGATAGCAGCCATTATTGTCCCTAGTACTACTACAAATTCTGCCATATCTTTTGCATTCATATTCTTGAACAAGTCAAATAAATTTTTGCATATTTACCTCCTCTTCCTTTTTATTCAGCAGCCCTTCATCCCTGAAGCAGCTGCTTTCCTTTTCACTGTTCTCTAATTGTATCCCTCAGCCCATCTTC
>BNJV01000901.1_pt1 | contig 34521 bp, 51 predicted proteins | sample 8540591 | NCBI WGS metagenome assembly BNJV01 (sample SAMD00202457, study PRJDB9452) | human saliva metagenome | host: Homo sapiens | reverse complement strand
AATTCAGAACTTTATGAGTATGCCAACTACTAGAAAAGTGATCGAAAATCATCAATTACCAGTTGGTCTTGAGTTAGAAGAAGTTGAAACAATTGGACTTCCAATGAAGAAACTGAAACACTTGATGTTGCTCTCTGATAAAGATAGTTCATTGTCACTTGTTACGAAACATATGATTCGGACAGTTATTGAAACTGTTTCAGGTCATAAGGTCACAATACTGGATCCGACCGATGAATATAAAACATTCGTTGCGAGCGTTAATAACTATGTTCCGTCAACATCTGATTTCAAATCTGTTATTGAACAATTACAAAGTCAAGTTCAATATGCGCGACAAAATGGCGGCGAATTTGAACATTATATCTTTATCACCGATATGGGACAATTTGTATCAGAAAGTGGAGTAGACACGAATGATATTGCTCAATTAATGGAAGAGGGGCTTAAGGTAGGATTACACTTTGTATTCAGTATGCATAAGAACTTTATTTCCGCTTATAATGACACTGCTAAATATTTGAAGTCCCAACTAGATACAGCTTTGATTGCTATGAAGATGTCGGATCAGACTATCTATACTCGGACAAGCATTGGTCGTGAGGAAGCTCTACCAGAAGATCAAGTATACTTACACTACCAAGCATCTCAAACGAAGTTGAAGATTACGAAATGAGAACAAAATGAATTAAAAATTCGAAGAAATGTCTTTTGATGAACTTAAACTTTATCGTAGAGAAGGTCTATGGAGATCGATTGGTATATTGTTCTTAATTATAATTGTGATCCTAATCATGATCCTTATGGAAATTAATCATGTTGCTTATTCTAATAATTATCATTTTAGGGTTATTCACTTATTTACGTCCCATGTTTGGTGCCAATCAAATTATGAGACAGCATCCAGACTGGATTAGACAATCTGGAATGACTGCTAAAATTCCTTTACCATGGGATTGGCATTTAAAAAGGTTGCTTGTACTTGGTTCTAGTTTATTAGTGATTATTGTCAGTTTTGCTTTTCTATATAAACCTCAGAGTGAGTTTAGAACTTCTACCAATACACCAAATGCAATCTTTAAAAAGAATAAGAGACTGCTCATCTGTTCAATTTCAACTATTTAATTGAGAGGATTTCATAAAATAAAAAGAGGTAAAAAAACAATGGCCGTATCAAAGGAAAGAGAAGCGCAACTTAAAAAGAATATTGAGAACAATACTGCTCTAAAAAGCAAATATGAGCGAGTTAGAATTCGATAGAAATTCACAATTTACATTTTTTTCAAATGAGTTTATTCATATAAATGCCTTTATAGAGATTGCTAAAGATACATTGAGTAAAATTGATGGGAACGCTGGATACGGCTACTTGTCAAATTTTAGGGAAAAACTGGCAACGGAGATTAAAACATTGGAAGGATACCGTAATCACATCCAACAATCGGCAAGTTCGTTTAAACGTATGTATGAGACTTTGGAGACTCATATTACTTCGCTCAATATTCTTATTAACAATGATCAAAACGAATTAAAGGCAAAGTAAGCTTTTTGATGAATATTATTATCTCTAATTGCTCTTATGAAAGGAGTTTAGTATGACAGAAATAATGAATCCGTCAATCAATGATAGTAGCGGTTCTTGGGGACTTGCTGAGACAATAGAATACGAAAGTAGTAATCTATTTAATCTCAAAAATAGATTTAAATATGGCAAACTTCTACCTTGACGAGATTAAAAGCGCAAATAGTAATCATGGAATCATTTGATAGTCAGTGGGAAGGGGCCGCGAAAGATGCGTATGTAGATTTAAAAACACTTTTACAAAAGTATTGTAATGATTATCAAGTAAGTGTCCAAAATTTAACGACATGTGTGGAAGGTTTAGATAACCTTATTAATGAAATCCCTTCAGCAAATGTGATAAAGGAGATAGATAACGCATGAAAAAAGCTAACATTAGAGGCATTATATACCTTACATTTGATGAATGATAAATCTAATGATTTAGCCTTTATTCCATTGCCAGAATTGAATTCAGATGAGAGCAGAAAATCTCAACTACAGATGGTTTTACATAAAGGGTATAAAGATTTAGAGAATATAGGCCTTATTCAAGATGGTCAACCAACAGCTGAATTCGTAGCCTATGGATATTTTTTAGACTTATACGCCCAAAGTTCTTATCATTTTCAAATAGACAGTAATTATTATTGCGCTCCTGGTATTGATAAGGGGAAGCGAATGGTAGTGATTATTAAAAAAATTGCTGATGGTGAATTTATAATTGATTATTTTAACACCATTGCTCTGCTAAGCATTCTTATAGAAAACCATGAAATTTTACATAATTTAGATGCAAAGAAAAAAAATTATTTAAAAGCAGAATGGGAACCATACGCTTATATGAAGTTGCAATTTTATTATAAAAATTCAAAAAAATGATACGGTTGATGACAGAGGAATTGGGAAGGATCACAGCCGATACCCTCTTCTTTAATACTGACAGTGGTTTATTTGAATATGATTTAATGCGAGAAAGAATTCGATCAGTCTCAGTTGATGTATTAAAACACACACTGATTAAAGGTATGAAAGTGAGAGTTTAAGATGGCATATTCTAATTTAGAGGAAGTTAAGACGGGTAACGGTGGTATTGGAATAGAGTTAAACGAACAGGAAGAGTTGATTCTAAAAGCTTATAATATAGTTATTGCCTGTAAGAATGTTACTTCATTTATGTCCAGCGCTATTACCGCTCTACCAGATATAAGTAGTCAAGGTATTTTTTTAAAAAAAGTACATAGCAAATGGGGGGGATTTAAATTTATATGTCGTGAAAGCTCAAGAAATGGAAACATTGGCAAGTATTCTTCATGAGCATGCATTAGAAACTTATAAGAAATTTGTTGATATGGATAATATTCAAGCTATCCAAATTTCCAATTTGTTGTTGAACGCTAATATACCTGCTACTTCAAATGTTCCTCCTGAGCAGCAAGAAGAATTATCAGGATATAAAAACTATATTCGTAATAATCAGCAGGAAGCTTTTGATAAAATTAAGTCTACGATAAAAGCTGAGGAGCCATCTGAGGAACAAGAATGAGGTAAATATGACAAAATACTATTCTAATAATCCAGATTTTAGTGCAGGATTACAAGCTAGTTCGATGACTGGTTCAGTTAGTTATGCCAGGTCTGAAGTGACCAATGCTTTATCAAATATTAAGGCAGTTACAGAAGTTGTCCAGAATGAAGGGGTGTCTTTTCTCTATAGTCCAGTAGGGGATGCGGAGCTTGGAAAGGAGATGCCAGAAATAACATTTGCTACTTCTTACGATAAAGTTGAAAGAATGCTGAATTTGGCCACACGAATTCATAGTGAAGTATTGGAGAGAATCGACAATAAATTTACGATAGGGGTTGACGCTAGCATACAGTCTTTGAATAGCGTTAATGGAAGTGATAACCCTTATAAAACTTCTCATCTTTCCTATCAAGAAGAAAAAACGACAAGTCAAAGGGAAGAACGAGTAGACACTGAAACCAAGTACTATACCTTAGCAGAGTTGCTAAATTACGAAACCAGTCCGCTAAAAAGCAACACAGAATTTCTATCTACAGCGTGTGAATAAGTTTCGAGAGCAACTTGATACTCTTCATAATTTTGATATGGATGAAGGCGGAACGTTAAACGTTAAAGGTGGACCTGATACTTATAAATACATGAGAGATGGAGAGATAATATCAAACTATTTTAATTATAAACAGATTGGAAATTATAGCGGACTTAAATATTTTCAGTGGCAAGAGGATAATAAAGAATGGTTGGAACCTCTTGAACAATATTTAGGTATCGCTTTAGTAGCAGTTACAGTAATTGCAACTGCAGTTTCAATGGGAGCAGCCTCTCCCACAGTGGCAGCAGCTGCTGGCGTTGCAGCAACAACTTTAGCTGTAGCAGGAGCAGCGGAGAAGGGATATGAAGCAGCAACAGGGCACTCTTTGATTGCTGGGGATCAACTTAGTACAGATGATAGGATGTGGGCTGCTGCAGAGGCAGTCAGTTCACTAGCACCACTGGGTTTAGGGAAAGCTGTTAAACTAGCAGGAGCCACGGATGATATGGTTAATGTGGTAAATAGAACAACAAATGCCATAGATGATGGGATTACTTTGTCACACATTGGGTATGATACTGTAGTAAATGGCAAAGACCCAACCCTTTTCGTTGTCTAGTTTTGTTTTTGGAAAAGGATTAGGACTAGCGGTAAAAAATTATAAAAGTAACTTATCACCGTCGAAAATAAATGATCTTGAATTAGAGTATAAAAACTATGTCGCTAAAAAAAGTTAGATAGCGAAAGCGAACCATTGTCCATGTCTGAGTGGCTCAAAAAACGTGACATATCCAAAACAAAAATTTCTCTACCTATGAGGCTTTTTCAGCTAATAGAATTGAAGAATTTAAATTAAACAATAACGATGTTGAAACAAATATTACTGTTAAAACTAGAAATGCAGATGGTGAAATTCAACTTGTTAAATTAAAGGCTGTCGGATTTGATGAGTCAGGAAATATTCGAATTCAAGATTATACGACTGCCAAAAAAATGGTATATCGAAGGAACGCCAAGAAATTCTTGACAATTTATCAAAAATATGGTGGAGAAGTTGTTGGTGCAGGTAAAGGAAAAAATTTGCTGGAGGAACTGAAATTCCTAAAGGAACCAGAATTGATGTAATCAATGGTAGTTCCCAGTTCTCACCTGAATGGCAGACCTACTTAAGCGAATTTCCGAAGGCGGATTTGAGTAGCGCTCAAATAAAATCTATCACTGCTATTAAACCAGATCCGGAAAATGGAATCTTACGACCTAATCCAGAAGTTTATCTTTCAAAAAGAGTATTTAGAACAACATAAACAACTGTTTGATGGTGGAGTAGCTGCCTTTGTCAAGAGTGATGAATTTATTGAAAAATTCGGAACTTTTGGCAGACCTGATGGAGCATTTGTTTTTCCTAGACATGTAGCTGAAGCTATGATCAAAGAAGCTGATGGTGATCCTAGAAAGTTAGAAGACTTGTTAGGTTTAGATCATGGCAGCCTAGGAGATTCTCCTAAAATGGTGTTGCCACAAGAAGTTCATAATTATAGAATTCCCGACGGAAATGAAGGTGGTTCACGCGAAAATCCACTGTGGCGTCCAGGAGGAAAAACATACCCAGGAGGAGTTCCTGAGGCAGTTATTGATCCAGTTCCAAAAAGATAAGGTAAAAACTAGAAGACGTTTTTAAAAAATCAAGGAGATAAGAATGGAAACAATTCACGTAAGTGAGAAGGATGTGTAGAAATTTGTCAAGATGGAGATAAATATTTCTTGCGCTATCCTACGTTTAATATTACTATGCCAGAAGTCGTTAAAGAGATTCCAAAAGAAGCGGTTGATAGTTATTTGGCAGGTGAGCATACAGGTCAGGAGTTGATGAATTATGCTCATTATGGTTTCTGGAAATCTAAAAATCAATATACAAAAGATGAATCTACTAAGCTCTTCATTGAAAATAATCCATCTGTAATTTTAAAAAAACCCTGAGCACAGTAAGCGATTATTCTCTGTAGATGAATTTCGTACATTGGTAAAACAAGCTGTCTCTTTTGGAGTTGAAACCAACGGAACTGGATGCAATTGGAACAGTAGGCAATCATTTGGAACTTCTTCTTGTAGATCCTCTTGACTGGCAGGAGGAAATAGAAGGAGTTCACCTGGAAATGCTCCAAGAAAAACTCAACAACTACATCTACTTCCTCGAGAGTAAACAGTATGTAGAGCGATATGGAGATAATTTTGACAAAAAGGTCATTCATATGACTTTCCAATATTCTCCATCTGATAATGGGCTAGCTTTCCTAGCTACTGTTCAGAAGGTGTTGCAGAATACAGATATGAGTTTGAAGGTGGAATTGCCAGAGTAATAAAAAAATCAAGAAGCGTCTTTTCATAATCAATAAGAAATTGTAAAAAACTAACACTAAGAGAGAATGACTATTTCTCTCTTTTAACTCTCTAAGCTATCTCCATCTAGTGATTGTTTTGACCATCAAACTAATTTTCGATATAATAGTAGTACTTAATTGATCTATTGTCATTTTTCTGAAGGATATGTCATGAATAGCTATCTCATGTGGAATTGCGCTTCTAAAAGCATATTTAACAAAGGAAGTGTGCATGACAAAATGGTAGTGAATTTGAACATTGTATCTTTTGATGCCTTTGAATGTATCGGATCAGACTATCTATAATCGGACAAGTATTGATCGAGAGTTAGTTCTACCAGTAGATCAAGTATATCTATATTATCCAGCTTCTCAGACGAAGTTGAGGATTATGAAATGAGGAAAAAAGAAATGTCAAAAGAAATTTATTTACAAATGAAAAAAACAACTGCGAATTTGGACTACAATTAATATCATGATTGCCTTGATTGCCATTATAGGAGGGATCCTTGTTATTATCAGTAAATCACGTCATATTCCTTTTTTACTGATGACGCTTGGAGCACTTACTTTAATGAACCAGGTGTTGATTACGCCTGCTTTTAAAGCAAAGAAAGAAGCTGAGGAAGAACATCCGGAGTGGAAGGAATTATCTATTAAGGGTGTTGAAATACCTGTGGAAGATATGCAGAAGGGGATTATAATATCAGCTGTTGCTCTTTTTAACAGTCATTGTAGGCTTCTTCATGTTTTATAGGCCCGTCCCAAAAACAGATATAGGTTCAGAGATTATAAGTAATAATAGGGATGTAGAATCTGTAACAGATGAGAGCGTAGAGGAACCTAAGGAGAAATCGACAACACCTTCTTCAGTTATAGATGAAGAAGAATTTAAAACTGGTCAAGAAATTAAAGAAAGTATTGAGTCAAATTCAACTTCTGATAAATCATCCTTAGATATTAATAAAGCACATGATATTGCAGAAAAAAAGCAAAACAGCAAAATTGGTTGAAAGTGAAGGAGTAAGTAATGAGTGATGCAAGTTTGAAAGCACAAATTGATAGTGATATAGCGGAAAGAAAAATATATAAGAGTAAAAAAATGCGATTAGTAACCATGGGCTAGATAAAGATAATTCACTAAAACACTTTACGAAATATATTGATGAATGTAAAGATGCAATTAAAAAAAGATTGATGGAAATGAAGGATATCATTATCTTTCAACTATGAAAACAAAAACTACAAAATGATAAAAGATAAGATCAAAAGAATTCACGGATTTTGTGAGAGATGCGAATACCTCATATAAAAAAATTTATATAGTACTTTGACTGCCAAAAATCGCTGCATTAGATAGTTCAATCAGTAGTAATAAATCAAAATATAATAAGGGAAAACCTTTTTGGGAATGGATTTGGTGATGAAAGGAAAAACGGATGGATACAAATATTAACTCTATAGACACTACCTATGAAAGTTCAACTGTTGAGTATGATGATAGTAATATAGCGGCAATTGAAAATGAATTGATAGAGATTGCCAACCTATTTAATTCGATAGATGCTGAGATTACTTCACTAAAAGGACTTGAAAAAGAGTGGAAGGGAAAAGCAAAAGACCAGTACGTAGAATTGCGAACATTTCTTGAAACTTACCGTACTGATTTTTTTAACAATATCCAAGATTTTAAAACAACAATTTACGGTCTTGAGGGGCTTCTCTCTTCAATTCCTTCATCAACAGTAATAAAGGAGATTGACGGAGCATGATGTTTACGTTAGAAGCTTTATATGCGCTACATATGTTTAATGATCATTCAAATGATATTGCTTTTCTTCCTTTGCCTGCCAAAGAAGGTGAAACTAGAAAAGAAGCTTTATTGAGAATAGTAGAAAAGGGGTTCGAAGACCTATCGAATATGGAGTTGATTGTAGATGGTACACCTACGGAAGAATGCATGCAATATGGTGCTTATCTAGATGAATATACACAAGCTAATTATCATTGCAATGTCAATCAGATGTTTTATTATTCTCCTAATGTAGATGAGTATGACAGGATGGCAATTATTATCATTCAAAATGATGAAAATGAGTTTTTAATTGATCGTGTGGGTACAGCTATATTCTTAGCCTCTTTAATATCACTCTATCCGATCCTACAAAATGTAGACGCTAATAAAAAAGATTATCTGCATTCAGAATGGGAAGCAGAAGCTTATTTAAAACTAGTTTTTCATCATCCAAATGATGATGCACTTCGTATTCAAATTAATGATTCGTCACATAATGTTCAAGACAGACTATACTATAGGAGTGACCAATATTTATATGAATATGATATGGAGAACCAGACTCGCAGATCTATTAGTGGTGAGCAGTTTAAGAAACAATTAATTCAGAAATTAAAAAGTGAAGGGAGAATTATGGGAGTAGATATTAAGTTGGTCTTGTCTGATCAGGAACAATTAATTTATCACTGTATGACAATAGTGGAGTACGCAAGTCAAATTACTGCAAAATTGAGTCATATTAGCTCAACTATCTCATCGTTATCTTCTCAAGGGGCATTTCATGATTTAGTCGCAGGCCGCTCGGCAAATAATGGTTTTGAAAACTATGTTTTAAAGGCACAAGAGTTTGGAACATTAGCAGAAGTGTTGTGGCAACATGCGCAGAATACCTATGATGGAATGGTTGATGTAGATAAGGTTATGGCTACTTATGTAGCTGGCTTACTGTTAGAATCACCAGATACCTCTTCAGAAGATAGGGATTATATATATAGTAACCCGAAAGAAGCCGTTCAACAAATTCAAGAAAATATTAAAGAGCAGGAAAAAGAAGGAAGCGAAAAGGGGAATTAGATGAGCAAGTATTACTCAAATAAAAGCGACTTTTCTGAAGCTGGTTCGAATTTACAATCTGGTGGTGGAGGATCTACTAGCAGTGTCAACGCATATAGCAATTATGTCAGTGGTGGCTATCCTAGTGGTGGATCTAGCAAATCAATGAGTCAACTCATCAACGATATTGAGGAAGTGGCTAAAACTGTTACCAGTGAGGGCGTGGCAGATCTTTATGTACAAACTGGTGAGGCGGCGTTAAATGTTACTAAGAATAGTGATGAATTTGATAAAGCTACGACCCGGGTCTCTAAGATACTAAAAAGTGCTCAGAAAATTCATCAAAACATTATGCAGAATATTGATAGTAAGTTTACACTTGGTATTGATAAAGTGCTGGAAGGTTTGAATAAAATAAATGGATCGGAATCAAAAATATAAAACAAAGAATTTAACAAGAACTGAACACAATTATAGACCCGTTAATGGGAATATATGCGCTCCTACCGCGTACTACGATGATAAGAAAGAAGTTCCTTATTCTTTATCAGAAATCCTTGATGGGAAAGCCTCTCCCATTAAGGCGGCAAAAGATGTCTACAGTAAACGTCTAGAAGCTGTAAAAGAATCTCTGAAGCATAAGGATAAAATGACAGATGAGCAACTCAAGCAAATTAAAGGAAAGAGTGCAGAGGAAGTTCTTGAATTAATGTATCCGAAAGAAATTCCGGACTACCAAAAACTAAAAGCAAGTCGTTATTATGAGGAGCATAGAGAAACTCTTCAAAAAGTTGATACAGGTATCAAGATACTTGCCTGGGCAGGAGCTATAGGAGGAGTTGTACTTTCTCCTTTTACTGGTGGAAGCTCTTTGGCTCTTACTTATGCCTCGACGGCCTATCTTACTATAGATAGTGGCTACTCAGCGGTAACAGGTCATACAATGATCACAGGAGATAGGCTGTCTACTGAAGAGAGAGTATGGGCCGGAATTGATGCAGCATCAGTCGTTTTGTCAGCAGGTGCTGGATCCTATTTAATGAAATTAAGAAAAGCTGGGAAAGCAGGATCTACTCTATTAAAACTTGCCTCTCATGCAGATGATGTGAATGATGTATCTAAAGTAGCTTATGCATATGCTACTGATAAAGATCCTAAAGCAGCTCTCGGAAATTTGGTGATGGGACAAGTACAAGGTGCTGCAGTAAACAAAGCTGGAGGCCTCTTACACGGGAAATTTGGTAAGGCGAATGCTCCTGACGTACCTGACATACAAACAAATTCTACGAAACAGCATATTGAAGTCGATAGTTCGGGATTAAATTCTAAGAAGCTAAAAATTGATCCAACAGTTGTTCATCAGAAGAAAAATCCCTAAATTAGATCTAAAAATAGAACCAACTGTAAAAAGCAGATTTGGCATCGACTCCTAAACCTCATGTGGATGTGGAAACATCAAAAATTAAACCAGTTGAAGCAGTGGCTGGAGCAGCAACTGCAGTTCCAAAATCTAAGAAACCAGATATTGATGTGTTGACAAAAATCGAAAGATTTATCTACTATAAAGGGTGAGACAGTTGATCATGTAGGAACAGTTAAACCGAAGGTTGATTTGGATGTTCCTGAAGCAGGTGATGTACTAAAAGTACATGAAGCTGAAATAAGCCCAACAAAATCTGAAATGAAGAAAGGAAGCAAACAAAAAGAAGTTCATGTAGAAGATGTTGAACATTATACTACATGGGATCAAATGAAAGCGGAACATTATCGAACCGTTACTGAGTTTGTTCAGGCTAATAAACCAGATGGTGCTTCTCACCCACGGGAGTGGTTAAATAAACCTAATCATGAATTTACAATTGAGCATATGTCGGACGGGACTCAAGTTTGGAAATACACAGATAGTCTTGGCGTTGAAAAAGTTTATGTAGATGGTGTTCTTCAAGGGGGAGGAGTTCCTAATCCAAAAGTAACACAACACTTCGAACAACTGAACCCTAGGATCAAAGATTTCGACCCAGAAGTGGCTAGTACTCTTCAAAAATCAAATGCTGGAGAAATACTGGCTGATGATAACATGCGGATAGTGAGAGAAAATGTAGGTGCTAACGGTAACACCTACACACTTGAGAGTATTGGGAGACCAGCACCAGGTGGGATTGATGATCCAATTGTTAAGGGGATTGATGGAATCTATAGAAACCAAACACCACCACCATCTTATGTTATTAACGAAACTAAATGGGGTAGTTCGGAAATTAATCAACATACGAAATCAGGTCCCCAGATGTCAGAACAGTGGGTTCGAGATAGAATTAATGCACTAGATGGAGCTGAGAAATTCAAATTGAAAGAGGCATTGGATGATGGAGATGTAGAATTTGTCATCAGTAAGGTTGATACGAGTGAAATGTTTTCAACTTATTATGCTGAGGAAATTACAAATTCTACAGGTAGGATCATTAAAGTGAAGCCAGGGACTGCTTGGCCTTAATAAAGGAGATACAAAATGGATTTACGTGATAGATTAAATACAGAGGAGAATTATAAAGAAGTACTGAAGTCAAATAAAGAGGCATTGCTATATTTTTCAAGAGAAATTAATAAAACTTCAAATTGATTTAGATAATGGAATTGAAAACTATAAGAAACCAACAATAGAAGTATATAATTCAACTTTAGCTACCATCTTGTCTTATCAGAAAGATATTTTACTATCTACTTATTCTATTGGAGCCTCTTTGTCAGATTTTTAAAGAGGAATATATCTCATTTGTAGCTTCTTTAATTCCGATATGGCATAAGGAGTGGGGCTATGAACAAATGGTATGGGCATTATCTATTGGAATTTTGTTAGAAATTGAAGATGAGATTTTTCGACCAGCTAGTGGATTTGATTAGAAATGATGATCCGGAAGATTATTTAATTGACTATTTGATTCAATATCGTCATCCTAATTGGAAGATTCGAATAAACTATAATTTTCCAAGGCCCTATGGTTTTTACTCGGAAAAATAATTGAAGAGGAAAAATTCTGAACAAGCTCTAAAACCTGCTCAAAAGAATATTTAAATAAGAAGTGGTACCAAGGGAGTAGAGATGCAGGGTGGTATGATTTACATAAGCAGAATATAAAAATCATGTAGGATACTGGTCCTTCGAGTCAGGCGCTATTTGTAAAATTAAGGGATTAGATTATAAACAGCTAGAAGGGGTTCCCTACTTCCCATACGATTTAGTTGCAGAAGGATCAAAAGTATAGAAACTAGAACTCATAAAAATACTATCCGGTAAATCAATGTGTTTACAGGATATACAGAAAAACTATCGGCTCTTTGTCAACTTTAGGGGATTGATGAAAAATTCCAACATAGAGAGAACTACTTGGTTCTCTTTTTTAGTGGTCATCGGGGCTTTCTTTTGCCATGTACTGTCCGACTCTTTAAGCACAAAGGGAGCAAGAGGAGAAAATGGAAATTCGGCAGAAATTGCAGCCGGCTATGGAGAATATCCAAAAGCAAGAACAAAGTTCAAGAGAAGCCATCCAGTCGCAGATGAAGGACCTGCTGCGGACGCCGAGTTCCAGCTCAGAGACAGAAGCAACAAGTGGAGAGTGAGTGTTAGCCAGACATGAAAAAGAAATCACCGGACTAGCGGTGATTTTTTCGTCTTCACTTCTCCCTCGAATTAATCCTTAAATTGTGATAAAAATAAGGGTCACGAATGTTTTTGACTGGTCTGTTTTTGCTTAGAAAGTAGGCTAGTCAAAAGCGAGCAAAAGAATCAATATCAAGGGAGAAACAATGTCCAACACCTTTGAAATTTTAATGGATCAGCTGGATATGCCGCTGGAGATGCGATCTTCCAGTGCCTTTTTGCATGCGGAGATTCAAGAAGTCGTGGTGCACAAGGTCAGTCGGGTCTGGGAGTTCCGCTTTGCCTTTGTGGAAGTCTTGCCGATTGCTTTTGTTTAAGGAATTGCGCCAGCGCTTGAAGGATGAATTTTTCAAAGACAGGAAACCAGGCGACTTTTTACCATCCAAGTGGCTAATCAGGACTTTTCTGCTGATTTATTGCAGGCTTACTATCGTGAGGTCTTTGAAGAAGGTCCTTGTGCTAGTCAAGGCTTTAAGGGACTATATCAAGACTTGCAGGTGCGCGCGGAAGGGCAAGAATTGATCATCTCTGGGCCTTCTTCGGTTGATACGGAGCATTTTCGTAAGAACCATTTGCCCAACCTTGCCAAGCAGTTGGAAGCCTTTGGTTTTCCGCATTTTACCTGTCGAGTGGAGTCTGATGAGGAGTTGACAGAGCAGGAAGTGGCGCGCTTTGAGCAGGAAAATGAAAAAGATCTTCCAAGCGGCCAATGAAGAGACCTTGCGGGCTATGGAATCCTTGGCTCAGATGGCTCCGCCACCTGCAGTTGAAGAAAAACCGGTCTTTGATTTCAAGGCTAAGAAAGCTGCGGCTAAACCTAAGCTAGACAAGGCTGAGATCACTCCGATGATCGAGATTACGACAGAAGAGAACCGAATTGTCTTTGAGGGTGTGGTCTTTGACGTGGAGCACAAGGTGACGCGGACCGGTCGGGTCTTGATCAGCTTTAAGATGACCGACTATACTTCTAGTTTTTCCCTTCAGAAATGGGTCAAAAATGAGGAAGAAGCCCAGAAATTTGACATGATCAAGAAAAACAGCTGGCTACGGGTGCGGGGAAATATCGAAATGAACAATTTTACCCGTGACTTGACCATGAATGTCCAAGACATCCAGGAAGTCGTCCATTATGCCCGCAAGGACCTGATTCCAGAGGGTGAGCGCCGAGTGGAATTCCACGCCCATACTAATATGTCGACCATGGATGCTCTGCCGGAAGTCGAAGAGCTGGTTGCCAAGGCAGCTGAGTGGGGCCACAAGGCGGTGGCCATCACTGACCATGGCAATGTGCAGAGCTTCCCGCATGGCTTTAAAGCAGCCAAGAAAGCTGGGATCCAGCTGATCTATGGGATGGAAGCCAATATCGTAGAGGACAAGGTGCCGATCACCTATAACGAGGTGAACTTGGACCTCAATGAAGCGACCTATGTGGTCTTTGACGTGGAAACGACGGGACTTTCAGCCATTTACAATGACTTGATCCAGGTCGCCGCCTCTAAGATGTACAAGGGCAATGTCATTGAGGAGTTTGACGAGTTTATTGACCCGGGCCATCCTCTGTCCGCCTTTACGACCCAATTGACTGGGATCACCAATGAGCATGTCCGGGGTGCCAAGCCCTTGGTGCAGGTCTTGAAGGAATTTCAGGCCTTCTGTGAGGGAACCGTTCTTGTCGCCCATAATGCCACCTTTGACGTGGGCTTCATGAATGCCAACTATGAGCGTCATGGCTTACCAAAGATTACCCAGCCAGTCATCGATACCCTGGAATTTTGCCCGTAACCTCTATCCAGATTTTTAAACGGCATGGCTTGGGGCCCTTGACCAAGCGCTTTGGGGTAGGCTTGGAGCACCACCACATGGCCAACTACGATGCGGAAGCGACGGGGCGTCTACTCTTTATCTTCATCAAAGATGTCGCTGAAAAACATGGGGTGACCAATCTCAAGGACTTGAATATCGATTTGATCGATGAGAATTCTTATAAGAAGGCGCGGGTCAAGCATGCGACTCTCTATGTCAAGAATCAGACTGGCCTTAAGAACATGTTTAAACTGGTCTCACTTTCTGGGACCAAGTATTTCGAAGGAGTCCCACGGATTCCCAAGACCGTGCTGGACGCCCACCGCGAGGGCTTGATACTCGGATCGGCCTGCTCAGAAGGGGAAGTTTTTGATGCGGTCATGTCGCAAGGTGTGGATGCGGCAGTCGAAGTGGCTAAGTACTACGACTTTATCGAGGTTATGCCGCCAGCTATCTATGCACCTCTCATTGCCAAGGAGCAGGTCAAGGACATGGAGGAGCTCCAGACCATTATCAAGAGCTTGATCGAAGTGGGGATCGTCTCAGCAAGCCCGTTCTTGCGACAGGAAATGTCCACTATCTGGAGCCGGAAGATGAGATCTATCGGGAGATCATTGTCCGTAGTCTCGGTCAAGGGGCTATGATCAACCGGACCATCGGGCACGGAGAAGATGCCCAGCCAGCGCCACTGCCAAAAGCGCATTTCAGAACCACCAATGAAATGTTGGATGAATTTGCCTTTTTGGGAGAAGACTTGGCGCGCAAGATTGTTATTGAAAACACCAATGCACTCGCAGAGACCTTTTGAGCCGGTCGAGGTGGTCAAGGGGACCTCTATACGCCATTTATCGACAAGGCCGAAGAAACAGTTGCGGAATTGACCTATAAGCGAGCCTTTGAGATCTATGGTAATCCGCTCCCTGATATTGTCGATCTGCGAATTGAAAAAGAATTGACCTCTATCTTGGGGAATGGCTTTGCCGTGATTTATCTGGCTTCGCAAATGCTGGTGCACCGTTCCAATGAGCGGGGCTACCTGGTTGGATCGCGTGGATCTGTCGGATCCAGTTTTGTGGCGACCATGATCGGAATCACCGAGGTTAATCCGCTCTCGCCTCACTATGTTTGCAGCCAGTGCCAGTACAGTGAGTTCATCACTGATGGTTCTTATGGATCTGGTTTTGATATGCCGGACAAGGATTGTCCAAACTGTGGCCACAAGCTCAGCAAAAATGGACAGGATATTCCTTTTGAAACCTTCCTTGGTTTCGATGGGGACAAGGTACCCGATATCGATTTGAATTTCTCAGGGGAAGACCAGCCGAGTGCCCACTTGGATGTTCGGGATATTTTTGGGGAAGAATATGCCTTTCGGGCAGGAACGGTAGGTACGGTCGCAGCTAAGACTGCCTACGGCTTTGTCAAGGGTTATGAGCGGGACTATGGCAAGTACTACCGAGATGCCGAGGTCGAGCGCTTGGCTCTCGGTGCCACTGGGGTCAAACGGACGACCGGTCAGCACCCGGGGGGAATTGTTGTTATTCCAAACTATATGGATGTCTATGACTTTACTCCGGTCCAGTATCCGGCAGATGATGTGACAGCTGAATGGCAGACCACCCACTTTAACTTCCACGATATCGATGAGAACGTCCTCAAGCTCGATGTCCTTGGTCATGATGATCCGACCATGATTCGGAAACTTCAGGACTTATCAGGCATTGATCCAAATGATATCCCTATGGATGATCCAGGGGTCATGGCCCTCTTTTCTGGGACAGAAGTGCTAGGAGTGACAGCCGAGCAGATCGGAACACCGACAGGGATGTTGGGAATTCCAGAGTTTGGGACCAACTTTGTTCGGGGCATGGTCGAAGAGACCCATCCGACGACTTTCGCGGAGTTACTTCAGCTCTCTGGTCTGTCTCACGGTACCGACGTGTGGTTGGGAAATGCCCAAGACTTGATCAAGGCGGGCATTGCCGATCTATCGACCGTTATCGGGTGTCGGGATGACATCATGGTGTACCTCATGCACGCGGGTCTCAAGCCTAAGATGGCCTTTACCATCATGGAGCGCGTGCGGAAAGGCATGTGGCTCAAGATCTCAGAAGAAGAGCGCAACGGTTACATCCAAGCCATGAAGGAAAACAATGTCCCTGAATGGTACATCGAGTCCTGTGGTAAGATCAAGTACATGTTCCCGAAAGCCCATGCGGCGGCCTATGTTATGATGGCCCTTCGTGTAGCCTACTTTAAGGTGCACCATCCACTTTATTACTACTGTGCTTACTTCTCGATTCGGGCCAAGGCCTTTGACATCAAGACCATGGGGGCAGGCCTTGAGGCCGTGAAAGCGCGGATGAAGGAAATCGCTGAGAAACGCAAGAACAACGAAGCTTCCAATGTGGAGATCGACCTCTACACCACCCTTGAGATTGTCAATGAGATGTGGGAGCGGGGCTTCAAGTTTGGCAAGCTAGACCTCTATCGCAGTCAGGCAACAGAATTCTTGATCGATGGGGACACCCTCATTCCGCCATTTGTCGCCATGGATGGTCTGGGAGAGAACGTTGCCAAGCAAATCGTGCGGGCGCGTGAAGAAGGAGAATTCCTCTCTAAGACCGAGCTTCGGAAGCGCGGCGGAGTCTCGTCCACCCTGGTTGAAAAGATGGATGAGATGGGGATTCTTGGCAATATGCCAGAGGATAACCAGTTGAGCCTCTTTGATGATTTGTTTTGATGGATAAATGATTTTTATTCAAAAGTTATCAATCTTAGATGAACAAAAAGTCATAATTATATGACGCAGTAACAAATTGGTTTTAATTGTTCGTTTTCTAAGTTTAGAAGAATGTTACATTATCTTTTCAGGAGTAGGACAGAACGAAATTTACTAAAAAAATCGTACTGCCTTACTCCTGTTTTTATATACTTGTATTCTCAAATAGAGAAAGTTTATTGCAGTTGATTTTAAATTGAGAAAAATTAATATTATGTTCTTTTCTATATAATATTGACTTCATAGTTTGTACATGCTATACTATCTCTAATAATAAATGATTAATATATGATTAAATAAAATTGGAAGGAGGTGTAGATATGACTGAATGGATTGTTATTGATCAGTTTGGTAATATGATTGCACAAGGATTTTTGGACAAAGGAAGCAGCAGAGCAGTATTCAAAAAAATATTCCTAATACAAGTGTTATTCCAAAGAATTAGCTATTCTTAACTACAGATTCATATGAATTTGTAGTTTTTTTAAAAATACAATAAAAGGCGGATGAAATGGGTATTCAATTTACTTCTAAAAAGGTTGGAGAACTATTGAAAGAAGGTAATTTACGGATTCCTTCTTATCAAAGACCTTATAAGTGGAACAGAAAGCATATCCGTAATCTTTTTTTATGATTTACGAGATGCTATGGAAAAAAAGGAATATCAAGTTGGCTCTGTTATCTTGCATGATAATAATGGATACTTAGATATTGTAGATGGGCAACAACGGCTAATTTCTATTTCTTTATTTCTTCATTTATTAGAGAAATCAAAAGAATTATGAAGGTGCTAATCAACTTTTTAGGTTCTGAATTTGAGAGATATCTTGCTATCATGCGAGTGAAAAATTATAACGAGTGGGGAGAATTTAACTCAACTAGTTGGTGAAAAATCAGGCAAAAGATATCTGTCAATTTTTATTAGAAAGTTGTTCTATTTCTTGTATTACAATGCCAGAGGAACGTTTGTCAGAAGCTTTTCAATTATTTGACTCTCAGAATAATCGTGGCAAATCTTTAGAACCTCATGATTTACTCAAAGCCTACCATCTGCGTCAACAAGATTTAGAAGATGAAAAAATTGTTGAGAAATGGGAGCAGTTTGTGGAAGATAACGATTTAAGTCTGAAAGATCTATTTGATAAGCATCTTTTTTTCGTATGAGACGTTGGTCGAGGGGAGAAACAGGATTAACCAATAAGCGTTATGGTTCATATCTGCGTTTTACAGAAGATTTTATTGATGATTTTAAAGGTGTTGATTTAAGTCAGAATTTTTCCATACCTAGAATTATACCGTCATATTGAAAACTTCCCTATGTCAATAACCATGCCAATCATTGATGGAAGTAAATTTTTTAAGTATATTGAATCTGTCCATCAAACGATTAAAGATCATATAGATGTTTTGAATAAACAGTTAGGAATTTCTAATGATCCTAAGAGGACAGAAAAATAGTTCAGATTATCCAGAAGGTATGGCGAAAATTTACAATAGTTCAAAAAGGACGCTATGTCAAGTGTCATAATATGTTTCTAAATATTTGCTTGCTTTTTGCAGAGAGATTTGGAAAAGAAGAGCTATCAAAAGAAATAGTGGAGACCTTGTTTATTTGGGCTTACTACCCACGTGTAAAGTCTCGTGCTATATATGATGCTACAGTAGGAAACTACGCTGCAGGCGGGAAGTTCAGACAAAGAGAAGTTCAAAAACTTTTCCAAATTTTAGCCCATGCTGTAACTCCAAATGATTTCATGATTAAGATAGATAGAGAATTATTTGAAAAATTATACTGTGGAGCAGATTATAGCGGAGGAAAAGAGGAAAAATGGTAGAGACACATATCAGCTTGCCCGTTGATTGTTTATTAAACGAAGATAGCTATGCTATTCCTCTTTATCAGAGAAATTTTTCCTGGACTTATGATGAGATTGAACAATTATTGAACGATGTAGCAGATGCTTATCAAGAAAAGAGAGATAATTACTATATTGGAACATTAGTTGTCAATGAAGAGAATGGTCTTTTTCAAAATTATTGATGGTCAACAACGAACAACAGCACTTAATTTAATTGCTTTGGTTTTGAAAAAAATGAGTTTGATTGTGACAGATTAGAAGCGGTTCATTTAACTTTCCCAGCTCGGAAGAAATCAAATGAAAATATTCAAAAACTATTTACTAAGCAAAAAATTTCTGAGGACGATGAAAATGAATTAACTAGAGGTTACAGACATGCTAAAGATGCCTTGAAAAAAGTGCTAGGAGAGCGCCAACTTGAACCTCAGCCCTTTCGTTGATTATCTTTTTAATAAAGTCATCATTTTTTTCGAAGTATACTTCCTAAAGATTTGATTTGAATCTTTATTTTGAACGTTTTAACTCTCGAGGGTGAACAACTAGAAGCTCATGAAATCCTTAAGGCACAAATGATGTCTAAATTTGGTGCAGATCAAGAAATGGCACAAAAAATTTGCGAGAATCTGGGATGCCTGTGCAGAGTTTGATAAGCCGGTGTCAAGTCAATTTAAGATGCGACGGAAGAGAGCAGATGATTTTTCAAGAACGTGAACGTATTTTTTTGGATGGCACTTTTCAAATTACTCATTTCATAATATTTATGATGATATTGATTTTTATCAAAATGAAAGAAGAAAGTTATCAGATGTATTAGGAAAAAAAGATAAATGAAAAATATAGAAGTAGAAAAAGATTTTTGGTAATTATACTCAGTTATAGATTTTTCCAACCTTCTTACTCCATGTATTGGCAATTTGGGGAAGGTAGAGATCCCAGTGAGGTTCAGCTAGACGATAAGAAACTCTTAACTCTATTTGATATAAAAAAATAAAAAAATCAGACTTGGATTATTGAATTCAGTGAATTTCTTCTTAAAATAAAAACATGTTTTTTTGATAATTACATCGTTAGAAATTCAAATATGGATTCTTCAAGCAGAAATAAGGATGAATGGTTTTTGCAGAAGGGAACTTATTATGAATATCAACCTAATGGAAAAGCGAAAGAGCATTACATAGTTGAAGAACGCTTTACTAAGAATACATTTTCAGATTCGGAAATTAACCAAAACATCATTCTTCTTCAATCTATGTTTGCTGTGACTTTTACTGCCAATCGTGATAGTCGTTGGTTATATGAAATTTTGCAATTCCTCTTCGAGCATATTGAAGAACTAAATGATCAAGAATTTGCTATTCGATTTAAGGATTTTCTTGAAAAAATGGCTGTGAGATATGCTGAGGGAAGATTGTTCACCGAGGAAGATATTATTAAGAAATATGGTGACATTCCTGTTTATGCATTTTAATTTTATTGATTACATCTTTATGGAAAAATCGTGAAGAGTTAGGAAGGGAGTATAAAGGTGTTAAATTTTGATCATTTCAAATTTGCTTATCGTCGTTCCATAGAGCATTGGTTCCCACAACATCCAAATAGTGATGAAAAAGTTGAGAAAATGGATGATCAATTCTTACACTCTTTTGGGGAACCTTTGTATCATTACAGATAGTCAAAATTCAAAATTTGGAAATTTAGTCCCGAGTGCAAAATATAAACAGTGGGAAGGAATTTTTGATCGTCAGAGTCTAAAAGTTACAAATAATGGCTAATATAACAGAGAAAAACTAAATGGGAATCATATCAAATAAAAAGGATTGGAAAAAGAAATTTTTACCTATGATAAAAGATTCATAGAAAAGTAAGTCATAAGAATTGCCTTGATCATTAATTTCAAAAAGGCTATTGTATATCCAATAGATTTACAATAGCCTTCTTTTTGTTACAATAATCAATAGAAAGAAGGTGAGAATATGTCAAAGACGAGCATGAGTATTCGTTTGGATAGTGAGGTTAAGGAACAAGCCCAACAGGTGTTTTAATCATTTAGGGATGGATATGACTACAGCTATCAACATTTTCCTTCGTCAGGCTATTCAATATCAGGGCTTACCTTTTTGATGTTCGATTAGACGATCATGGGGAAGTTGCTCCAAGTCGTAACGGATGTAGAGCAAAATCGGAATATGAGTCAACCCTTTGAATCAGTCTCAGACTTGATGGAGGACCTGCGTGCTTAAGATTCGTTATCATAAACAGTTTAAAAAAAGATTTTTAAGTTAGCAATGAAGCGTGGGTTTGAAGGCAGACTTGTTAGAAGAAGTCTTTGAATTTTTCTGATTCAAGAAAAAAAGAACTTCCTGCCAGATATCGTGACCATCAATTGACCAATTCCAAAGCATTTTCCAAGATGTTCGGGAGTGTCATATCCAGCCGGATTGGCTTTTTGGTTTACAAAAGTAGATAAGGATGAATTGATTTTAAACTTGCTGAGGACAGGAAGTCACAGTGATTTGTTTTGATGGATTCAACGATCCTCGCTCAGTTGGAGGTTGGCTAATGATAGAAAAGAAAAAAAGAGCAACGCCCTGGAAGTCAGGGAAGATCATTTCCATTCGCCTACGAAACGGCGTCTATGTCTTAGCACAAATGGTGCGAGAGCCCTATCTGGTGTTTTTTAACCATTTTAGGGAGGAAAATAGTTGGAAGGGAGTGACCTTGAAAGAGGAGGATATTCTCTTTTGTAAAGCAGTCACTCGTCAGTTTCTACGCTCTAGTCCTGTAACGATTGTCAAAGATCTTGAGCCTCTCTTAGATTATCGGCTTCCTAAAGAATGGCTTTATAGCCATATGGGAGGGCATCCGATTACGGTTTCGGTGAAGGGACAGGAGCGCCAAGTAGCTGGTTTTGGCCAACGGCTTTCCTTGGTTCAGGCGGATAAGGAAAGTGGTCAACCAGAGGATAATCCTCTGCTGGGACTCTTCCAAGCCTATATTCTACCAGACATCCAAGAGCAAGATTGGGAGCGGGTCGGTCAGGCTGAGCTCATGTCACTTGAAGTCTTTCCGACGCTCAATGAACGTCTCTATCTCTGCTTTCTACATGGGAAAAATGTGAATCCAGAGCAAGATATTTCTTTAGGAAAGCCCTTGCCCGATGAGTATGAAACCTATCTCGATATTCTTACCAACAGCCCAGAGGCACGACGTCTCTATCTGGGTGAGGAGGATGACTAAGAAAGGAATGGAACATGAAGGTTGACGTTTTTGCGGAAGATAAAACCAGCTGAAAAAAGTCTTTGTCTATAAGTTAGAAGTAGCAGACCATGTGCTGCTCCTATCCACCGCTATGCTCTCAGGAGCGATTGCTCTAGCCAGCTTATGTTCAGCCTTGAAAGATTAGATGATAGCCTCTATTTTCTTTTTGAAAATAGAGGTTTTTAAAGTCCGTTCAGACCGGATAAGTGTTTTTCTTTGGATCTGGATTGTGTTACAATTTTTAGTGACAAGTGTTTGTAAACAGGAAACAGAAAAACAATGGATGTTCTTCCAAAAATGAAACAGAGGAGAAGCGCGTGGCAAGATATTTAGTAGGTCCTTACAACAATAGTTGGAACTTTATGGATGCACTTGAAAAAAAGCGCAGGATGGGGATACCATCGAGTTTGAAAAATGGGTATGTCTTTCAATGGCCGACAAATAAAGTGATCGAGATCGACAAGAACCTTCATTTTGTAGGGGGCATGTAGTCCCAAATCCAAATGGCAATGGGCGCATGTTTAACAACATCATTGAGGCTTCCTTCCAATTTGTAGAAGGAGTTCAGGTGACGTTTGAAGACTTGTGGTTTAAAGTTGGTGGAAATTATACTACTTTGATTTTTATGGAATGGCTCAGACATCACCTGTAAACAGGTTTATTTTGAAGCAACCACTCCAACAAATAATGAATTTTTTATCTATATGGATACGCATTCGAAAATGACTTTGGAAGGAGTCGGAATGAAGGTTCCGGAAAAACACCAAAGTGCCATCGGTATGTCCGCTTCGGAATTGTCCATTCGCAATTCAACGATTTTTTTCTAAGATAGAACTATCAGAAGGTTCCAAGTTGACCTTAGAAAATGTCCAAATTGAAAAATTTGGGAATAATACGATCCATGCCAAGGACTCAGAAGTGATTGCAAAAAATTCAACGATTACAGGCGGGGATCTGGAAAATGATTTTCCACCAGTTTGGTTGAGAAATGTCATTTGGGAGTCTGAAAACTGTAAAATTGAGCTACCTACGGGGACTGGGGTCTGTCTTGACAACAATGTTCAATTCAATTCGGATTCGGATCGTATGACCTCCATCAATTCATACAATAGTATGATCCGAGCTCACCAAGCGACATTTACAGAATTTTTATGCGTCTATGAAGAGTCCTTTGCTTCCTTAACTGGAGAAACGACTTTCTTGAATGAGAATGCCCAAACCATTTCATTTGGCGTTTTCAATGATGGTGTGCTAATGGCTGAGCATATGATTTTCATAAGATTGCGGATCCTAATATACGGCTTCAAGGTGGAGCCTTTGCGAAGGTAGGCATCATGACCTATAGCCAGGGCGATGCGCGTGATCTGACCAAGGAAATCGAAGATGGTTGTGACTATCTTGTCGGTAGAGAAGTAGCTAAGGGCAATGCGCAAGTGGCTTCTACGGGACCAGTATCGGATGCAACAGTGGCTCCAATCCCTACAAGTGGGTCTGAGCCAGACAAGAAACACGATGCTCTTCAAGAGCTCAATAGTCTGATCGGTCTTGAGAAAGTCAAACATGAGATCAAGAAAATGATCAACATGGTGGAATTTAACAAGAAACGAATCGCCAGTGGCAAGGCGCCTGAAAAGCAAACACTCCACGCGGCCTTTATGGGAAACCCTGGTACAGGGAAGACCACAGTGGCCCGTCTCTTGGGACAAGTGCTCTTTGATGCAGGTGTCCTCTCCGGGGAAGAATTCCGTTTTGTGGAAGCAACGGAGTCCGATCTGATCTCTTCAAATATTGGAGGAACTGCTGAACAGACCCAGGCCCTGCTTGAAAAAGCGCGTGGGGGAATCCTCTTTATTGATGAGGCCTATAGCTTGGATAAAAAGGACAGTGGTGCAGATTTTGGGATTGAGGCGATCAATACCATCCTCAAATTTATGGAGGACAATCGCGATGACATCATGATCATCTTTGCCGGTTATACCAAGGAAATGGAGGAGTTCTTAAAGACCAATCCAGGCCTTCGTTCTCGGGTACCAAATAATTTCATCTTTGAAGATTTCACAGGAGATGAGATTGTCCAACTAGGGGAAAATGATTTTAAGCAAAGGAGACTACAAGCTCGAAGACCGGGATTACTATGCGCGGCATATTAAGCGGGCTTATGATGCCTCACTAGATAAGAGCAATGGTCGCTGGATCCGTAACCTGGATGAGCAATTGACCAAGACCATGGCAGATCGGGTGGTGGCCCAAGGTTCCGATGATATTGAGACTATTTTGAACAGTGATATTGATGCTGTCCTGAACCAAGGCAAGTACCAGGCAGGAGCCGACAAGGAAGAAGATGGAATGGCCGCCCTCAACCGTTTGGTTGGAATTGCCAAGGTGAAAGAACAAGTCGAACAATTCGTAGCCATGGCTGAGTTCAACCAAAAACGGGCTGAACAGGGCGGTATCGTCGAAGATACGACCTTGCACTCCCTCTTTCTTGGAAATCCCGGTACAGGGAAGACTACCGTTGCCCGCATTTTAGGCAATATCCTTTTCCAAAAAGGGGTGATCAATCAGAAGAAATTCATCGAAGTTTCGCGGAGCAATCTGGTTGGAGGCTACCAAGGGCAAACAGCCTTGAAGACGCGCGAAGTTTTAGAGAGTGCACTAGGTGGAGTCCTCTTTATTGATGAGGCCTATACACTCTTTACTGGTTCAAATGATGATTTTGGGAAGGAAGCTTTGGATGAAATCCTCAAATTTATGGAGGACCACCGCCGTGATATCGTGATTATCTTTGCTGGATACACGAAAGAGATGCATGACTTCCTGCAGGTCAATTCAGGACTGCAAAGTCGGATCCCGACTACATTTGACTTTGAAGACTATAGTCCAGATGAGATCGTCGAGATCGGTTTGTTGGGACTTCGCAAGCAAGGCTACCAAGTCAACGAAGTCCTTTATGGAGAAATTGTGAGAGAAAATTATATGCGGGCCAATGACCATAGTAATGGTCGCTGGGTTCGTAATCTCAATGAAAAACTCTTACGCCAAGTATCGACTCGGGTAACCCGTGAAGATAGTACGGATTACAATTCGATTTTGGATCAAGATTTGGAAGCCTTGAGGGAGAATGGCAATTCTGGGCATCCCCATACAGTAGATGATCAGGGCTATGTTCTTCCTTGATCGAGAAAGAAGAATTAGGATTCTGCAGGAGCGGAATCCTTTTTGCATGGACTTATGGTATACTAGGTAGAGATCATTCACTTATGAAGGAGAAAAAAATGGTTTTACCAAATTTTAAAGAAAACCTCGAAAAATATGCCAAGTTGTTGGTGGCAAATGGCATCAACGTGCAACCTGGCCATACCTTGGTTTTAAACATCGATGTGGAACAAAGAGAATTAGCCCACTTGATCGTGAAGGAAGCCTATGCCTTGGGGGCACACGAAGTGATTGTCCAATGGGCCGACGACTTCACTAACCGGGAAAAGTTCCTCCATGCCCCGATGGATCGCTTGGACAATGTACCAGACTACAAGATTGCAGAGATGAACTACCTCTTGGAACACAAGGCGAGTCGCTTGGGTGTTCGCTCGTCTGACCCAGGTGCCTTAAATGGTGTCGATGCAGAGAAGCTTTCTGCCTCTGCTAAGGCTCTGGGTATGGCCATGAAACCTATGCGCATCGCCACTCAGTCTAACAAGGTCAGCTGGACAGTTGCTGCTGCAGCAGGACTTGAATGGGCGAAAAAAAGGTCTTCCCAAATGCGGCGAGCGACGAAGAAGCAGTGGATCTCCTTTGGGATCAAATCTTCAAGACTTGTCGAGTATATGAGGAAGATCCAGTCAAGGCTTGGAAAGAGCATGCGGCTATTTTTGAAGAGCAAGGCAGATACACTTAATAAAGAGCAATTCTCAGCCCTTCATTACACAGCGCCTGGAACCGATTTGACCCTTGGCTTGCCGAAAAACCACGTTTGGGAATCAGCCGGAGCCATCAATGCCCAATGCGAAGGTTTCTTGCCAAATATGCCGACAGAAGAAGTCTTCACAGCTCCTGACTTCCGTCGCGCAGAAGGTTATGTCACTTCTACAAAAACCGCTTAGCTACAATGGGAATATCATCGAAGGGATTAAAGTGACCTTTAAAAATGGAGAAATCGTTGATATCACAGCTGAAAAAAAGGCGATCAAGTCATGAAAGATTTGGTCTTCAAAAACAAGGGAGCGCGTGCCTTGGGGGAATGTGCCTTGGTACCAGATCCAAGCCCAATTTCTCAATCAGGGATTACCTTCTTTAACACTCTCTTTGATGAAAATGCCTCTAACCACTTGGCCATCGGGGCAGCCTATGCGACTAGTGTAGAAGGTGGCGCTGAGTTCACAGAAGAAGAACTCGAAGCAGCCGGGCTCAACCGCTCAGACGTCCACGTCGACTTTATGATTGGTTCTAACCAAATGGATATCGATGGTATCCGTGAGGATGGGACACGCGTACCAGTCTTCCGTAATGGAGATTGGGCAATTTAAGGAGTAACTATGATTGGAAGTATGTTTGTCGGTCTTTTGATCGGACTTCTAGCTGGAGCTATCACCAATCGTGGCGAACGCATGGGATGTTTTGGGAAAATGTTCCTGGGCTGGATTGGTGCCTTTTTAGGACAATTACTCTTTGGTGCTTGGGGACCAAGCCTAAACGGTACAGCCATTATCCCATCGATTCTTGGTGCCATGATTTTATTAGCCATCTTCTGGGAAAGAGGAAGCTAGGTTTAACTTGCTAAAACAGATAGAGTGGTTGGAAATGTACTGACCCCAAAAAGTTAGACAATTAATTTATCCAAAGGATTTAGTTCTGTATTGTACAGGACTGAGTCCTTTTAATTTTACCTTAATGCGTTTGTTGTTGTAATAATCAATATAGTCTACAATAGCTTGTTCCAATTGATTAAGTGACTGAAACGTCTTCTCATAACCATAAAACATCTCAGATTTAAGAATACCAAAGAAGGATTCCATCATACCATTGTCTGGACTATTTCCCTTACGTGACGTGCGCGGTTGGATCCCTTTATTCTCTAAAAACCTATGATAATACTGATGCTGATATTGCCATCCCTGGTCACTATGGAGAATTGTATTTTCGTAATTCTCCTCTGTGAAGGCCTGGTCTAACATAGCTTTCACTTGTTCTAAGTTCGGTGACGTAGAAAGATTATAGGTGATAATTTCGCTATTAAAGCCATCTAAAACTGGCGATAAGTAAAGCTTTTGAGTGCTTGCTGGAATGGCAAATTCTGTCACGTCCGTATAGCACTTTTCCATTGGTTTAGTTGCTTCAAATTGGCGTTGAATAAGGTTATCTGCTTTCTTGCCTTAAAAGAATGTTTTAGACAAGAAAAATACCTAACCGAGAGCTTTCTCAGTTAGGTATTTCTTGTTATTTAACGCCCTTTGTATCTTATTCTAAAATCAGGAGGCCTTCTTTGATTTCAAATGGGTTGTTTGGATTGATGCGATCATAGAACATGATACCGTTAGTGTGGTCGATTTCATGTTGGACGACAATGGAGTTGTAGCCTTTGAGTTTGATGCGTTTCTTTTCACCATCTTTGTGAAATACTCCACAGTAACGCGCGCGTGGCGAACCACATAGCCTGGGACATTGCGGTCAACAGAGAGACAGCCTTCCCCGTCTCCGAGAGCCGCGTCTTGCACAGAATGAGCGACAACCTTTGGATTGTACATGACTTCTTGAAGGCTATAGGCTTCTTTTGGTGGGTTGCCATCGGCATCTTCTGGATTGGGCACCAAAACAGCGATAATGCGTTTCGAGATATCCAGCTGAGGGGCAGCGAGTCCAACTCCTCCCCGGAGGCCAAGTTTTTCAGCCATAACAGGGTCTTGAGAATGATGCAAGAATTGCATCATTTTTTCACCCAAAATAATTTCCTGATCAGACAAAGGGAAGGTCACATCTTCAGCAACAGCTCGAAGTGTTGGATTTCCTTCGCGGATGATGTCATCCATATCAATTAAATGGGATGCTCGTGTAACTTTTTCAATTGCTTTCATCGTTTTACTCTCACTTTCTTTCTATTCTCATGATAACACAAAAAGCCTGAAATTAAAGTTTTCTGTCAGTCGATTCTGCTTGTTCAGATACATAAGAAAAGCTTGCCTTTCATCTCAAGCAATGGCTTTAGAAATCATTTCGATTTTTTAATTTAATCTGTTGCTTCCTGTCACTAGGTCGTGTTATCATAGAAAGAGTGTGAAAAAAGATTAGTTTAAAGGATAATATAATGAAAAAGAATCATGGAGAAAGTGAGTATTCTCGCGCTTTCATTCATTTTGACGACCTCGTTTTCGATTTCGAGTGCACAGTCGGCCATGTTTGCCTATTACAAGGGAATTCCTCACAGCATGATTGAGCTCTTGATCTCGCTGCCTTCAGCGGGGATCATGCTTTCGCTCATCTTTAATAAGTGGATTGGGCGCCTATTTTCAGAGCGTCAAATGATTGTGACTGGTCTAGTTGCATACGCCCTGTGTGGCTTTATTCCCTTGATCAGTCCAGCCTATCCGGTTGTCTTTTTATCTCGGATTATTTTTGGGATGGCGGTCGGTTTGCTCAATGTATCTGCTATCGCTATTATCAGTGAGCGCTACAAGGGGAAGGAACGTGTCCAAACCCTTGGAATTCGTGGCTCTGCAGAAGTTGTTGGGACAGCCGTTCTAACCTTTGGGGTTAGCCTTTTGATCCGCTTTGGTTGGCAGGCTGCCTTTCTCGTCTATGGAATCAGTATTCCTATCTTGCTCTTGTATCTCTTGTTTGTCCCTTATGGTTCGAAAACAGTTGGTGTGGAGGAGAAACACTGGAATGATCGGATGACAGCTAGTCAATGGCGGACGGCACTAGGTTTAGCAGTTGTTGCGGCGTCGATCGTCTTATCGAATGTCATGATTACTGTCCGGATTCCAAGTGTGGTGGAGCATGTTGGGCATGGCACGGCCCAAACTGCAGGGCTTATTTTAGCAGCTATGCAATTTGTCGGGATCCTTGCAGGCTTAGCCTTCTCTCCATTAACCCAGCTCTTCCGTGATCGCTTGTTGCTAGTTTCGGGAGTGGCCCATGTAGCTTGACCCAAATGTTGATCGGGCTTTCTACCAATCTCTGGATGCTTGCCATTGTGACCGTCCTTGCAGGCTTTGCCTATAGTGTAGCTCTCACAACTGTTTTTAATGTCTTATCTGATCAGATGCCAGCTGGAGTACTAAGTCAGGCAACTTCCATTGCGATTTTGGGGTGTAGTGCAGGTTCGATCGCGACGACCTTCGTTCTCAGCTTCTTAGGAACTGTCTCCTCAGCTCCTGCCTTTATTTTTGGATTTTCTGGTATCCTCATGATCCTGGTTTCCTTTTTTGGCCTTTGGATTGTGCGAAAGAGTGGGAAGGAATCATGCGTTTAGATAAATTTTTAGTGGATTGTGGCGTGGGGAGTCGGACCGAGGTCAGGCAACTCCTCAAGCAAAAGAAAATTACAGTGAATGGGAAAAAAGAGACAGCTGGTAAGCTACAGATCGATCCGGAAAAGGATCAGGTGACCTTTATGGGGAAGACCTGGTCCATGAAACCTTCGTCTATTATCTCCTCAACAAAACCAGCTGGGGTCATTTCCGCTACAGAGGATGATCATCATCAGACGGTATTGGATTTACTGGATGACACCGCCCGTCAGAAGGAAGTCTTTCCTGTCGGGCGACTGGATATCGATACCCACGGCTTGCTGCTTTTGACCAATAATGGGCAAGTTGGCTCATGCCATGTTGTCCCCAAAGAAGCATGTGGATAAGGTCTACCGCGCCCATGTGGCTGGAATCATGACGCAGGAAGATGTTGTCCGATTTAAAGCAGGAATAGAGCTGAAAGATTTCACGACGCTGCCGGCTGAGTTGGAGATTCTGGAGCTTGATCCAGAAGCCAAGACTTGCTTGGTTCAGATCCGCATCGCAGAAGGAAAATTTCACCAGATCAAGCGCATGGTCGCAGCCTGTGGCAAGGAAGTGGTTGATCTCGAGCGCATCTCCATGGGGGCCTCTGAGCCTGGATCCTACTCTTGAAATTGGGGGAGTGGCGGAGGCTCCAGCCTTCTGAACTGGCCTCCTTTAGAGGTGTTTGAGTTCCCTTTATAAGCAAAAAAACAAGCAGTCTGATTCTAAACAGGCTGCTATTTTTATTTGTATCAAGAAAAATGAACTGAATAGACAAAAAAATGAATTTAATTTGCTTGTCTATCAAAAGTAAATCGATTATAATGAAAAAAAGATGGGTTGTGCGTAAATTCACAATATGTAGTGATAATTTTTGCGCCGATACCTTATCTAGTAAACGTAGAAAAAGGAGAAAAAAATCGTTTATGAAAAAAGTAGGCTTTATTCTGTTGTAACAACAGTTGCCCTATTTTAGTAGCGGCTTTAGGATTTGCCAAACCCAATAGTCTCGCTAAAGTTCATGCGGATACGATCAATGATGTCGTGTACATCTGTCACTATCTCCAAATCAACTGGTGGGGACCATTAACAGATCCACTCTGGTGTTTGGGAAAGTTTTTCAAGTTGAAAGCAAACTTTGTTTCTACCCTGAATGGGCGTGTAAAGCAGGGAGATCAGACCGTCATTCAACTTGGAGATGACTTCAAGGTCTTTGAAACAGACACCATTGACCTGCTCGATCCAAGTGGTCAAAAAGTTGCGACAGCAACGGTAGATGATCAAAGAAAAACCATCACTGTAACCTATACAGACTATCCTGAAAGAATGGCGAATGTAACAGGGAAACTGCGCTTTTTCGCACGTGTGGATCACCAAGTTGTCAAAGGACAAAAGAAGCTCAATTTCACCCTTACGGTTGATAAGAAGGTCATTTCAGGTGGAAAGATCGATTACAAAGGAGTGAATCCAGGAGAGTATCCTCCAACTCCAGAAGTCTTTAGCAAATGGGGCTGGACCAACTCAGACGATAAATTAAAATTGACCTATACCTTGAATATCAATCAAGGTCACACTGCCCTCCATAATATTGATATTAAAGACCAATTTGCTTTTACAGATGGAAAAATCAAAGCAGATTCTGTTAATATCCATACAGGAACTTGGAAGATCAGTGACGAAGATGGGGCCTATCATTTACGAGATACCACCAACGTCACCAAGAATTATTCTCCCGTTGTCAGTGCTGATGGTCAATCTCTAACGGTTCATATCGGAGACCTAGCTCCGAGCAAGGGATGACCATTCGCTATGATGTCTATTTGGACAAGGTCCCAGCCATCAATACATCCTACAAAAACAATGCGACGATGACCGCGACAGAAATCCAGGAGCAAAATAAGGTTGCAGACATTCTGTATCAATTCCTTGATGGAAACTTTAATGGTGAAAAATATTCATTCACCATTCACAAAAAAGGAGAAAATGGTCAGGCTCTTGCAGGTGCTGTCTTTGCAGTGACAGCAGATGATACAGGTGAGCAAGTCGGAACCATTACTACAGATGAGAACGGGACAGGAACCATTACTGGCTTGATCAAGCAAGCTTATACGGTTCAAGAGATTCAAGCTCCAACAGGCTATACGTCTCTCAGAAGAGCCAATCAAGATCAGCAAGGAAGATTTTGGAAATGACCTCGCGATTTCTCGTGATGTCGTGAACAAAAAAGAAAAAACAAGCGTCTCTGGTCAAAAAACTTGGAATGACAATGACAACCAAGATGGCAAACGTCCCATCAAAAATCACCGTCAATCTTTTAGCCAACGGTAGCAAAGTTGCTTCAAAAGAAGTGAAACCAGATGCAGAAGGAAATTGGCTCTATCAGTTTGACAATCTTGATGTTGTTGACGATGCTGGTAATCTCATTGCCTACACAGTTTCAGAAGAACCTGTTGCAGGGTATGAAACAACTGTTGAAGGAACGAATATTACTAATAGTCGTACACCAGAAGTGACAGAAGTAGCTGTCAAGAAAGTCTGGGATGATAAGGAAAATAAAGATGGCCTTCGTCCAGATAAGGTAACAGTCCGTCTACTTGCAGACGGTCAAGAAGTGGCTGTAAAAGAAATCACTGCTACTGACAATTGGCAGGCAAGCTTTACGGATCTACCAGTATACAAGGAGGGCAAGAAGATTGCCTACACGATTACTAGAGGATCCAGTAGCGGGGTTATACAGCAAGGATCGATGGTTTCACGGTAACCAACCGTCATAGACCACCGACAACACCACCAAGTACGCCTCCAACGCCACCGTCTACGACTACACCGCCACCATCAACAACCACACCACCACCGTCTACGACAACACCGCCACCGTCAACAACTACGCCACCACCATCATCACACACCGCCTACGACTCATCGACACCACACGAGAAACCAGAAACTCCAACTACACCAACAGAAGGAAAGAGAAAAATTCTTCCATCAACTGGTGAAGTCGTTGCTTATGGGTTGACCATACTCGGTGCACTCTTAGCAGTTTTTGCTTTGGCTTTGCTCTTGCGTGGTAAACGAAAAGAAAAATAAGATTCATACAGTTAAAAGGCAAATATTCTAACAGATATTTGTCTTTTTGAATAACTTGCTAGAAAAATGAATTCATTAAGCTGTCCAAATTCTTGAGGTGCAACCTAGAGAAGAGGATTGGGGCCTTTCTAAAATGGATCTGCCCTTAAAAATTCATCTGGAAGGAAACATAAGTGTTTGACAGAAAGATGAAATCTTGATAGAATGGATAGGTCGAATAGACAACTAACTCTTTCTTGGTAGCAGGATATGCCAAACCTGCCACTCGGATAGAGCATAAAGAAAAGGAGCTTATCATGGCAATCTCAAAAGAGAAAAAAAATGAAATCATTGCACAATACGCACGTCACGAAGGTGACACTGGTTCAGTAGAAGTTCAAGTTGCTGTCCTTACTTGGGAAATCAACCACTTGAACGAACACATCAAACAACACAAAAAAGACCACGCTACTTACCGTGGTTTGATGAAGAAAATCGGTCGCCGTCGTAACTTATTGGCTTACCTTCGTACAAACGACGTTAACCGTTACCGTGAGTTGATCAACTCTCTTGGACTTCGTCGTTAATTCAAGATACAAAGGCCGTCAGAAGCACAAAGCAAAAATAGGAAAATTGACGAAGAAACTTCAGTTTCTAGGAGATTTTATCTTTTTTGCCAAGTGCTTAAGCCGTGTTCAATTGAGCATATCTTGATAATGAGGCTACTCTATTGGGTAGCTTTTTTTATGGATTTTAGCCCGAGCTCAAATTAGCTCTTTGATTTTCAGAGGGCTTTTTTATTGAGGTTTTATCGGTCACAATTTTGGAGACTACAAAAACACTGCCCAAGAGCCAGCGAGCTGTCTGCAAGACTCCTCGGAGAGCCCAATTTACAAGTAAAGTATAATGGGTTATACTTTACATGGAAGTAATCACCGAATTCCAGTGAGAAATTACTTTGTAACTACATTTTGAGGAGGAGTAAAATGCTTTCCTACGTTCGACATTACCCACTAGCGATAGCTAAATTAATGTGTCTGTGCTCTCCTAAAAATTTGCTGATTTATTACTGACTAATACAGGAGTTTTTTTATGGGACAGACAATCATATCTGCTATTGGTGTTTATATTTCCACCAGTATCGATTATTTAATTATTTTAATTATTTTATTTGCACAGCTATCACAGAGTAAACAGAAATGGCATATTTATGCGGGGACAATATCTAGGTACAGGCTTACTTGTAGGGGCGAGTTTAGTTGCTGCTTATGTCGTCAATTTCGTGCCTGAAGAATGGATGGTTGGATTGCTTGGTTTAATCCCTATCTATTTAGGGATTCGCTTTTGCGATTGTTGGAGAAGGTGAGGAAGAAGAGGAAGAAATTATTGAAAGATTAGAACAAAGCAAGGCTAATCAACTGTTTTTGGACAGTTACATTGCTGACAATTGCGTCTGGCGGAGATAATTTAGGGTATCTATATACCTTATTTTGCTTCGTTAGATTGGTCACAGACCCTCGTGGCGTTGCTTGTGTTTGCAATCGGCATAATTATCTTTTGCGAGCTTAGTCGGGTGTTATCCTCTATTCCGTTAATATCCGAGACAATTGAAAAAATACGAGGCGAATCATTGTGCCCTTAGTATTCATTCTACTTGGATTATACATCATGTATGAAAAATGGCACGATAGAGACTTTTCTGATCGAGGGAGATTTTTTTATTTTTCACTAGGATTTTTAGCTCGAGCTCAAAACAGCT